>Ga0209403_10002913_pt1 | contig 19848 bp, 20 predicted proteins | sample ArcticOcean_MG_C_8_FD_187440 | JGI IMG/M metagenome (GOLD analysis project Ga0209403, IMG submission 187440) | Marine microbial communities from western Arctic Ocean - ArcticOcean_MG_CB11_86 (SPAdes) (version 2) | ecosystem: Environmental > Aquatic > Marine > Oceanic | place: Arctic Ocean... | reverse complement strand
CTGCAGATGTACTGTTAAGTCGAGGAGTGAAAAATTTACTCGAAGAAACAACAGATGGAATTGCAGAAACTGAAGGGCGAGAACGTTAGTTCATTAAATAAAAATTTTATTATTTTAAATAACTCAAATATGAAACTCAAATATGGACAGGCGTATCGCCAAGAGCAGTCTTGAAAAGATGAGTGGAGCTCAAAATCGGCTGGCTTTAGTTTAGTCTGATATCCCTCTGCGTAACATCAGTTAGTAACACTCCCTGGATTTCACCCAGATTTCAAAAATTGCTATTGTGAGTTTTAATCCGAGTTAGTACTATTAAAATAACACTGTTCACTCACCATTACCAAAAAACCATTCAATTCCTTTGTTATTCGAGTGTTGAGGCCAATTTTAGTAGAATTAGTTTTCGTAAAGACGATATCCTTCTCCAAGCCGGTCCCATCAAGTATAACGGGTATATAACAGGAATGGTGAGTGAACAGTGTTATTTAAATATCACTATTACGAAGCAATAAACATGAAATAAACATTAAAACCACCAGAACTGATATTGTGAGTATTCACGACTTAAAACAACGAAAACTTCAAGAATTACAGTTGTTACAAAAAGAGGTTTGCGTTTCTTATGTCCATGTGTCTCTGACGGCTGAAATGCCTGGTAAACTAAAACCAGAAATCATTGCCATTCTGCGGGACGCTGGGGTAGTAATCGATGAAGGTAATTCATGACAGCATTCAATCCCAAATTCACCATAACCAACACCATGACAGCTGCCATCACTCAGATTGAACGGGCGCGGGGATTTCTGGAAGCTGCAAGGCTTTCCGATGACTGGGTGCGGGATATGGGAAATCAAGCCCTCATCAAGGAGGCACATCATACAACCCACATCGAGGGGACACGATTGACCCTGGATCAGGCTGAACGCTTATGGAAAGGCGAGGCAGTACCAGAAGCCGACCCAGATGATGCACGAGAGCTGTTGAATTACCGCTCAGCTTTTGAGTTCGTTTCTGAATGCCTGGACAGTGGCGACCCGATCACGGAAGGGTTGATTCGTGAGATTCATCGTAAATTGGTGGAAGATGTTCGTGGAGGCAGTGCTGCTCCGGGCGATTATCGACGCATTCAAAATTATGTCGCCAATGCAGCCACAGGTGAAGTGATTTTTACTCCGCCATCAGCTGTAGAAGTTCCCATTATGATGTCGGAGATGGTTAAGTGGCTCAACTCAGGTCTTGAAATTCATCCGGTGCTGATAAGTGGAATTGCTCAGTTTCAGTTGGTTCATATTCATCCATTTTTGGATGGTAATGGACGTACCTCCCGGTTGCTATCAACACTTTGTCTCTACAAGGCTGGATACGACTTCAAACGCTTGTTTACTATCAGTGAATATTATGATCGTGACCGGCCAACCTTCTACAAATCGATCCAAAGCGTTCGTGAAAACGGTATGGACATGACTGGCTGGCTCGACTACTTCATCACCGGTCTTCAAACCCAGATGGTTGAGATTAAGGAACGTGGTGAACAGGTCATTCAACGGGATGTATTGGTACAGAAACACAGCTTGAATGAGAGACAAGCAAAAGCATTGGATTTATTGATGAAGAAAGGGGCTATACATATTTCAGAAGTTGAAGAAATCTGCTCTGGGGTGACACGACGCACATTGCAACGTGATTTGAATAATTTGATTGAACTTCATCTAGTCCGATTGAAGGGATCAGCCCGACAATCCAACTATGAGTGGGCTGTTTAGTATGACGACAAATCAGGACACAGTATTGCGACGAATCGCGACATCGCAGAATACACCAAATGACGCCCATGATTGTCATCTTCACCGTGACCATTGGCGACGTGATCATTGCCGAAGCTTCCCTGAGCTTCCTCGGGTTTGGGCTTCCCATTACTGTCGCCAGCTGGGGAGGGATGCTCAGTTGGGAAGGACGCCGCTACATGGAGAGGGTCCCGGCGCTTGCGCAAAAAGTCAAAGGATTTGGTTCTTTGTTTGAGCAGATTCTGTAAGTCCGGCTCCACGGTATTATAACTCACCCCCCCGCTTTCCAAAAAGACGAAGTTCAAATCGAGGGCTGCCGGAAGGTGGGCAAAAATGTATTTGAACGATCAGGTCAAAAAAACCTAAAACTCAACCATTCTTATCCGGAGAACCATGTTTGAACTATCAAAAACACAAAAACAACTGCAAGCATCTGCACGGGAGTTTGCCAAAACAGAAATCGCGCCTCGCGCTGCGGAAGTGGACCGGACGGAACAGTATCCGTGGAAAAATGTGGAGCTACTGACCCAACGGGGCTTTATGGGCATGACGGTTCCAGAGGCATACGGCGGTCCCGGAAGGTCTTATTTGGATACCGTTTTGGTGATTGAGGAAATTGCCAAAGCCTGCGGAGTATCGGCGAGGATTGTCGTTGAAGCCAACATGGGCGCGGTTGGGGCGGTGATGAAATACGGTTCTGAAGTACAGAAAAAATTGGCGGCGGAACACGTTTTGAGCGGGGATAAACCTGCCATTTGCATCACCGAACCCGGAGCCGGAAGCGCGGCCACAGAAATGACCACCCGCGCCGACCACAAAGGCGACCGCTACATTCTCAACGGTACAAAACATTGGATTACGGGCGGCGGAGTTTCCAAGTTCCATTTGATTTTTGCCCGTGTTTTTGAAAATGACGAGCCGCAAGGCATTGCCGGATTTATTGCCTTGCGCGGCACAACGGGCCTGCAAGTCGGAACACGCGAACCGGCGATGGGCTTGCGCGGCATTCCGGAAACGCAAATCATTTGCGAGAATCTGGAGGTTCCGGAAGCAATGGTGCTGATTCCGCCGGAAGGGTTGCGGCGTGGATTTGCCGGATTGATGAATGCTTACAACGGCCAACGTGTCGGAGCCGGAACCGTGGCACTGGGCATTGCCGTTGGTGCGTATGAACTGGCCTTAGAACACTCCAAACAGCGCGAACAATTTGGCCGTCCGATCTGCGAATTTCAGGGCTTGCAGTGGATGCTCGTTGATATGCATACGCAGCTTGCCGCCGCCCGTTTATTACTCCACAAAGCCGCTGTCGGAGTTTCGGGGCAAGGTTTCCCAGATATGCTGGAAGCGGCGCAGGCCAAGATATTTTCTTCAGAAATGGCAATCAAAGTTACGAATGACGCACTGCAAATTTTCGGTTCCGCCGGATATTCCCGGAATTTGCCGTTGGAGCGTATGGCGCGAGATGCCCGCATGTTCACCATCGGCGGCGGGACGGCGCAGATTTTGCGCACGGTGGTGGCTTCCGCATTGCTTGACCGGAAACTCCCGCAAACCCGGGAGGGGCATTTCAAGTTGGCGGAAAAGGAACAAAGATAATGGCAAATTCTGCTGAAATCATTGGAAAACGGTTGTACCTGGCCGGAGCCGTCGGGCTTTCGGGATTCCGGGGGGCGAAGTTTTAACATTGATGGCAGGACTGAAAAACTCCGGCATTGAGTTTGTCTTGACCAAACACGAAAACTGCGCCGGATTTATGGCGGAAGGCGGATTTCATGCGGACGACGCACCCGGGATTTTGGTGGCCACGCTTGGTCCCGGAGTCGCCAACGTGGTGAGTGTCGCGGCCAACACTTTTCTAGATCGTGTACCCTTGATTTTTCTCACGGGTTGCGTGGATGAGTGTGAGGCCTTGACTTACACTCATCAAGTTTTGACCACAGTGAACTGCTGAAACTAATCACAAAAGCCAGCATAAAAGCCATCGATGGCGCAGTCGATGTGGCGATTGACAAGGCGTTGTCGCCACAGCGGACAGTGGGGCGCATCGGATTCTGCTAAGCCAGATGTGGGAGTGCTACGAGCCACGCGGGCTACTGCAATCCTCCGCGCTTTGCACGATGGGTTGCGCCGTGCCGTTGGCAATGGGTTTCCGTTTGACGGCTCCGGAGCGTTCGGTGGCGGCCTTTGTCGGTGACGCTGGACTGGAAATGATTTTGGGGGAACTGACAACGTTGCGGGATTTGAAGTTGCCACTGGTGATCGTGGTGTTCGTAGATAAATTGCTGGCTTTGATCGAATTGAAACAACGCAAATCCGGATTGCCCAACCTCGGAGTGGATTTTGGCGCAACAACTTTCCCGCAGTGGCCGAGGCTTTGGGTGGAAGGGCCGTTGGGTTTCCAGCCGGGACGAACTGCGCAACGCCTTGGATGGAGTTTTCGAGCGTGAAACTTTCACATTACTGGCTTGCAGGATTGGGAAAAAACCTTACGATGACCGCTTTTGAAGGATCGAGAATGCCAAGGCATTCCCGAAACCTCAAGCGGCGCGATCCAGGTTAAGATGTGGCCGTTGCCTTTGGAACTGGGTGTGATTCCATTGAGGAGTGACGCAGTAGTTCTGTTTGACAAGGAAGTCTGGATGGGTGAAGAATCCGCTTCACCTAGCACAACTTTCTGAGTTTGTGAACCTTTTGCAAGAGAACAATATGCAAGCTGTAATCAAGTGGCTGGCCGTGTCTGCACTGGCTTTGACCATGAGCGTGCCCGTTTGGGCGGAGCAAACTTTTGTGACTATCGGAACCGGTGGTGTGACAGGAGTTTATTATCCAACTGGCGGAGCAATTTGCCGTCTGGTCAACAAAAACCGTAAACAACATGGTATCCGTTGTTCGACGGAAAGTACTGGAGGTTCGGTGTACAACCTCAATACCATCCGTGCGGGGGAACTCGACATGGGGGTCGCTCAATCCGATTGGCAGTATCACGCCTATCATGGAACGAGTAAATTCAAGGACAAGGGTGCAAACAAAAACTTGCGGGCGATCTTCTCCGTGCATCCGGAACCCTTTACCGTTGTGGCCAGAGCTGATTCCGGAATTCGCAATTTCAGTGACCTCAAAGGCAAGCGGGTCAATGTCGGCAATCCCGGTTCGGGACAGCGCGGAACAATGGAAGTTTTGATGGAAGCGTTGGGCTGGAAAATGTCTGATTTCGCACTGGCTTCCGAGTTGAAATCTTCCGAGCAGTCGAAGGCACTTTGTGACAATAAAATTGACGCAATGGTCTTTACCGTTGGCCATCCCAGTGGCTCCATCAAGGAAGCCACGACTTCTTGCGACAGTATTCTCGTCAATGTCACAGGTTCCGCAGTGGATGGACTGGTCGCCAAACATGACTTCTACCGAACAGCCACCATTCCGGGAGGAATGTATCACGGCAGTTCCAGTGATGTCAAAACTTTTGGTGTGGGCGCAACCTTTGTCACGTCCACAAACACACCGGATCGTGTGATTTATGAAGTCGTTAAAGCAGTTTTTGAAAACTTTGACACCTTCCGTAAATTCCATCCTGCTTTTAGAAATTTGGATAAAAAGCAAATGATCAAAGATGGACTTTCCGCTCCACTCCACAATGGAGCGATTAAATACTATAAAGAAGCGAGTTTGATGTAATTTAAAATCCTTTCATTTCGGAGCCTTTTGGTGTTGCAACGACACTTTACAAAGGCTCCGCCTCCTCTCATCCTGCCATTTGTTTAATCCGGTTTTATGAACACAAATCAATCTTCAAATTCTACTTCCGGAATGGCTTCCTCTGATTCACAGCTCCCGCCATCTCAAAAAGCTGATGAAATTGTTGCCGAAGCTGAAACAGGGAGACGCACTCCTCTAGGTTGGCCCAGCAAGGTTTTGTTAAGTGTCTCTTTACTTTGGTCATTATTCCAAATTTGGTATGCGTCGCCTTTGCCTTTTATTTTCAATTTTGGAGTTTTGAACGATACTGAGGCGCGTTCGATTCATTTGGCGTTTTCGATTTTTCTGGTTTATTTGGCATTTCCGGCCTTAAAAAGTTCTCCACGCACTTTCATTCCCTGGCAAGATTGGTTTTTTGCAACAGCGGCCGCATTTTGTAGTGGATATATTTATATGTTTTATCGGGAATTATCGGATCGTCCAGGCTTACCAACTGATCTGGATATGGTTGTTGCGGCGGCCGGAATGGTTTTATTGTTGGAAGGGACACGGCGCGCACTGGGACCCCCGTTGATGGTAGTGGCAATGGTTTTTCTTTTTTACACATTCGCCGGTCCGTATATGCCGGAAGTGATTGCGCATAAAGGGCAAAGTCTGAACAAAGTGGTTTCTCATCAATGGCTTGGAACTGAGGGCGTTTTTGGAGTGGCTTTGGGAGTTTCCACTAGTTTTGTATTTTTATTTGTTTTGTTTGGTTCGTTGCTGGAAAAAGCCGGAGCAGGAAATTATTTCATCAAAGTCGCTTTTTCGTTACTCGGACACATGCGGGGCGGCCCGGCAAAAGCGGCAGTGGTGTCTTCCGCCTTGACGGGTTTGATCTCTGGTTCGTCCATCGCAAATGTGGTGACTACCGGAACCTTCACTATTCCGTTGATGAAAAAAGTCGGTTTTCCGGACTACAAAGCCGGCGCCATTGAAGTGGCCGCATCGACCAACGGTCAACTCACACCGCCAATCATGGGGGCCGCCGCTTTTTTAATGGTGGAATATGTCGGTATTTCTTATGTTGAAGTTATCACTCATGCGGCCTTGCCGGCATTGATTTCATATATTGCACTGGTCTATATTGTCCATTTGGAAGCTATGAAAGCAAATATGCAAGGGATTCCGCGCCAACACAAACGCACTCTTGCACAAACTTTATTGGGATTTATTAGTGGAATAATTGTGCTCATGGTGGCGACCATCTTAATTTTTTATGGAATTGGCTGGATCAAACAAGTTTTTCAGGAAATTGCCATTTGGATTGTGGGCTTTTTAACGGTTTTTCTCTATATTTTACTTTTACGATTTGCTGCCAATTTTCCGGATTTGGAGCCGGAAGACCCAGAGGAAACCATCACTCATTTGCCGGAACCCGGCCCGACAATAAAATCCGGATTGCATTATTTATTGCCACTTTTCGTTTTAGTTTGGTGTTTGACGATTGAGCGATTTTCTCCAGGGTTGTCTGCATTTTGGGCCACAATGTTCATGATTTTTATCGTGCTAACTCAACGCCCTTTGATGGCATGGTTCCGGTCTGATGAAAATTTGAATCGGTCATTCCGGCGAGGATTTTTTGAATTCTCAGACGGTTTGGTAACCGGAGCGCGAAATATGATTGGCATCGGAGTGGCCACTGCGGCGGCGGGAATCATTGTCGGCACGGTAACATTGACCGGAATCGGACTGGTGATGACTGAATTCGTAGAGTTTATTTCCGGAGGAAACTTAGTCCTCATTTTGATTTTTACAGCTATCATCAGTTTAATTCTCGGCATGGGCTTGCCAACCACTGCAAATTACATCGTGGTTTCTACGCTAATGGCTCCGGTGATTGTAACTCTGGGTGCGCAAAACGGTTTGATTGTTCCGCTGATTGCGGTTCACATGTTTGTCTTTTATTTTGGTATTTTAGCGGACGACACACCACCCGTCGGCTTGGCAGCATTTGCGGCGGCAGCGATTGCGAAAAGCGATCCGATTAAAACTGGAATTCAAGGTTTTACCTATGACATTCGCACAGCAATTCTCCCCTTTCTCTTCATTTTTAACACCGAACTTTTGATGATCGGTATTGACAGTTGGTGGCATTTACTGCTCACAATTATCACTGCGATTCTAGCCATGCTGTTATTTGCAGCTGCAACGCAGGGATTTTTCTTTGTCCACAATCGCTGGTGGGAAACGGTTTTGTTGTTATTGATTTCTTTTACATTGTTTCGTCCGGGATTTTGGTGGGAGATGGCATTTCCTTCGAATCAGGTAGTGCCTCCTACACAAATAATTGAAATGGTTGAGAAACTTCCTCCCAACTCTGATTTGCGTTTGTTTGTTGAAGGTGAGAGTCTCGACGGCGATCTTGTCAGCAAAATGGTTGTTCTGCCAATGGGAAAAACTGCTTCCGGCAAAGCACGATTGGAACAGGCGGGGCTGGAATTACGCACCGAAAAGCAACGTGTTTTTGTTGAGATGGTCGTCTTTGACAGTTTTGCACAAAAGGCAGGAATCGATTTTGATTGGGAAATCCTCAGTCTGCAAGTTCCCACTGCTCGACCGCCCAAGCAGTGGATGTTTGTGCCCGCCCTGCTGCTGTTAGGGGGAATTGTCTGGAGGCAGAGGTCACGCCAAACAGCGTGACCTCCATTGACGTCGGGAGCCGCAGGAAAGCGTCTGGAATCTGGGTCGGTCAGATGCGACTTGCAGAGCTTTCGTAGCCCGGCGGCATTTTCACGAACTCCGGGTAGGAGTGCATGCCGAACTCGCACTCATCGACCCCGGAGCGTTCTTCCTCCTCAGAGATGCGGATGCCCACCGTCGCCTTGAGCACACCCCAGACCACAAGGCTGGCCGCAAACACAAACAGCCCGATCACGACCACGCCCTTGAGTTGGGCGAGCAAGCTCACGTCCGGGTTGAAGAGACCGACGGCGAGGGTTCCCCAGATGCCGTTGACCAAATGCACCGAAAGCGCTCCAACCGGATCGTCAATCTTGAGGAGCCGGTCGAAGAGCGGCACGGCCCCGACAACGAGGAACCCTGCCACCACTCCAATGAAGAGAGCCACCGCCAGGCTCGGGTAGTCCGGGCCTGCGGTGATGCCAACGAGTCCGGAAAGGGCACCGTTCAGCACTATCGTCAAATCGACCTTTCCGTAGAGCAGTTGGGTGAGGATGAGTGCCGCAACGGCCCCTCCACATGCTGCGATGTTGGTGTTGGCGATCACGGAGGAGATCGCATCGACGTCGTCCTTGGAACCCAACGCAAGCTGTGAGCCGCCGTTGAAGCCAAACCAGCCGAACCAGAGGATGAAGGTGCCAAGCGTGGCCAGCGGCAAGTTGGAAGCAGGCATCGGCAACGCCCGGCCTTCGGCAGTGTACTTGCCCAGTCGTGGCCCCAGCAGCAAGGCTCCCGCAAGCGCCGCCCAGCCGCCCACGGAGTGGACAATCGTCGATCCTGCGAAATCAGAGAAACCGTCAATCCAGCCGCCCAGCGCCGTGCCGCCCCAGGTCCAATGCCCCTGAATCGGGTAGATGACCGCCGTCAGCACCAGCGTGAAGATCATGAACGGCCAGAACTTGATGCGCTCCGCAACGGTTCCGGAAACGATCGAGGCCGCCGTGGCCACAAAGACGACTTGAAAAAAGAAATCCGACATCAGGCTGTGCCCGTCAGCGGACGTGCCTTCCAGAAACAGGCCACTGCCCAGGAAGTCGTTGCCTGCGCCGTACATGAAGTTGTACCCCACGGCGAAGTAGGCGATGCAGGCCAAGGCGTAGAGCGAGATGTTCTTGGTCAGAATCGCGGTCACGCTCTTGGTCCGGACCATGCCGGCTTCCAGCATCGCAAAGCCTGCGGCCATCCACATCACCAAGCTGCCGCTGATGAGCAACCAAATGGTATCGAGGACGTATTTCATTTCTGCGGAGAATTCCATGTTGTTGCTGCGGTGAGGGTTGGAGGTTCAGGTTTCGCACATCTGCAACCAGTCTTTCAGCAGGGAGTGTGCCTTTTTATTAATCAGCATAAGATATTGAAATTAAATAATAAAACATGAAATATCAGCCGAATCTCAAGTTAAGGTTTGACCAAGAGAGTGGCGGACCCTCAACAGAAATGCTTAATTATTAATCACAAACACTCGTTCCGAAATAAAGAAACGTAAGCTTGAGAGCAATGGCCTTTAGCAAGTGTGCGGGTTCCGATTGCGATTTTGTGGGGTTGCGGTAGTCTGATTATTTTAATCATTGACCAGAGTGAGGATTGAATGCCAAAGACCAAGGTGAGTAACCCCATCGTGGAAATTGACGGGGACGAGATGACACGCATCATTTGGGAGAAGATCAAGCAGCAACTGCTATTGCCATTCTTGGAGCTTGACCTGCGCTACTACGACCTTTCCATCGAGAGCCGGGACGCCACGGACGATCAAATCACGCTGGATGCAGCCAAGGCGATCAAGGAACACAGCGTGGGAGTGAAATGTGCGACCATCACTCCGGACGAAGCGCGGGTTGAGGAATTCGGACTCAAGCGCATGTACCGCAGTCCGAACGGAACCATTCGCAACTACCTTGGTGGCACCGTCTTCCGGGCGCCGATCATCTGCAAAAATGTTCCGAAACTAGTGCCGCAGTGGAAGAAGCCCATCATCGTTGGGCGTCACGCACACGCAGATCAGTACAAAGCCACCGATGTCCGGATCCCCGGCCCCGGCACACTCAAGATGGTGTTTGAACCCAGTGACGGTGGAACCCCGCAAGAATGGGTGATCAACGAGTTCGACAGTTCCGGGATCGCGATGGGCATGTACAACACCGACGCCTCGATCCGTGATTTCGCCCGCTCGTGCATGAGCTATGCGCTCGATCTCAAATACCCGCTCTACCTCAGCACCAAGAACACCATCCTCAAAACCTACGATGGCCGTTTCAAGGATCTCTTTCAGGAAGTGTTTGAGCAGGAATTCACCACACGTTTCAAGGAAAAGGGGATTTCCTACGAACATCGGCTGATTGACGACATGGTCGCGCAGGTGCTCAAGTGGGAGGGCGGTATTGTCTGGGCCTGCAAGAACTATGATGGTGATGTGCAATCCGACACGGTGGCGCAAGGCTTTGGCTCACTCGGCCTGATGGCTTCGGTTCTCGTCTGCCCGGACGGCAAGACCATCGAAGCCGAAGCCGCACACGGCACCGTGACCCGCCACTACCGCCAGCACCAGCAGGGCAAGCCGACCAGCACCAATCCGGTTGCCAGCATTTTCGCATGGACCACCGCACTCAAACATCGCGGCAAGCTCGACAACACCCCGGACGTGGTCCGTTTTGCAGAAACGCTGGAGCGTGTCTGTGTGGACACCATCGAGGGCGGAGAGATGACGAAGGACTTGGCAGTGACAATTCACGGCAACAATCCGGACCCATCGACCTTTCTCACAACCGATGACTTCCTCAACGCCCTTGCTCGCGGCCTCACCGCCGCACTGGGCTGAACCCCAATCTTTTTGTGGAGTGAACCATGAAAAACGTCAAAGTTGCTGTCACTGGAGCCGCCGGACAAATCGGTTATGCCATGCTCTATCGCCTCGCTTCCGGAGCGGTGTTTGGTGCCGACACCACGGTTGATCTTCAATTGTTGGAACTGGAAGTCGCCCTGCCCGCCTTGGAAGGGGTGAAGATGGAACTCGACGATTGCGCCTTCCCGTTGCTCAATCAGGTGGTGATGACCTCAGATGCCAATGTCGCCTTCAAGGACACCGACTGGATTCTGCTCGTGGGCGCGGCCCCACGCAAAGCGGGAATGGAGCGCAACGACTTGCTGCGCGTCAACGGTGGCATCTTCGTGGGGCAGGGGCAGGCGATCAACGACAATGCCGGAGACAAGGTGCGCATCCTCGCAGTGGGGAATCCCTGCAACTCCAACTGCCTTATCGCCATGAGCAACGCCCCACGCATCCCACGGGATCGTTGGTTTGCCATGACCGCGCTCGACGAGAACCGTGCCAAGAGTCAACTCGCCCAAAAAGCTGGCACCGCCGTGAAGAATGTCACCAACATGACGATCTGGGGCAACCACAGCGCAACGCAGTATCCGGATTTCTACAACGCCAAAATCAACGGTGCGGCAGCGCCGGAGGTGATTTCCGATCAGGACTGGCTCAAGGGCGAGTTCATCAGCACCGTTCAGCAGCGCGGTGCGGCGATCATCAAGGCACGGGGAGCCTCCTCCGCTGCATCGGCAGCAAATGCGGCACTCGACACCGTGCAGCGTATGGAGAACGCCACCGCCGAGGGTGACTGGTTCAGCACTGGAGTTCCCAGCGATGGCAGCTACGGTATTCCGGAAGGATTGATTTTCAGCTACCCGCTGCGCAGTTCCGGTGGCAACCAGTGGTCGCTTGTCCAAGGGGTCGAACTCAATGACTTCGCGCAGGAGAAAATCGCAGCCACCCGGCAAGAGCTGGAACTGGAGCGCGAGGCCGTGAAGGACATGCTGGGCTGACAAGAACAATTGCTAATGGGAAAAGTCATCGTCAAGTAGTCTTTGAGCAAATGGATTACGTCGTTGACTGCAAGAACCAGCGGATTGTTCCCAATCCCGAAGAAACGGAGGGGATGCTGCTGTTTGATGATTTTTAGCAACGCTTCACGAAGGGGCACATGAAAATTCACGAATTCCAGGCCAAGCAAGTGCTGGCGAAATACGGAGTGGTCATCCCTCGCGGACGGGTGGCGAAGACCCCGGACGAGGCGGTTGTCATCGCTCAGGAGTTGGGCACAGAGGTTTGCGTTGTCAAAGCACAAATTCATGCCGGAGGACGCGGCAAGGGCGGCGGGGTCAAGGTCTCGAAAGGACTGGGTGCTGTGCGCGAAAGTGCCGAGCAGATCATCGGCATGAACCTCGTCACGCACCAGACTGGACCACAAGGTCAACCCGTCAAGCAAGTGCTGATCGAAGAGGGCATGGACATTATCAAGGAATTCTATTGTTCTGTGCTGGTAGATCGCGGGCAGCAGCGCGTGGTTATCCTGGCCTCGACCGAGGGTGGCATGGACATCGAGCAAGTCGCCGCCAAGACTCCGGAAAAGATCCTCAAGGTGTTTGTGGACCCCGCCATCGGTCTGCGCCCGTTCCAAACCATGGCGCTGGCGTATGGACTCAAAATTGACAAGATCAACCCCAAACTGGTGCGACCGGCGGCTGCGTTGTTCCAGTCGCTCTACGATGCCTTTGTCGCCGAGGATTGCTCGCTTGTGGAGATCAACCCGTTTGTCCTCACGGGCGACAGTCGTGTCATCGCGCTCGACTCAAAGGTGAGCTTTGACGACAACGCCCTTTTCCGGCACAAGGCCATTCTTGAACTGCGAGACGAGGACGAAGAGGATGCGCTAGAAATCGAGGCCGCGAAATCGAACCTCAACTACATCAAACTGGATGGCACCATCGGCTGCATGGTCAACGGCGCGGGGTTGGCGATGGGCACGATGGACATCATCAAAGCCTATGGCGGCGACCCGGCGAATTTTCTCGATGTGGGCGGTACCGCCACGCGGGAAACCGTGGAGCAGGCGTTTCAGCTCATCACCCGTGACGCCAACGTCAAGTGCATCCTCATCAACATCTTTGGGGGCATTGTGCGTTGCGACATGGTGGCGTCCGGCGTGATTGCCGCGATCCGCAACGTCGGTCTGAAAATCCCGGTCGTCGTGCGGCTGGAGGGTACCAACGCCAAAGAAGCCCATCAACTGGTGAACGATTCCGGGCTTGGCGAGAAGTTGCAAATGGCCGACGGCCTCAAGGATGCGGCGGAAAAAGCCGTGGCCGCAGTTTCCTGATTCGATCGCCTTCCCCAAGGGGCGGGAGGTTCCAGTGCCGACCAAGAGCTTGCTGATTTCCGGACGGGTGCAGGGCGTGGGCTTCCGCTACACCGCGCTGCACGAAGCCGAGCGACTGGGCGTGACCGGTTGGGTGATGAACGAACCTGATGGCTCGGTGCACATGGTCGCCCAAGGTTCGGAGGCTGTGGTTGTGGTACTGGAGGAATGGTGCCGAACGGGACCGACGGGAGCAATCGTGCAGGAAGTGCAGGTATCCACGCTGGACACCTGCGAGGTGTTCCGGGACTTCCGGATTCTGCGCTGAGGGTCAGGTGGGTAGCCCCTCCGTGGCCACGAGGTTGGAATCGCCTAGACGCTTGCGAATCGCCAGATAGGGCGCGTACTCCTCCGAGTTGTAAAAGGCTTCTAGCTTCTCCATAGACGGAAACTCGATGATCACCAGCCGCCGGGGTTGCCAAGTGCCCTCGTGAACCTTGGTTTCTCCACCACGAGCGAGATAACGGCCCCCATACTTCGCTGCGATTTTGGGGACATTGTCAATGTATCCACTCGACTTGTACTCCTCCATGTCGGTGATTTCCACATCCACCACCACATAAGCTGCCATTGTTGCTCCCTTGAAAGGGGTTCATGAGAAAAACATGCTAACATCATAGGAGGGGCGCCGGGTCAGTCAAGGCGAACCCTTGGCTCGCTTTTCCGGGAGTCCGCTTGATTGCTTGGCAGAGAGTGCCTATACTTCCCGGAGGTTCAACCGAGGATTCAACCTTTTTTCCAAAACCAACATGAGTGTTTTGATCAACAACTCAACCCGCCTGCTCGTGCAGGGCATCACTGGCTCTCAAGGGATGCTACACACCAAGGGCTGCCGGGACTACGGCACCAACATCGTCGGCGGCGTGACTCCCGGAAAGGGCGGCCAGGAATTTGAGGGAGTTCCCATTTTCAACACGGTGGCCGAAGCAGTGGCTGCAACCGAGGCCGATGCGACCATGATCTTTGTGCCGCCGTCCTTCGCGGGTGATGCAGTCATGGAAGCTGCTGAGGCGCAAATCCCACTCATCGTCGCCATCACGGAGGGTATTCCGGTGCAGGACATGGTGCGGGCCGTGCGTTTTGTCCGGACTCAGGGGTGTCGGTTGATCGGTCCTAACTGTCCGGGCATCATCACGCCGGGTCAGTGCAAGATCGGCATCATGCCAGGCATGATCCACCAACATGGAAAAGTCGGCGTGGTTTCGCGCTCTGGAACCCTCACCTACGAGGCCGTCGGCCAACTCACCCGTGCCGGATTGGGGCAATCCACCTGCATCGGCATCGGCGGCGATCCCGTCAACGGCACCAACTTCATTGATTGCCTCAGTCTCTTCCAAAATGACCCGGACACGGAGGCGGTGGTGATGATCGGGGAAATCGGCGGAGACGCGGAAGAGCAAGCCGCTGCATTTGCCAAGGCGAACATGAACAAGCCCATCGTCAGTTTCATCGCAGGACAAACCGCCCCTCCAGGACGGCGCATGGGCCATGCCGGGGCAATCATCTCCGGAGGCCACGGCACGGCTTCGGAAAAGATGGCCGCCTTGCAGGCCGCAGGAATTCATGTGGTGCAAACTCCCGCAGAAATCGGAGAAAAAATGCTTTCAGTCCTCGGGTGATGGTATGAAAAAAGCGATTCAGCCTCCAAACTCCGCAGCCCCCAAAGGCCCGTACACTCCCGGAATCGTCGCCAGTGGACCCATGCTTTATGTTGCAGCACAGGGACCGTTTGACACAGAAGGCCAGGTGGTTGGAGAAACCTTTGATGAGCAGGCGGAACTTGCGTTCCAGAACCTCCGCAAGGTCGTCGAAGCTGCGGGAGGTTCGATGTCCGGCATTGTCAAACTCACGGTGCTGGTTTCCGATTTGGCGAACTTTGCGGCGATGAACGAACTCTGCAAACGACACCTTCAGGAACCCTACCCCGCCCGCACTCCAGTCCAAACGGCAATGCCCGGCGGAGTGCTGTTTTTGGTGGATGCCATTGTTGCTCTCGAAACGAAGTGAGAAGCAAAATCATGCCGAAAACCATCGAATTCTTTTACGATATTGTGAGTCCGTACTCCTACCTCGCGTCCGAGCGCATCGAAGCTTTGACCGAGCGCAACGGTGTGGAAATCCACTGGCGTCCGTTTCTGCTGGGCGGATTGCACAAAATCACAGGCAACACCCCACCTGGACTTCAGGACTTCAAGATGCCGTACCTCGGCAAGGATTTGAGGCGGCTCTCCAAGTATTACGAAATCCCGTACCAATTTCCAAAACAGTTCCCGACCCGCACCATTTTGGCACAACGGGCTTTGACCGCCGTTGCCGAGGAACAGCGTCCGGAGGCGACTCATGCGCTCTACCGGGCGTATTGGGTGGGCGGCGAGGATGTGGCGGATCCGGAGGTTGTGGCTCGGCTGGCGGGACCGGAGGCAGTGGAGGCGGCAGGTACCCAGCCGATCAAGGACGCGCTGATTCAAACGACCGAAGAAGCGGCAAAGCGCGGAACTTATGGCGCTCCGGCGTTTTTTGTGGGCGAGGAGCAGTTCTTTGGGCAGGACCGTATGGACCTGCTGGAGGCGCACCTGCAAGGGCGGCTCTGATCGGCACTCATCCTGCAAGAGAAGCCGTGTTCAAAACTCACTTGCGGAAGTCATGCTGAGACGACTCTCTTTCTTTTCGATCACTTGCGGCTTGCTCGCCGTGTTGACGGCCTCCTTCGCGCAGGCCGACAAGGGCAACCGCAGCATTTCCTCGCTGAATAGCGCCCAGCGTCTGCTGGAGCGTGTCCACAAAAACCACCCCCAAACCTTCCTCTGTGGATGTGCCTACAAGGGCGGTTTTCCGAATCACGCCTCCTGCGGCTACCTTCCCAAAAAACAGGACACGGCAGCGTACATGGTCGTGTGGGCACCCGTGGTGCCGTTCCGGGTGTTTGGAACGCAACTCTCCGCATGGCAAAAAGGCCACCCCAAGTGCAAGAACCGCCGGGGCCAGCCCTTCCGGGGGCGTCGCTGTGCGGAAAAAATGAGCAAGCGCTACCGGCTGTTGCAGGCCGACCTCTACAACCTCCAGCCCATGATTGCCGAACTGGTGGGACTCCGGACCACGACCGGCCCCCTGCCCTTTGAGAAGCGTGACTTTGGCAGTTGCGATGTTGAGGTGCAAAACGGGGTGCTGGAACCCGGTGCCGACGTGCGGGGCGATGTCGCCCGCACCTTCTTCTACATGGACCGGGTCTATCCGGACTTTGTCTTTATCAGTGCCGAACTGCGCCGCTCCCTCGATTCATGGCATCTCGAAGACCCCGTGGATGTCTGGGAGTGCCAGCGGTCCCGGCGCATTCAGGAAATTCAGGGGAATCTCAACCCCGTCCTTGATGAAGCCTGCCACTTCGCCATCACGCACGGTGTCTTGACGCTGCGCTGAGAGCCAACTCCCCAAGTTGGCGAGCAGTGCGGTTTCCACACATTCTCTCCACATTTCCCCCACATTTCTTCGTTACAATAGTGGTCAAGGTGAGCAGTGACCTCAACCGCTGCATTTGATCAATCCTCAAACCAACGAGGTCTCATGAACACGATGACCAAAAAACTCACGCTGGGCTTGCTGGCTACTGGCTTTCTTGCCGGTTCGCTTGTCTGGGCTGGATCGGAAGAACACTCCCGGCGCGAGCATCGCGGGGGCAAGGAGTCGTGTAGCCGCATGGAAGAGCATCGGGGAGAACACAAGGGAGAACACCGAAGCAAGCACCGCATGAAGAAGCATGGAATGCGAATGAACGGGATGCAAAAACCTGGAATGCATGAAATGCAGAAGTTGTTTCAGGAGGACATGCGCACCAACCACGCCGAAGTGCTTGCTGAATTAAGCGGAAAATCTGTTGGTGAAATCCGGAGTCAACTGGAGACCCGCTCGCTACGAGCCGTGATGGAAGAGTATGCTTTGAAGCACGAGCAGGTGCAGCCGTTACTACAAGCCCGCATGACCACAATGCTCTCCAAGGCCGTGGAGTCCAAGCGCATCACGCAGGGTGAGGCTAACCGCATGCAAGCCCGCATGGGGAATGCTGGACAGGGCTGCAAAGGTGGAGAACACTCGAAGCATTCGGAACACTCCAAACATTCCGAAGACTCCTGAGCCTGATCTCAACGCGAGGGCTGCGCCCGTGGCCCTCGTCCTTAGCTGTTTTGTTGACTCCCCCACCTGAATTGAGTAGGGTTGTTCACACGACCCTGCTCAAGTCTTGACCATGCCGACACCGCCAAACCCTGACAGCGACCCCGCTTTTTTTGTTGATCCCGCAGGCTTGCAGCAAGCTTTGAAACTGCTTCTGTCCACACCACCTGCCAGCGCAGCAGCAGTGGACTCCCTCTCCTCCGGGTTGCCAGAATCTGGACTGGGCGAAACTGCAACGCTCGACTTGCTCGCCCCCCTCATTCTGGGTGGCGCTAGGAGGCTCAACGCTCCAGACGCTCTCGCGCACATGGACCCGCCCACTCCGTGGATTGCTTGGGCAACCACCCTCTGGAATGCTGCACTCAATCAAAACCTGCTGCATCCGGACGTGGCTCCCGTCGCCCGCGACGTGGAAGCCCGCGTGATGAACTGGCTCGCTCCATATTTTGGCATGGACGGCGGGCACATGACTCCGGGGTCAACGGTTGCCAACCTGACTGCGCTTTGGGCCGCGCGAGAAGTCCGGGGAGTCCGGCGGGTGCTTGCTTCTGCAAGTTCACACCTCTCCATCGCCAAAGCCGCGCACCTGCTGGGATTGGAGTACATGGCACTCCCAACCGATGAACAGGATCGTTTGACACCGGAAACCCTGCCTCCGGATTTAGCAGACGCCTGCCTCGTCCTCACTGCCGGAACGACCAGTGCCGGGGTGATTGATCCACTTGAGTTTGCCGGACGTGCCGCTTGGACGCACGTGGACGCCGCTTGGGCCGGGCCATTGCGGCTTTCGGACCAACACGCGGCTGTTTTGCAGGGCATCGAAAATGCCGACTCCATTTCTGTTTCCGCGCACAAGTGGTTTTTCCAGCCCAAGGAATCCGCACTCATTTTCTTCCGGGACACCGCCGAGGCCCACCCCGCCATCAGCTTTGGGGGCGCCTATCTGGCCGTGCCCAACATCGGCTTGCTCGGCTCGCACGGGGCGGTTGCTGTTCCGTTGCTGGCCACCCTGCTTGCTTGGGGTCGAACCGGACTCGCGGAGCGTATCGATCGTGCAATGGCGGTCGCACAACTTCTGCACGAACGCCTTTCCGCTCATCCAAAAATCGAGGTGTTCGGCCCTGCAACCACCGGAGTGGTCTTGTGGAAACTCGCTACTCCGGAAGCGACCACCGAGGTCTTTGAACGCTTGCCAAAGGGTTCGATCTCAATGACCCGCTTGCATGACCAGGCGTGGCTGCGCAACGTGGCGGCCAATCCGGTGGTGCAGTTTGAGGCACTTTGGAAAGCGATCTTGAGTGTGCTTTGAAGGAAAGGGATGACGAAGGGAGATAAGCGCTCCGGACAGTTCAAGTATCTACTTGGAAAATCGTGGCTGAAACTACAGGGCTGGGAGTTTGAGGGGGAGTTGCCTCCTCAAGGCAAGTTCATCCTGATCTGCGCCCCGCATACCAGCAACTGGGATTTCATCTACCTGCTGGCTGTCATGTTCATGCTGCGCATTCGAGTGTCTTGGCTCGCGAAGCACACCATGTTCAAACAACCCTTTGGCAGGTTCCTGCGTTGGTTAGGAGGCATTCCCGTCGATCGACGCAGTTCTCATGGTGTGGTGAATCAGATTGCCGAGCTTTTTTCCAAGCATGAGCATTTGATCATTGCCCTGGCTCCAGAAAACACACGCCGCAAAACCGATCGCTGGAAATCAGGCTTTTACCACATTGCCTGCAAAGCACAGGTTCCACTCCTGCTGGGCTATGCCGATTATGCCAAGAAACGGGCGGGAACCGGGCTTTCGTTTCTGCCTTCCGGAGATGCCAAAAAAGACATGGACACCATCCGCGCTTTCTATCAGGACTTTCGCGGGGCCAATCCGGAGCAGGCCTCCACCATTGTCCTCAAGGAAGAGCAGTACGGGCGTTGAGCCGCACCCCGGTTGGTTTCAACTTCGCTCCGCCAACGTGTTCTTGCCCGGATGCAACTCACAAGTGCAACTCCCGTCTGGAGAAGAGAGGCAAGCTGGCCAACAACATAACTTTTCAAACCAGCAAAGTGGGAACATCTCTAACTGAGGATTTCCAATTGGGGAGCTAGGGCGCGGTGTGCCGGAAAGACTTCGGCAAGTTGGGGTTCCGTGAGGTGCAGGTGTTCGTGCAGCACGCCTTTGAGCACGGCGACGACGTCCAGTGTTGGGCGTAAGTCTCGGCCTTCGTAAAGATCGTGGTCGGCGAGTCCGGGCCAATCGGCGATGACCCGCCCCCCTCGAATTCCGCCTCCGAAGAGGAAGG
>Ga0209403_10002912_pt1 | contig 19849 bp, 20 predicted proteins | sample ArcticOcean_MG_C_8_FD_187440 | JGI IMG/M metagenome (GOLD analysis project Ga0209403, IMG submission 187440) | Marine microbial communities from western Arctic Ocean - ArcticOcean_MG_CB11_86 (SPAdes) (version 2) | ecosystem: Environmental > Aquatic > Marine > Oceanic | place: Arctic Ocean... | reverse complement strand
AATGATTTTATAAATTACTTAAAAATGGAGTTCTTTCGAGACTCCCTTAATCTTTTTAAGAGATGTGAAATATGAATACAGGAGGCAAATGAATTATTGGGACATCAACATCATCTTGTAAAATTGCGCTGACATTATCTGGTTAGCGGCTTTCATGGCAAGAGGCATACTCTGGCTCAGGATTTTTACCATCATAGGAAATATTTTCGTCGTGCCATACTACTTTTATTTCTTTGATGCACCGTTGTGGAATACCATTTTCTGGATTAGTATTTATACTGTAATCAACATGGTAATGCTCTTGCTGATTTACCTGGAGAGTAGGCCGATCAAACTCTGTGAAATAGAACAGAATATATATAAACTGACATTCAAGTTACTCGAACAACGTGTCTTTAAAAAATTGATTGATCAGGGTTCCTCAGAGGAATTACAACCAGGAGTTATCATTGTTAACCGTGACTCCGATCTGGACAGCTTGATGCTTGTCGTAGAAGGGTAGGCGGAAGTTGTGCTAAAAAATGGTAAACTAAGAACAATTCCTTTAGGTGGATTCATAGGTGAGCAGTCTTTTATTACCTGTGATAAGACTTCGGCGGATGTCACCACAGGCAAGGAGGCAACTACGATTCTACGTTGTGATAAAAGGTCACTCCGGAAGTACCTTGCAAATAAAGGAACTCTTAAAGACAGCATCGATCTCATCCTAACTGCCGATTTGATCTTTAAGCTCCGTGGAATGGATGAAGAACAAAAAAGAGATTAAACATTCCACGATTTGAAAATCAGCTTTGTTGAGTGCTAAAATGCCTATTTTAATTAAGATGGTCCAGTAAAAAGTCATGATAACACCAATAGTTGTCATTCCCGCGAAATCGGGGATCCATTATTTCAGATACTTACATGTACCTGGATTCCCGCTTTCGCGGGAATGACAACTATTTACGAGTGCATCATAAGTAATAATTTTAAAAAAAACTGAACAGATAAGATGCAGGAAATATCAATAGGTGTTGAAGCAACAGGGCTGATGAATGCTAATCCGACGGGTATCAGTTTTTATATCAAAAATCTTCTCCTGAATTTGATGGAAACAAATGAGAATGTTAAGCTGTACTGCAAAATTTCGAGGTTTAAAAACCGGCGTAATCTGTTAAAACACATTAACACTAATATCTGCTGGCATTACAAACATCTCTATAATCCATTAAAAAAAATTGACATTGCGCATACGACGGACAGTGCTTTCCTTAACCTTAGAGGTTCGGCAAAAATTTATACAATTTATGACCTCGCGGTTTTTAAACATGAGACTCAAATTCCAGATTATACTTCTGAGAGACATAAACGTATCATTGATAAAAAAACTACAGAAATTCTAAGCAGAGTGGACGGAGTGATTGCGATCAGTACTGTGACAAAGAATGACATTCTGCAGTTTTATGATTTTCCGGAAGATAAAATACGTGTTATCCCGCTTGCACCAAATCAAATAGCGGATTCTGCTAAAAAGGAAATTGACCTTAAATTTCACCAGCTGGAAAAAAAAGGATACTTCTTATTTGTCGGTCAGGTTTCCATCCGGAAGAATATTATTAATCTGCTGAAAGCATTTTATTTGTCAGGCCTTCACAGTGACTACAAACTGGTACTTGCCGGAATGGAAGGCCGGGGGATCGAGAAAATAAAAGAAGCTGTGCTGGAATTAGGATTAAATGAACGGGTTGAACTGCTGAATTATATTCCAGATGAGTCATTGTCATCCTTATATGAAAATTCCGCAGGTTTTGTTTTTCCTACTTTTTATGAAGGTTTCGGCATTCCAATTCTGGAAGCAATGATGAACAGGACACCAGTTTTAACAGGAAACATCGGGGCGTCTCCGGAAACTGCTGGCGGTTTTGCAGTTGAAGTGTCTCCCTTTTCAGTCGATGAAATAAGTGAAGGCTTAAAAAATCTGCTTACGATTCCAAAAGATAAAATTGAAAATGCTTTTAATTTTGCCGCTAAATTTAATTGGCAAAATAACGCGATTGAGACACACAAATTTTATGAGGAAACTCTGAACTCATTGTGAAATTATTTTGCTCAGTAGCGTCCCGACTGTTCTTCTTTCCAGCATACTAACTCAAGCGCTCACTAAGTTTAAACCGCGGACAGTTTATCAGTTTTTTCTTTTTTTTGTCTTCAGGGATAATCATTGATCAGCTTTTGGGCTTCAGTTGATCCTTGCGGACATTTGGTGCAAAATACCTGTCTGCATTAATCTCGCGTACCGGTTCCTCGTCTTCATGTCGTACCAGCGGCATTTCATAGTCGTTCCAACCTCGCAAACCTGTTTTCAGGGAGCGTACATTTGCGTAGCCCATTTCCTTTAGAATTTTAGCCGCCAGTAAACTGCGGTGTCCCGAACGGCAGACCACCACTATCGCACGCTCACGGGCTTTTGCCAATTCCGGAATTGTCTCTTCATAATCCCATTCACAGGCGCTTTCCAGTACTCCACGCGGAACATTGTGTGAACCTTCAATGTGCATGCAGTCGAACTCATATGGCTCCCGAATATCCAGCACGAGCGGTGCCGCACCTTCTTCGAGTTCTTCATCCAAATCCCAGGGCATGACCTCTGTCACCACCTCTGTCGCTTCTGCGACATAATTCATGTATTTTTTCATTTGCATTAAATCCAAAGTATCTGTCTAAGATCCTCTGAGTAAATTCAGCACAAGACATGTTTTCCGAAAACATCCACAGCTTGACTAATCAAGGGACACAGAGTGCAATGATTTTAGCAGTTCAGAGAACGTTTCCTTTTCACTGCCACAATACTGAATTTATAAAATAGGCGATTAAGGCAAATATGTCAAAGCTAAGACAATTCCGGCCGAACTTACTTTTAATGTTGATTCTGCCTGCGGTATTGCTGCTAACCTCTAATTCTGCGGCAGAGGAAAATTCCGGCTGGGGAAAATGGCAGCCTTCCGGTAAATCAGCAAATTTCAAAATCCGCCAACGTCCGAAAAGTAAAATCCACCCCGGCGCAAAAACGTCCCTGCTGATTGTGGCGACCTCTGATCTGCACGGTTCGCTTTCTTCTACACGTCTGCTACCACGCAAACAATCTAGAGGTTTACTCCATCTGGTAATCCCTCTGAAAAATTTACGTAAAAAACATCCGGAACTGATTTTGCTGGATGCCGGAGATACAATTCAAGGTGATCCATCAAGTTTTTATTTCAGTCACGTTGCTCCAGAAACAACAAGACCTCTGCCAGTGATTGAAATGATGAACTGGTTGAGATATGACGCACTCACTTTAGGGAACCACGATTTTGAACCACCGACTAATATTCTAAAACAGAACATCGCACAAGCACAATTCAGCTGGCTGGCTGCGAATGTCAGCTTTCGAAACGTAAAACAGCCGCTTTTTCCGCCTTACAAAATACTTGAACGTTACGGAGTGCGTGTCGGAATCCTCGGACTGATCACACCTGGTGTTCCGCTCTGGATAGATCCGGAACAGAGAAAAGGACTTATCTTTAAGGAAATGCTTGAAACAGCAAAAATATGGGTTAAGGTTTTGCGTGAGCAGGAGAAAGTAGATTATTTGATCGGCTTGTTTCATAGTGGAGACAACACTCTTTATGATCTTGATGTTGCCTCTACTAGAGAATTACCTCATCCAAATGCTGCGGGAATGATTGCAGATTTTTTTCCAGAATTCGACCTGATTATTTCCGGACACGCCCACAGGATCAGTCCGAAACGCCGTACTGAAAAACTCAAAGGACACCAGACTTCACTGATTTCTCCTGGTACTGGAGCTCAAGGACTGAGCACAATACTGGTGAATTTTGAAGAAAATTCCGGAAACTGGCAAATTTCAAACACTGTTTATGATTATATTAAAGCAGAAAAAGTTCCGGAACCTAAACTGCTACGGAAGCTGGATTCACGTCTGCGGGAAGTAGAAAAATATTTGGAAGAGCCGACTTCAGTAATTTTGAAACGTTTTCCGAAAAAAACTGAATTTCAGGATTGCGGAATCGGTTTGTCATATTTGGCAGTAAAAAGAATGGAAGCAGAAACTTTTTCACTTTTACCGAGGTGGTGGTACCGTGATAAACTTCCCTTCGCTGATTTGGGACAAGCGCTACGCAGGGAACATTTTTTTCGCTGGCTGCCTTATGACAACCGACCAGTTTTGGTGCGGATGTATGGTCGGCAAATCGAAATAATGCTCGAATCATATCGCAGAAAAAAGCTGGGCTGGTACGCACGCAGCAGTACAATTCTCGTGCCTGGTGGTTTTGTCGCGGAACTGGATAATTCTAGCAAAGGCAATCCGCTTTATTTAAAAACTCCTCAGGGAAAAGCTTTGTATCCGCAAAAAAAGTATCGGGTCTGGTTGACTAATTTTCACTGGAACGGAGGCGGAGGTATAGCCGCAAAGGCTTTGCTGCATCCTTCACAATTATTAAAAAAGGAGCCTCTTCATCTGCGCGAGTTGATCTTTCAGTATCTTCGGCAAAGCTCCGTTAAACTGCCTGAAAAGTGTGAGTCCTTCCTTGCTCAGCAGGCAGCGGCAACTTTAAAATAACAGCTGCTGGACTGTAAACCGAAATTATATTATTATTTGATGAAGCTACAAAAAGCCTTTAAACGGCGACATGAGCAATAAGCGAGTTTGGTGGAAGATATTGCTCTAATTTCATCAAAATTTACTCAGAGCTCGAAATGAATTTCTGTTTCAGACTGTTGAGGAATGCATCATTTTCTGCGGTGAAATTTTTCGGGGACTCGGTACAGGCGCTGAAAAGTTCAGTCTGAAGTTTTACCAACGGTTGGCAGATTTCCACGGATAGGCAGATGGTTGATGTAACATCCGGACGGCGCACCGCGGTAAGCCGTCGCTTTACATCTTCTCTTACCTTGATTAAATTTTCTGCTGAGTCGATAGTTGGTTGTCTGGATCGCACCGTTTAGTTTTTCACTCAAAATTATCTGGTGTTTGCGATTACATGCGCTGACTGTCCAATAATCTTTGTAACGACGGCACTCACTGACCTCAGGAAGTTTTTGATAAACATAAACTTCCTGTCCGCTGCATCCAGTGAGTCCAAGTAAACCCAATAATGCAAATTTTGCAAAATTGTTGTAACTCCTGAATATATTGTTTACCTTGAAATAACGCTGGAAAAAAATTGCAGGGTTCCTCTTATTTAAAGCCGAAACAGATATGAACGCAAACAATCTAAATGTTATTTTACACAACATGGCTCGAAATCCTGATGACTGGAGGCTTGACGATTTTCATGCCCTGCACAAAAGCGGAGTTAAGATTTGGATCGGAAATGGTCTTTTTGGTTATCATCTCGAAAAACCTGAATATCAGGAAATCGGTTTTTTTGAAAAATTTAAATTGCATCAGCAAATAAAACTCCTGCATGAGAACAAAAAATCTAAAATTTAAAAAATCTACTCATTTTTTGGTGGCACACCTGAAACCAACGTTATTGTAGGTGCTTGTCGGCAGAGCATCCCGCCGCATGGCCGAGCGTAAATATTCCGCGGGATCGCTCCATGATCCTCCACGAAGTATACGATACTTGCCGATTTCTGGTCCCTGTGGATTTGTGTTGTTAAGGTTGGGATAGATTCCAAACCAGTCATAGACCCACTCCCAGACGTTTCCGTGAAGGTCAAAAAGTCCATTCGGATTACTTATTTTTTGTCCGGTTGCGTGAATTATACCACCGGAGTTTTCACGGAACCAGGCATAATCACGTAAAAAATCTACACCGCCTTCAACCGAATATTCGCTTTCAATTCCTGCGCGTGCAGCCATTTCCCACTCTGCTTCAGAGGCTAAACGTTTTCCAACATAGTTACAATAATGCCTTGCCGCATACCATGAGACTTGAATCACAGGCTTTAACTCACTGCCTATTTCAGGCACAAGATCATCCGACCAGTTTCTCAGATAATTCCCATCGTGAAATTTACGCGGGAAAGTGCTTTTACGTAAAAAAGGATGTTGAGCTGCAACGCGTAAATATTGATAATTGGTAATTTCACATTTGTCTATCCAGAACTCATCCAGCTGCACTTCACGCACAGGATGCTCCGCAGGTAACCCCTTTGAACTCCCCATTTTGAATTTCCCTGGATCAATCAGCAACATGCCGGGTTTTGGTGTATTCTGGCTGACGCTGTCAACAAATCCGCAAAGTGTTTCCAAATCTTTAGTTTTAATAAATGTCGCAGTTTGTTCTTCCGGGAACAATTTTTTGTCCAAATTTTTCAGGATAATAACATACGTTTTTAAGATTTCATTTTCAAAATTTGTTATTCGTTTAATCATTTTTCTTTCATCACGACCGCATCTGTATTCTTCATTCAGGCAATTCAATTTTTGTCTTATCCACACTCGCACCGCATCCCGTGCCCTTTGCCTTTCTATTTCATTTAACAATGCTGGTTCTGCTGCTAAATATATTTTTTCAAAGAAAGAAGTTTGCACAATGCTCGTTTTGGCAAGTTCCACCAATGCATCATAGTCTTCACAAAACTTTTTTTGCGAGTTTGGGACAGCGACCCCATAGGCCCTGTGCTGTGAACATGCCTTCGTTTCAACCTTGCGGTTGATCCCAAGTTTTTCCGAAAAAACACGAAAACGCAACTCAGAGATGGTGTGAACAAGAGGATAGCGCTCGCCTTTTGTGGTGAAACCGACGAAATCTGAAATGGCGGATTGTTGAAAATCCAGCGCCAGTTTTTGAAAATCCAGCGCCGCAGCCCAAACAAGATGGACACTGAATAAAAATCCGGAAAACAAAAAGATGTTTCTGCAATAACGCCGTTTTAGGGGCAATTTTCTCATTAGTACTTCTTTTGTAGATCAACGCGTGTCAGCAAATTTCGGATCAAACTGATATTCTTGTCGGTGGTATTTCATCTCAAGCTAAAGTAAAAGTTCTGACAAAATACCGTTATCTTAAAAACACCACACATAGCTTCAGAATGACTCTCTAAAACCCAATACTCTTGAGCATCCGATTCACCGCTTAAAAAAAACTGGTAGCTCACAGGAAACAAAGTAAAATAGATGTTTTGCTGTCAAGCTTCTAAAACTGATATAAGAGAAAAGCAAGCGATATTCCATCTCTGACAGGAAAACGAATTGTGTCTTATTTTAGGAATTATTTTTGAAACAATTTAAATTTATGTTTTCGTTAAATTTTCGCAAATCCAGTTGGCTGAATCGTTATTTACAATATAGAGCGGTAACTCCATTTACGTTGACAGAGCCTTATCTTGAGCTTGAAGAGAGTTCATCAGGAGTAGCTAAATTTGATGAATGTCTCTACTCAGAGGTCAAAGAAAACGGAATCCTCTTCGGCTGCCCTGTTATTTCTCAATCTTTACAGGACTTAGCAAAAAAACTTTATTTTCCGAAACAGCAGGGTGGGACTATTTTGCTGTTCTTGGAAACACTTTTCTCGGTTGCTTTCATCGAAAATCAAAGTTTGACGTCAAAAAGTGCTGATGAAGGTGATACCCAAGCGTATCAAACGCAACTGCTGAAAATTGTTTTGCTCGTTTTACAATATCATTTGCCTGACAGTTATTATCGCATTCCGCAGGATGTATCACTTCCGGATTTACTGGACGGCAACGAAACATTGAACAGTGGATTGCAAAAGTTGGAGATTGTGCTGCTCGACACAGTGACCCTGCAAGGATATTCATCACTGGGCAACCGACAAAATAATTTTGCTTTTGCAAAACTTTATTTTTTCCTGCTCTGGGCTCGTGAAAATGCGCAAAGTGATGTCTCTGCTCCAGAAAAGTTTCTTGAGCTGGACCGGCAGCTCCGCGAGGAAATGATCTTCATCTTTGCCGCGTTGATTTGGGCGGATGACTTTGTGGCAATTGCAGAACAGCAGGTAATTGAAAAATACATAGAACAAACCGGACTAGAAGAGTCAAAGCAGAACGAACTAAACCTGATGATCCGTGAACCTGTAAAAATATCAGATCTGCATTGTTCCTTCACTACAGTAATTATCGGCAGCTATTTGGTGGAGCAGCTGATTTTGCTTTCATTGATCGATAATCAGGAGGCATGGCAGGAACGGGAACTGATTGAAAAAATTTCCGTGCACCTCGGGCTGCCTCCTGAAAAACTGGAACAGTTATATTGCTCGGTGGCAGAGTTTTTTTCTGTTCACAATGTACGACTTGAATTTTTGAAAAATAATGCCGCAATCATGCAGTTTCAAGATTATATGAACGATAAGGTATTGAAGTTGGTCAAAAAAAATGTGGCCAATATTATGACTGAAATCAAGGAGACAAAAGAACTTTCTGAGTTGCTGCTTAAAGCAACCTCACAGCCTTTGACCAGCCATGAAAAACAAAAAGTGCAGGAACAGTTAATGGACATTGCCCGCTCAATTCCGGCACTCGCGATTTTTGCTCTGCCCGGAGGTGGCATACTTTTACCTGTGCTGATCAAAGTTCTGCCTTTTAACATTTTGCCTAGTTCATTTCAGGATAAACCAGTTTCCTCTCAATAATTAGCACAATGACTAGCCGTTTTTGGTTTGCTGCTTACAATCTTTTTTTCCTGCCACTGTTTTTTGGAATAGTAAAATTATTAGCATTTAGCAAAATAAATGTCCGCGAGAGCCTTGAAAAACGGGAAGGCCAGTGGGAACGTCTAGCTGATGGTGTTTCAAAACGTGACTGGCAAAAGCCTTTAGTTTGGCTGCATGTAGCCAGCGCTGGGGAATTTTTACAGGCACAACCGGTAATCGAACGCTGCGTGGCGGAAGGAGCGGAGTGTGTACTGACCTACAGTTCAATCAATGCCTACCGTTGGCTTGAACGTCCTCAGCAGGAAAAAATACAGGGTTTGCTTGCAACCGAATTTTTACCACCCGATACACTTTGGAACGCTCGCCGTTTACTTGGTTTGTTGCAACCGTCACGACTGGTTTGGGTAAGTTACGATTTGTGGCCGAATTTAGTCTGGGAGGCAAATCAACAAAATATTCCTCAATCCTTAATTTCAGCAATTGTGCATGCTGATTCACGAAGAACCACTAACATTGCGGGACGCTCATTTTACCACTCAATTTACGAATGCCTGGAACATATTTTAACCGTCTCTGAAGCAGACAGCCAAAGGATTCTTTCAGCAATACCGGAACATCCGAAAGTTGAGGTGATGGGGGATACACGCTGTGACAGTGTGCTGGAACGCAGGGATCGTTTAAAAATTCCGGAACTGCCTCCAGCCGCAAATGACGGTTTTGTATTTGTTGCAGGCAGTACGTGGCCTCCGGATGAAGCGTGTATTTTCCCAGCACTGAAAGAAGCCTTGACGGAGTTTCCGGAGTTGTTCCTGATTCTGGCACCGCATGAACCTGCCGAAGAATATTTGAAAAACGCGGAAAAGTATTTTGCCGGAATTCCGCTCGTGCGCTGGTCAAATATTTCTTCCGCTCCGGAAGGTGTTCGAATACTAATGATAGATTCAGTGGGAATCCTCGCAGGACTTTATCACTCAGCAAAGATGGCTTACGTTGGAGGAGCATTTACAACCGGTGTACATAATATACTCGAACCGGTAGCAATGGGCGCCACCGTCGCCTTTGGTCCAAAACACGAAAATTCAACCGAAGCTCTGCAGATGCTTGAACAAAAATTGGTCAACATTGTGAAAAATCCTGCGGAATTCCGAAAGCTACTTTTTGATTTGTTAGCCAATCAAGAACGTTGTCTTGAATTAGGCCGACGGTCCAAGGCATTTGTTGAATCTCAAGCGGGTGCTGCCGAGTTGTGCGTTCCATTGCTGATGAAAGATTTGTCTTAGATTGTACCTGCTTCAGTTTTTTCTCTTGAGCAGCTAATTCGGAGAATCCCACATTTTCCTGCACAAAACCAATGCACCGACTTTGCCTGCACCAGCTTCTTTGAGGCATCGCGCAGCCGCATTCAGTGTAGATCCGGTCGTCATCACGTCATCCAGTAACAATATATTTTCATCACGCACCTCCGCTAAGGCAGAAAAAGCATCTTCAAGATTTATTTTTCTTTCCGCCAGAGGAAGTTCTGTTTGAGGGAGTGTGGCACGTGTTCGTCTCAACCAGAGTGGATGAATTTGCGGAGAATTTTTTCCGAGATTTTTCCGAAAATGATGGGCCAGCAACAGAGACTGATTGAAGCCGCGCTTACGCAGCCGTGAAGAATGGAGTGGGATCGGAATGATAGAATCATATTTTTCCAGCCATTTGCTGTTTTGAAAACTGAGTGCCAATAGCCGGCCTAAGAGAGGTGATAAATGCTCCTGGCCGAAAAACTTAAATTGTAAAATCCAATGCCGAATTATGTCGTTGTAGGCAAATCCACTTCTGGATTCCGTGATATCCCAGTCCTCATCCAAGCATTCCTGACAAGCGATGCGCTCCGGTTCTGCAGTGCGGTTTCCGCATTGCCGGCAGTGAAAAGCAGGATCTGTCCAGGGTAGCTCAAGCAGACAATTTGAACAGAGAAACGGAGAAGCGGGATCGAGATAAGTTTTTCCGCCCAGCACTATCCCGCATTTCCAACAAAGCGGTGGTAGTAATTGACGTGACCAGCGCAACCATCTAGGTGGCGGTGCGGGATGACGCAGAGATTGAACAAATTCCTTCATTCTGCTTTTCGGAAGGCAAAGTGGGATTTTAGTTTTGCCGCACTTTTACTGATATCGGCTTTTGCTCGAGATGACATGTTGAGGATAATATTTTTAATATCCTGCGATAATTCAAGACTCACAAGTTCTATAGTAAATTAACCATAAATCCATGGGCTACACCCTCACCTTCATTTTTCAGACGGTGGGGAACATCAGTCCTGAAGCGCAGAGTTTCGCCGGTAGAAACGTCCTGAGTTTCGTCACCGACAATTACACTTAAATGCCCCGTACAGAGCGTTACACTTTCCAGACTTCCAGTACCATGCCCTTCAGAAATCAGTTCCGCACCCGGTTCAGCTGTAAACTCATACCACTGCACTGTAGAAACTGAGTTAAGTGTACCGAGGATTCTCAAGCGGAAATGACTATCTTCGCTGATCACTTCCGGAGTCGCGTTCTGGCTTAATTTTTCAAAACACTTTTGCCCTTCCTTCGCCGCAAGTACATCCTCCAAAGGGCTTTCAAGAGCTTTGGTGATACGCCAAATTGTGGCTAAAGTCGGGTTGCTGCGGTCACGTTCAATTTGGGAAAGAATTGATTTTGAGACTCCGGACTTGCTGGCTAACTGCTCCAGTGTTAGATTGTGCTGGAGTCTTAAACGTTGAATTTCCTTACCGACTTTTGGAGGTGTTTCTAGGTTTGTATTGTTTGCTTGCATGAATTTTCTGATAAGATAAAATTTAAAGTCAAAGTGTAATCATGTTTTTTTGCTTGCATGATTATCCTAAAATGATATATTCATTTTATCGGATTATTGTTTAATATAATAAACCTGTCCATTAGTTTAGTATAAACGAAATATTAAGCCATTAGCCAGACAAAAAAAGGAGAGTTATGGGAGTCGTCATTGAAATCCCTTCAGCACTGAAACATTACGTAAATGATCAAGATGAAGTTGAAGTATCCGGAAGTTCAGTTGAGGAGGCTTTTGGAGCATTATGCTCAGAGTATACTGAACTGAAAGCTAACCTGTTTGATGAAAACGGTAAAATCCGCAGTTTTATCAACGTTTATCTGAACGACGACGACATCCGCTATGTGGACGGTCTCAAAAGTGAGGTTCAGGACGGAGACTCCATCCAGATCGTACCGTCAGTAGCAGGCGGTTGTTCAACTGCAAAAAATAGTTAAATGGGGAAAAATGAAATTAAACAATGAGGAAATCAATCGATACAGCCGACACCTGACATTACCAGAAGTAGGAATGGCCGGTCAGTTGGAGTTGAAAGAATCCAGTGTGTTGATGATTGGAGCTGGCGGACTCGGCTCTCCGCTCGGAATGTATCTGGGCGCAGTTGGTGTAGGAAAAATTGGACTGGTGGATTTCGACGTTGTTGATCATACAAATTTACACCGGCAAATCGCACACACGACTTTAGACGAAGGGCGTCCAAAAGTTGAATCACTGCGCGATACTATTTTGGCGGGAAACCCGAACATTGAAGTTGAAATTCACAACATTCGTTTGGAACGTGACAATGTGCTCGAACTATTCAGTCAATATGACATCATCGCAGATGGTTCTGACAATTTTGAGACACGTTATCTGATTAACGACGCAGCCTACTTTTCAAAAAAACCGCTGGTTTCCGCTTCCATTTTCCGCTTTCAGGGACAGATAACCATCTTTTCTCCTGAGACCGGAGGACCGTGTTATCGTTGTCTTTATTCAGAACCTCCTCCCGCCGCTCTCGTTCCCAATTGAGCGGTTGCAGGTGTCCTGGGCGTGCTCCCAGGGGTAGTTGGTTTAATTCAGGCCACAGAAGTTATTAAGCTGATTCTGGCACGCGGCGCACCTCTGATTGGGCGTTTATTGCTTTATGACGCAATGAAAATGAATTTCAAGGAGGTGCGTGTCCGTAAAGATCCGGAATGTGTCCTTTGCGGAGATAATCCCAGCGTCACAGAGTTGATTGATTACAAGGCTTTTTGCGATGTTCCACTTCCGGGAGCGGAAATTCCGGAAGAAATTGATGAAGCAGTTTATGAACTTTCGCCGCAGGAATTTAAAGACGCCATGGATCAGGATCCATCAGCGGTTTTGGTTGATGTACGAGAAAGTCATGAGTGGGATATTTGCAAAATAGACGGTGCTCAGTTGCTTCCTTTGAGCAGTTTTGAACCTGCTTCCAGCGGATTGGATCCGGATGACTCGATTTATCTGTATTGTTACAAAGGGAAACGCTCCATGCTGGCACTAAAAGAACTCAAAAAGGCTGGTTTTAAAAAGCTTAAAAACCTGAGCGGTGGAATAGATCTTTGGGCGGAAGAAGTCGATTCGGATATGCCTCAATACTAACCGGAAGGCGGGCAGACCTGTCCGCCGTATTCCCAATTAAAACATGAAAAATTATTCAACTTAATGAGGATTCCAGCACAAATTTTAGCAGAATGTCATACGCACGGTGTGGAGTCCTATCCGGAAGAAACCTGCGGTTTTATCGTGGGAAACCTGGATGATGGGGAAACATTGGAAACCGTCTACCAAATGCACAATATCATGACCGAACTGCATGAGGAAGATCCTGAGCAGTTTCCACGCACAGGACGAGACGGTTACATGATTGATCCCCGTGAACATATGAAATTGGAACGCTCACTTAAAAAAGCGGGAAAGCAGATCAAAGTCATCTACCACAGTCATCCGGATGTGGGTGCGTATTTTTCGGAAAAGGACAAAGAGGACGCTCTCTGGAACGGAAATGCGCGTTATCCCGGAATTACTTTTTTGGTCTGTGCTACGAATCAGGGGAAACCCGGGGATGCGATTCTGGCCGATTTCAATGCAACCTCAGGGGATTTCGACATTACAGAAATTCCGGCAAAAACTACTGGCGCATCTTCCGGATTATTGGGAGGGACTTTCGGAGTCAGCGGAATTTTACCGTCAATTAATTTTATTCACGAATGGAAAAACGGAAAGCGTGAACTCGAATACGGATATTTCCGTTTTGTTCCGCCTAAACAAGTTAAAAATCTTCAACAGCAATTAGCAGCTCGGTATCAGGCTCGGCATGCACTCGCTTATAGTTCCGGAAGAGCCGCTCTGCTGGAATTACTGAGCTATTTTCAGGACTCACGTCCTCTTACCAATTTGCATCTTGCCTCTACCAAAACTTTCATTGCGGATGCCCTGCCATCACTGGAAATTCACCCACTGAAATTTAATTTAAATGAGCTTCCGCTAGCAGAGACTTTTTCCGCAAAAGAAGGTGATGTAATCTTGATTGCTCCGGAAGATCCGCAAAACTTTGTTATTGAAAACTCGGAGTGGCTTGGAAAATTCAAAAAACTACGGGTGCCCGTAATTATTTTTGAAGAACCGTCATCAGAATTTTGGCGTGCGGATGTTCAACATGAATGGCCAAATGGGCTGACATACTGGATCACTGGTTTCGGTCTTCCGGAAAACAGGGATCGGCCTTTAGGAATAGTAGGCGGAGTAATCATCAGCAACAATGATCGGCAAATGGCAGAATTATCGGAACTGCGTAAGAGGCGTGGTGCGGTACTTTCGGCCCGTGATGCAGCTCTGTTTTGTGAAAAATTTGCTGGACATAAGGAAGGCACCGAAAACACCTCCGGAAATTCCGCAGGAGCCGAAACTGAGCCCGGATGCGTTCACCAAAAAGCGGTGACGAAACAACTTTGCGAATGGGAGAATGCTGCTTGCGGATTTCTCTTTCCTTCAGGAATGGCTGCAATAATGGCGGTGCTGACTCTTTTGCAGCAAAAGGAGAAACCGCGCTTGATCGTGATTGGTTTACTTTACAGTGAAACCTATTCCTTACTGATGGATTCCGGACGATCCTCAACTTGTGACGCGGTATTTTTAGGGCTGCATGAGTTGGAACGTTTACCGGAAGTTTTGACTAATGAGACCGCGATGGTGATCACAGAAACGGTTACCAATCCCCTCTGCGGAGTTCCGGATTTGGAGCGCATAGGCAAATTGGCAAACGCTCAGGGAGTCCCGTTTGTGGTGGACAATACCCTCGCTTCACCTGCCAATTGCCGTCCTGTAGATTGGGGCGCGGATTATGTGATTCACAGCACTACCAAATATCTAAGCGGTACCAACGATCATGCCGGAGGAGCAGTACTGGTTAAATGTCCTGAAAACGCGAAAGCTTTAAAGATATTTCAGCAAAATTGGGGGTTGGAAATATCGCCTCATGAAGCAGAAATTTTGCGGAAAAGAATGCATGATTTTGAAGAACGTATGCAGCGCTTCAACAAAAACAGTCTGGCAATTGCCCATTTTCTGGAAGTTCACTCAGCAGTCGACCGTGTTTATTATGCCTGTTCACCGAGCGATGTTTCCAGTTCATCCGCCCCAAAGCTGCTTTCCGGTAACGGCGGTGTAGTTAGTTTTTTGCTGAAGAATGATACTGAAGATAATTTACGGAACTTTTATGACGGCGAATTTTCTTCCATCCTTAAAGCCCCGACTTTAGGTTCCAACCAGACTCTTGTCTGCCCGTATCCTCTGTTAACTCATTATCACAGCAGTGACGAGGATCTTTTGGAAATTGAACTTCCACGCTATCTTATCCGTATTGCGGCGGGTTCTGAAAATAAAATTGAGCCAATAATCGCGGATTTGAATTCGGCCCTGGCGAGGACTACTCAGTAAAATAATCAACTACGATTGAACTGGAACACAAAGAGCGCATTGTGTCAATCACAGGTAAATGCTTCGGATGTGCTACGTATGCGGCCAATCCTGCTTCATCGTCAAAATGAGTGGTCAGTACAATGTCATAGGCACGCTCTGATTTATTGAAATCTAGCCCAACCTCGATCATCCGTAAAGTCTCAATTTTTCCTTCCAAACCCCTCAAAGTTGAAAGAGCAAGATCTAGGTTTTCCTGACTCTTTTCCTTAAGTTTGAACATTACAATATGCTTTACCATATTAGCTCCTATTTTTCTATAATCAAACGATGATAACGCTTTTTACCAGCTCTCAGCAGAATTTCACCATCCTGCAGATCAGTTTCTCCAAGACAATAATCCGGATTGTCAATACGCTCGTCATTTACATAAACACCACCTTGAGCTTGTAAACGCCGCGCTTCTCCTTTTGATTTGCACAGTCCTGTCTGCAGAAATATTTCGAAAACATCCAGTCCCGCGGAAAAACCATCTGCCGCGATTCTAGTGCTGGGGACATTTGAATTGTCACTTTTTCCGTCTCCGGAAAAAAGAGACTGTGCCGCATTTTGAGCTTGGAGTGCGGTTTCCTTACCGTGTATGAGTGCAGTTGTTTCAAAAGCCAGCCGCTGTTTTGCCTCGCGAATATCCGCACCCTGGAGTTGACCCAACTGCCGGACTTCATCCATGGGTAAAAAAGTAAATAAGGCTAGAAATTTTTCCACATCGGTATCCTCAGTATTGACCCAATACTGATAGTATTCATAGGCGGAGGTCCGTTTCGGATCAAGCCAGAGTGCCCCTTTTTCCGTTTTCCCCATCTTTTTTCCGGATGATGTTGTCAGCAGTGGATAGGTCCAGCCGAAGGCATCTTTGCGTTCCACTCGCCGAATCAAATCTGTCCCGGAAATTATATTTGCCCACTGATCATCACCGCCCATCTGGAGGGTGCAGTTATAACGTCGATTCAATTCAAGAAAATCAAAAGCTTGTAATAGTTGATAATTGAATTCGAGGAAACTTAAACCTGTCTCAAGTCTAACTTTATAAGTTTCAAAAGAGAGCATCCGATTGACCGAAAAATGCCGTCCTATGTCACGCAGAAAATCAATATAATTTAAATCACGCAGCCACTCCGAATTATTGACGAGAATAGCATCTCCACTAAAATCAAGGAAACGTTCCATTTGCGGAAGCATGCCGGCAATATTCGACTGGAGTTGCTCTTCCGTCAACATTTTGCGCATTTCGGTTTTTCCGCTTGGATCGCCGATCATGGCCGTTCCGCCACCCATCAAGGCGATTATACGGTGACCACCGCGTTGCATGTGCGCCAGCCCCATCAACGGAATAAGATGACCAACGTGCAACGAGTCCGCGGTTGGATCGAAACCGACATAGCAACAAATTCGGTGCTCCTTAAGTCGTTTTGCCAACTCTTCCGGATGCGTGCTTTGTTGAAAAAAACCACGTTCTTTAAGATCTTCTAGCATAATAATCAGTTGTAAAATTTGTGTCGTCCGGAAAATGCTTCTATCAGCGTAACATCGTCCACATATTCCAAGTCGCCGCCGGCCGGAATTCCACAAGCTAGTCGTGTGATTGTTGAAATTTCTCCGGAAAATTCATGCTGTAAAAACAGGGCTGTTGCTTCACCTTTGACCGTTGGGTTTGTTGCAATTATCAATTCCTTTATTGGACTTTCTTCCACCCTTTTTCTTAATGTTTTAATATTCAATTGCTCCGGACCTATACCGTCCAACGGAGAAATTGCACCCATTAAAACGTGATAAACGCCTTTGAAAACACCACTTTTTTCAATCGGAAAAATATTATTTGGCTGTTCCACCACACAAACCTGCTCATGCTCACGTCCAGCGTGACTGCAAATCGCGCAGGGGTCAATGTCAGTAAATCCTGAACAGACTGAACAATAACGGATTTGTGCTTTTACCTCCGTGAGAGCATCTGCCAAATTTTGCGTTTCTTGCAGGGAATAGCGGAGAACACTAAAGGCAAGACGTTGTGCGGTTTTGCGTCCAACTCCTGGAAAACGAGAAAATTCGTAAACCAGTCGTTCAAGGGCAACAGGTATTTGCATGAGCTGTCAGGAGTCAACTTCAGGAAAGTGAAGATTTGGTTGGCGTGCTTCTGTGAGGATCAAACCCAGAGGATCAAGTGTTTTAAGTTCCATTTCAAGTAACTTCTCATCCCAGTCGTCGTGATAAGGAATTACAGGAGCGTTAACAATATTATCCAGTCGCTTGCGGTATTCAACTTCTGCTGCTTGTAAATTTTCCAGCATACCAATGCCTTTTTTTGCAAGAGGTTTGAGAAATGCGGGAATTTTTGTTTCCTTAAAAAGCTCGTCCAAACGCTTCGAATTACGCAGTGAAATTGTATATTCTGCACGAACATCTATCTGTACTTCCTCTTCTTCCACCAATGTTCCACATTTTTTATGGACTCTTCCATTCGGCATTTCTAATTCTGAATACTCCAATGACTTACATTTTGGACAATAAAGCCAGGTGATCCAACCGCTGATTGGAGCATTACGGGCGTCATCCTCCTTCTTTGCCCGTCTATCCGCAAGGTTGATAACTTTGGCAGGAGTATTACTCATTTTGGTGATTGAAAAGTGCAGAACTTTGATAGTAAGAAGCTGAAACACTAAAATAGTGTATAAAATTTCAGAGCTTGATTTTCACTTATTTTACTAATTAAGTCAAAATATTTTAAAGCTGTACTGAACAGTATGATCGCCAAAAACGCAAAGCGTTCATCTGGATATTTGTTTGTCAGGAGCAAATTTTAAAATCAAGAACCATGCAATTTTATTTTTCAAAGTTACAGAACTTCTACTGCGTGCAACATTATCATCAACAAAATATTCACTGTAAGGCTCAAAACGCTGATGATTGAGAGTGTAGAGAAAAGCTTCTGCCTCGCTTTTAGGTTGATAAAAAGTAAAATATATAAACGCCTGTAAGCGTGTCCACGAGAAGAAGAAGGCAGAAATGTCCATTCATATCATAACTTTTTTCTTGACAGAGACCGTATGATGTTATATTTTATCATTTATAAATTATTTTCTACAAAGGACTTCATAAGTCGCTGAGATTCGGGAATTCTAAGCCCTTATTCAGTTGAAAGATTTTTCAGTAAGTGCCGGCAGAAAAAATCTGTCTTCACAAACTTCCTATTTACCATAGCCAATGGAGCAAAAGATGAAAAATATTCTCTTCGTTTTAGTTATAACATTTATAAGCCTTTCCCTGACTTCTTGTACAAAAACTTATTCAAAAATAACTGATTCTAAAACTACTAATTTAATTATTGAAAATTCAACCGCAACAGGATCTACACTTGAAAACGTAACAATTGAAAATTCTCATGTTGCTAACTCAACGATATCCAAGTCTAAGATTAAGGATAAATCTAAAGTTACTGAAAATTCGATAATTAGAGATTCAATCATTGAAAATTCTATAATCACCAATTCAACTATTATCAATCGAACGATTATTAATCAAACAATAGTAAATTCAAACATAGGTGCAGAAGAAGAAAAAGAACAAGAAAATGAATAATTAGTTTATATTTCGATAATTGAAATTTAACTTCTTAATAATTCTACTTTCCCAAATTTCTACCTCTCGATTCGATCTGCAATAGTTGATCGACGAACAGTAACACTTCGGTTAATTCCACAAACTATCCAAGCAGAAGTTAAAACAGTTCCGATCGAAACAGATAACTGTTCCTGCAAGGGCGAATGTGCAGGATGCAGTAAAAATAAGCACTTAATATTGTAGTAAATGTCTCAAGTTGGAAATAGTCTTTGTAAAAGGATTTGCCGACGGAAGAAGTTAAACTGGATTTGATGTTGAATGTCTTATGTTTTCAGGAAACGATCTACTAGATTTTGATAGTCCATTGAAGGGAATGGGTGTCCTTGTCCCATTGATAGAAAAGGTGAGTGTCCCATCAGTTGAAGTTACAGACACTTCGTAATAACAGGATGAATTGAGTTCGGATTGACTTAGACCCTCAACAGGAACTTCCTTCAACGGAGAAATGAATGATGGAATAAGAGGTCTTACGATCTGATCAAAAACCGACTTATCTTCTCCAATATCACCATTTACAAATAGGTAACAATTATCATCAGACTGACCAAAAAGAGGAGAAGAAAGTAAAAGGAAGGAAAGTAGGATGAGTAGGTGTTTCACTTGGTTTCTTATAAGTGGATTAGAAGAACCTAGACCTTAACATCAATCGGTTTGATTTACAATGGGCTGGGGGGATAGGGTCGTAGATGTGAGTTTTTGACTTTGAGGTATTTTTTGGGGGGTTATTGTCTTATCCTTTTTCCATTCACATACTTGTATTGGATGTTTCCGTTTTTGTAGTAACAATTCCCATTCCGAAATCCAACATT
>Ga0209403_10002905_pt1 | contig 19868 bp, 16 predicted proteins | sample ArcticOcean_MG_C_8_FD_187440 | JGI IMG/M metagenome (GOLD analysis project Ga0209403, IMG submission 187440) | Marine microbial communities from western Arctic Ocean - ArcticOcean_MG_CB11_86 (SPAdes) (version 2) | ecosystem: Environmental > Aquatic > Marine > Oceanic | place: Arctic Ocean... | reverse complement strand
TCAAACGTTTGGTTAAACAATATTTCATCCCCGATAATCGCACCGTTGGTAAAGTCATTCCGAGAGGAGAAGGTCAATGAAATATTTATTGAAAACAGCATGCTTGATTTTGAGTTTATTGGCGCTTTCACTGAACGACCAAGTTTTAGCGCAAAACCTAACCCATCCTCGCGATATGGAAATTCCTAAAAGCAAATTTAAAAGGCCCGATCCTGCTAAATACCAAGTCTCTCTGGATAATGGTTTAGTTGCCTATGTGGCAAAAGAAGACCAAGTACCACTTGTATCTTTGAGCGCATTTATAAAAGCTGGTAAAATTGATGGACACAAAGAAGGGGCCGCTGAAGCCCTGGCTGAAGCCTTCCTTACCGGCCCTAAGAATATGTCTTCAACGACCTTTAAAGCAGCTTTAAAGCGCATGACGGCGGAGTATTCAGTGACACTCCATCATAAGTGGATCGAGATTAATTTGAACGTTCCAGCCGAAGATTTAGAAGAGGCCTTCAAACTTTTTAGCGCCACCGTAATATCACCTAATATCACAGAAGCAAATATTAAAACTGCTGCAGGAAAAGCGACCAAAGATATTAAAGTGGACAAAAATGGAGTCATTATTGATGGCTCAAGCAGTGTGGCCGTTAGCAAATTTCATGACATTATTCTTAAAGGCAACATCTTGGGTAAGAAGCTGGAATCAAGTGATTTTGAAGATCTTTCCACTCAAGATGTGAAAAGCTTTTACACTACTTATGTTGTGGCAGGTAACATGACCATTGCCGTATCGGGTGATATTAATGAAAAGGCTATCCGAAAAAAACTGAAAGCTAAGTTCTCAAGTTTGATTAACAAAAGACCTCCTAACCATAGGAATGTGCCAAAAATAAAACGCCAAGAAAATAAATACCACTATTTCCCTGCTGATAAGCTCCAAACATGGGTGGTGATTGGACACCCTCTTGCACCCGTGGCTTTTAAGGATGAAACCGCTTTTGAGGTTATGAATTATATTCTTGCTGGGGGACATTTTTGGACCAGAATGTTTATTGAGACTAGAGACAAATATGGCCTGACCAATGATGCCAGTGGATATATTGAAGACCAATGGGATGGCTCTGGGAGTTACAGTTTTCACTCATCAAGCCGGCATGAGGTCACAAAACAGCTTTATGATAATATCATGAGTGTCATTTATGAGATACAAAAAGAGTCTGTTAGTGATGAGGAGTTAATGATTGCTCATAACGCCCTTGCAGATGGTGTTTATGAAATGAAGTTTAAGGATGGGAATGCTACGGCCAGATCATTTGCAATTGAGAAATTAAGATATGGCAATCACAATCACTCAAATTCATATCCCGCACGGGTTCGTTCTGTTACGAAAAAAGACGTCTTGAGGGTCGCAAATGAATATATGCATCCAGATGCATTCCAAGTGATTATAGTTGGGGAACATATAAACCTTCAATAATAGTAAAAAGAGTAGTTAGAAATAATTGTGATGTTTCAATAATTAAGTAAAATACACCTGCTCTTTTTAAAATGTTACCCAATTATTACCAAAAACTATTATCATAGAATGTCAAAAAAGTCTTTATATATAAACAAAAAACCCTCCAATTAAGGAGGGTTTTTCATTCAAAAGCAGATTCCTACTTTTGCGGTGCCCGAGGCCGGACTCGAACCGGCACGGCTTATTCAGCCAACGGATTTTAAGTCCGTCATGTCTACCAATTCCATCACCCGGGCAAAGATCATTGAGGCGTCGGCCGGATTCGAACCGGCGAATGGCGGTTTTGCAAACCGATCCCTTAGACCACTTGGGTACGACGCCATTTAATTAAAATTAATTATTAAATAAATAGGGTCTGAAATTAAAGTCATTTACTAATAAATCAATCAAGCAAATCTAAATAATAACTCTCGAACTGCTTCCATTTTTACATTTAATTCATTAATAGCTTGAGTTTGAAGCCAAATTTGTACAGAAAGTGATAAAAAACCGACAATCATTAATCCATAGAGAACTTTTATATGTTTTTGCAAAGAAGTAGTCCTTTCAGTCAATTATTTTATAGGGTTAATTTTAATTATGGAAATAAAAAATATAAACATGTATCAACACCTCAGGGATTTTAATGTCCCTTCAATAGTTTTAGATGAAATATTTGCAAATGAAGAAGATCTTAAAACTTTAGAAAAATCATGGAAAGATTTAATAAATGATGGATTAATGAGTGATGAAGTCGCTGAGTCTATTGCTAAAGTAATATTAGATGAATTGGGAGAAGATTTCATTCAATCAATATCTGATTTTAATGAAAAATAATGATAACGAATATTTGGAGGTTTTTTCTTTATAATTGGTTGATAATATTTAGTTTCATAAAAAGATTTTACATCATTTGTTATTTTAAACATTTTACTATTTAAAACTCCTTTTGCTCCACTCTCATCTAATATTATATAGTCTTTGCAAGCTTCAAAAGCACTATTTAAATGCGCTGACTTAGGCTCATCCATGTAAAGGATTGGATTTACTTCCATTCTTAGTTTCATTCTAAGCGCAATTTTATAATTATCACTAGCTTCATTAATAGTTTGACAAAAAACCGAACCCAATAAAGAAATCATTATTATATATTTATTCATTCAATGTTTATTCATATTAGTTAATAGATAAATAAGCGATAAATATGATAATACAATATGCACAAGATGAGGTCCTACCAGTAAAAGATTTTGCTTTTTCTGAATCAGAAATAAATTGATTCTCATTTACTTCTTTTTTTATAGCCTTAACGAGATCTTTATTCTCACATTTTCTTAGATCTAAGTGATATTGTATCTTTTCAGAAAACCCTAATGAACGGAAACCCAAATCCCTTGCTTTTTTTACAATTAAACTACCACAAAAATCTTTCGTCACATTATCATCTTGGCCTTGTAATGGAAACAAAATTAAAAAAACTAATATAATATAATTTTTTACCATCCAAAAATAAAATGTAATTTGAATACTGGCAATTTTTCAATGTACATCGTTGGTCCATCAACTTTGTCACCCTCTAACTTCCAGTTCTTTTCTTTGTAAGAATTCTGTAGATAACCAGCTTTGCCATCAACAGCAAACCATGGATAGATATAATATCTAAAACCTATCATACTGGCTAATCCAAACCATCTTTTTGTCATTTCGCCTTCGGTCGAAAGCTTAACAGTAGAGTTTCCATAACTATTTAAAATTGAATCCCAATCTGAAGAAGATCCCTTAGAAGATAATTTGATTATTCCTTTATTATACATTGGTGCTAACATAAAGTTGAGCTCCATTTTTTTTCTTGGATAGTAAAATGTTTCAAATGTTAGCATGCGATATGAAATCGTTCGTAAATAATCAGAATCACCGATTTTACCCGAATGATAGGAATTAGATCTAGAATAACCAATTCTTGCATTATAATAAAATTGGTATTTAATGCCCCAATCTAATAAAATATTTTTTCCAAAAGCCCCTAAGGATGGAATTACATTATTTGTGTCAGGATCTAGATATCCAAGAGAGGGATTGTAAAAACCAGTCCCTAAATGAAATGATAATTTTGGTTGAGCAAATATTGTGGCTAAAAATATAAAGTTAAGTATAATATACTTTTTATATTTTTTAGACTGATGTGGATTGATGAATATCATTAGATTTCTATCATGCATTTTATGTAAGAATTTATTTTAAAAATGAATAGGTCCTATATTTTAATATTATCTTTATTATTTACGTCCCTTTTAATTGGACAGGAAAAAACATATACAATTAAAGGAGAGGCTTCCTTTGTGAATGGCTTATTGGTTGGAGATGCCGAAGTTATACTTATGGATACAACAGAAAAAGTTATCCAAAAGATAAGAACTTCAAAAAAATTATTCAAAAAATATGGTGGGGGAAAATTCACATTATTAAATGTTCCCTCTGGCGATTATATAATTAATGTTGATTTTGGTACACGTATAGGAATTACAACAAAAGTTACAATAAAAGATAAAAATTTAAATTTAGGTACTATATATAATGTTGTTGAATTTCCTGAATATAAAATTAATGAGTACTTAGACACGACTACCGTGCTAATGAAAAGAATATCAACGATTCCCGTGCGAGAAGATTCTATTAATATTCGATTTATTATGGTTGACCTTGATGGAAATGCTAAAACTGTTATTGTAGACTCAATGGTAGTAGACTCAATTTATTTTACAGATGCAAATAGTTTGCAATCTAGTATGATTCAAAAGGATAAAATTTATTTTATTTATAATGATTATGGAGTATTTATTTACCAATCTCGATCTTTTAAAGATAGAATTAACGAGCTTCAAAAACGTGATGGGTTTCTAATTTTCCAAAATAACGATACACTTCAGTTTGATAATATTTTTTTTGAAAATGAAATGAATAATCCTCAAGTCGCTACATTTCATATAGTTGATAGTACTATTAATACCAATTATCACTCAATTTTTGATATATATAAAGTTAAAACTGGACCTTCTTATGTAGGTACTTCTGTCCAAAAAGGATTTTGGACTGGTGTTTATACAATAGGATCTATTATCACATTCCAAATGCTTACAACAATATCATTCAAACCGATTTTAAAACTAGTTCCAGATTTCACTCCACCAATTGAAGGTAGTTATGGAACAGTAGTCACAATCATTCCGCTATTTACATTAGGTATAATCACCTATGATTGGTACACTGATAAACGTTCAAATTATTTTATACGAACACATGAAGAAACTCCATACCCAAATAATATGTTTGTTTTTTCTTTTTCTGAATGGGCTTGGAAAAAATCTCAACCTGTTATGAAACCAATTATGGATAGTCGTCCAGTAAAATGGTGGAAAAATAGAAAATTAAGGAGAATACAGAAAGATGCAGCTAAACGGAAATCCGCTTCCGGCTAAGAGCAGGAACTCCAAATAAACGTGTAATTTTATCTGCTAACTTCCAAGATATCTGCCCTAATGCTAATAAAGGTCTAATAGGACCCGAATTCACTATAATCTCACATGAACCCTTCTTTAAAGCTTTTATAACCGCATTCGCCACTTTCTGAGGACTCGAAGTACCTAACAGTTTGGGCGCATCAACATTACCATCAAAGAACATACCTGCATCTGAAATAAAGCCAGGACAAATAACTGAAATATCTATTGGAGAATTTTTATACTCTTGACGTAAAGCATCGGACCACATTAACAAGCCTGCTTTAGATGCTGAGTATACTGAATTATATGCCACACCTTTCTTCCCAGCCAATGAGGCAATATTTACAATATGGCCTGATTTTTCATTGATCATTTTTGGTAAAAGACATCGCGAGAGCTCTAAAGGTGATCTTAAGTTTGTTGAAATTATTTCTCTCACCTTGTCTTTAGTAAGGTGATCAAAATGTTGATAATGCTCAATACCTGCATTATTAATCAATGCATCTATAGGCCCAAACTGATCCCAAATATTTTTTATAAGAAGTTCTAGTTTATTAATTTGGTTTAAATCAAAAGAAATAATATTACAGTTTTGTCCAGTAAGTTGAATATCTGATTTTGTTTTTTCAAGCCCTTTAAGGTCACGGGCAAGCGCAATTATTTTCATCCCCTTAGTAGCGAGACTTTTAGCAATATAAGGACCTAAACCTCTGGAAGCACCAGTAACAATGGCCGTTTTCCCGGCTAAATTCAATCTATAGTGATCCAGACAAGTTTTGTATTGCAGTAAGTAATTTTATCGGATCATCTGAATGTGGCGCATTAGTTGGGTCAAGAATATCCATTTCCGAAGCTGCATTAGTATACTGACCAATATAATAATATGCTTGGACCTTACTCATCCTAACATGTTTATAATTAACAGAGACCTTATGGCTAAATTGATAGTTGGGATATTCAGATAATACATTATTCGCAGCGCTGATAATAAAGGTTGGAGAAGTTTTTTCAAGCGCCAAAACTCCGCTAATTGCTACTCCCGCCAAAACATCATAATAACTATTCATTGGTAGTAGGTAATTATTTGCACAGCTTAAAAAATTATTGTAAGCAGCTAAAGCATAATCATTAGTGCCTCGATCAAACAACATCGACCAACCTAATCCATGCATAGCTTTGTCGTAAATAGTATCATAAATACTACTGACCCTTGCTTGATTCATAGCACTAACAAAAGAGCTTTGACTATCATTATAATTACCGCTCTCAAATTCATCCCACCCTTTAGAAATATTAGAAATAATTTCGGAAGAAATATCCATTATTCCCGTTAAAGTAATTTGAGAAGGACTATTAATAACTGAACTATTATGAGCTATCTTTAAAGATTTTGAAGAAGAACTTATAGTTGGCGTGTAACGAACTGTTATTGTCTCAGATTGACCTGGAGGAATAGTTAAAGTTGAAACATCGCCTAATATAATAAAATCACTAGAAGGAATTGAAAGTACCAACTCAAGATCAAAGCCTGATGAAGCATTATTTAAAAAATTTACTTCTAATTCTTTTGAATCTCCAGGCTGAACTAAACCAAACTCCAATTTTGTCTTATCAAAAGTAAATGAAACTGGTGCAACTCCCTCCCCTCTTACATACATTTCAAAGAAATCATCCTTATCATTAGAGACCGTTAATCTTCCATTGTACTCTTGTGCTGCACTTGGTTGAAATGTTACATAAATTTCTTTTGATTCATTTTCTTGAAGTGTTAAGACACCACTAAAATCCATTTTAAATGCTGGTGAATCCATTAAATTAATTTCACCTACAAAAGCTTCAGTGGAATTCTCAGTATTTTTTATTTGAATTCTTTGAGAGATTCTATCATTGATCTCAATTTTACCAAATTTATGTTCAATGGGATCAAAAGTAATTTCAAAACTTGGTCCTTTTTTATCTTCACAAGCTATGAAAAAAATAAGTAAACCTATGGCAGAGTATAAATATCTACGCAGCTTCATCGAGAAATTATCATCTTTTTAGTTTGAGAAAATTTATCTGCAGTCAATTGGTAAAAGTATAAACCACTGCCTACAGGATTTCCAAAAGCATCCTTACCATTCCAAATAATATTAAATCTACCAGCAGACTGATCACGGTCAATTAATGTCACCAATTCTCTACCGAGTATATCGTATATAATAAGTTTTATATGACCGTCATTAGGAAGATCGTAGTGGATACGAGTCTCAGGATTAAATGGGTTTGGATAATTCTGTGATAAGGCATAGTCGGTTGGTATAGTTAAATCTTCCGTTATGGATAATGGCATTCCACTCCCACGTGGGATTAAAGTATAATGACCAAGATGGCTACCAATACCGATAATAGATAAACCATCATTAGATAAAAAAGATGGTAATTCGCGCCAAAGATCACCATCCCAATATCCAATAGAAACTTTATTATAATCAATATTATTCAACGCAAATGCTATATTAGCACCATTGCTTAATTTTTTACCAACAGGACCAACAGTATAGATAGGACTAAAATTAGAATCTTTGGCTATTTGCATTTCCTCAGCCATTTGACCAAAAGCTCCCATTCCAGCCATCAAATATAGATTTTCATCTAAACTATTTTCAGGTATTGTCACACTATAGAAACCATCTCTAGAAGTAATTTCACCACCTTTACTTGAGAGTGTATAATTAACGTTATACTCAAATGTAGTATCAAAGATGGTTGAACTATACAAGTAGCTTCCAGATACGTTAATATCTAAAGGACCAGAAGCATTAAGCCTATAATTGGAAATTAAGATAGAATCGTTGCTAGCTAATGCAGCACTAGATACAACTTGCCCATTACCAGCATTATTTATTATTACCGTTGTATTTTCTGTATCAGCTACAGAATTACCAATAATATAGATCTTTAATTCATCTGTAAAAATACTATGTTGCATAAAACCAGCATGAAGTTTTGGAATTGTTGTATTTTTTAGGAGCCATGTGGTTCTAAACATAAAGTTCCATCCATCTAATGATGCACCACCAACACTGAAATTAGCCATGGTTGCAATTTTACCACCACCATTGTAGTTATATGCATAGGTATGATTTTCACCTGATCCATTATTATTCATACCAAAATAAGTTCCAATAGTATCATCCTCAACAATACCAACTACAATTTCGCCCAAATTAGTTAAATCATCTTTGTAGTTAGTTAAATCAACATTGATATCCCCTATACCACTTACTCCATTTTCTTTACCATCAAAACGAACTGGAGGTATAATATCAATAACTCCTCCATTATCATCAGTTTTTTTCCATATATGAATATCAAAATCTTTATCAGCAGTTTGAGGAATAGTAGAGCCACCAAAGTCTTGAGCAAAACCTAAATTAGCGCTAAAGCCAATTAGTTGATTCTCTCCCACAATTGGATCAAAATCAACAGCCCAACCTTCACCTGTACTGTTATTTCCAGAACCAAGATATCCGAAAGAACCACCACTGTACTCAAAAACATCAACATCTCCGTCATCATAGGTTAATAGCTTCGTTGCTGTCCATCCTTCTGTATTTTTTCCAGTTGATACGTATTTATAGTTTACATCACTAGTAAAATACTTGTCATTATTTGCTATAATAAATACTACACTATTTACCGTTGAAGTGTCATTATAAACTAAATATTCTTCATTATCTGTAAGATCATTTATGATAACATTAGAATTTGTAAACTCTAAAGATTTATAAATGGGCGTCCGGCCTCCAGAAGAAGAAAATGTTATCGGTAATGAATCTGCACTTGATGAATAATATATATAGTTTACATCATGCTCTTTAATAGAATTTGTTTCTGATTCAATTTGACCAGAAAGATGCCATGCAGATGGTTTTGCATTGCCAACAGGATAAACATATCCATAAGCAGGATTTATAGATTTATCATTTAAATAATTTGCTATGAACCAGTTCATAAACCATGATTCAGTAGTTAAACCAGTATCATAATGTGCTAAGAGTTGCTGAAAGGCATTAAAGCCAAATGCATTTATATTTTGAAATACTTTTAATGATTCATCCCCTAATTGCTCAGCAAAGTATAGAACAAAAAGAGCACCCATATCGTAATGAACGCCAGACTGTTCCCATTCCCATCCAATTTCACCTACATTACTTAAATAACGACTGAAGGAAACACCAACTTCTCCAAAACCGCAAATAATGATTGCCATTTCACTTAAGCCTTCATTGAATTTTGAACCTTTATTTGTATAATTAGAATGAATTAAATGTTGAGCTTCATGTGCAATAACAGATTTTGAATATTCATCATTCATGAAAACATCAACATATAAGATATCCCTTTTATTGCTTCCAGCTTGATCACTTTGATCCAGAGGACTAAAATATCCACCAATACCTGAAGGAAGATCTGCAAAAACATAATCAACAATTCCATCACCATCTTTATTTGGGACATCGCCAAAATAGTTTAAAAGTAAATCGTAAATGCCTTTAGTTGAATCACGCGAAGCACCAGGGGTGCTTTCTTCAAATGCTTTTAAATAAGATTCTGCTTCAGCTACTGTGATAGCGGTTCCAATCTTAGCAGTATCAGCCCAGATAGCTGAATGATCACCCTTTGCTAATAATTCCGTGACGAGTTCAACGGTTTCATCGCCTCCATTCCCATCATCAACATTAACAAAAAATGTTTGAAGATCTCCAAGCTTTGCTGTTTTATACATTGGTCGAGGCATTAACATTCTTTGATAAAGGAAAGGATTGTTTCTTTTAATTTTTTCAAGACGTTCTGTAAAGAATTGATCATTTAATTCAGGTGTAAAACATAATGCTCTAGAGTCACTACCATCATTTCTATCAATTAAACCAGATGAGATAACTGCACGCGTAAACTGTGCTGAAGATATACACATACATGAAAAAATAAATATTTTAAAAATGAGTTTATTCAAAATTGTTCCGAGATGATAAACTAAATTATGAATTTAATAATTGAAATAATATAATTATTACCTAGGCAACCTTTCTTCCATATCTGCAACGACATAAGCCATGATGGCCATCGTAGAAACACATTGATTAAATTCGCCTAGATCTAGTTTATCCCAAGTATCTGCATTTGTATGATGATACCAAAAATATTTAGTACCATCGACTTTAAGTCCCATGCCCGGAACGCCCTCACGCATAATTGGTCCTATATCAGCACCACCGCCACCTTTTGTTATTTTTCCTGAATCAATTGGATAAAGCAAAGTGCCAATATCTTGTAAAATAGCCATAGCTTTATCAGAACCTGTAAAACCAAACCCAGATGGTTTAAAAACGCCTCCATCTGACTCCATTGCAAGAATATGATCATCTAATTCATCCATATGGGCATCTTTATAGGCATTTCCTCCTCGTAATCCATTTTCCTCATTTGTCCACATGACTACTCGTATTGTACGTTTTGGACGAATACCTAATTTTTTTATCATTTTTACAGCTTGCCAAGCAGCAACGCAACCTCCACCATCATCCATTGCCCCTTGACCAACATCCCATGAATCAATATGACCTCCTAAGACAATTACTTCATTCGGAAATTCAGAACCAGTTATTTCACCCATAACATTTCTAGAAAGTGCATCAGGTTCAAATTTTCCTTCCATGTATAATTTGATCTTTACCGATTGACCTCTATTGACCATTCTTGCAATCATTGCTGCGTCTTCAACAGTTATAGCTGCATGAGGAATTTTTTTAACACCCTCTTCATAACGCATACCTCCTGTATGAGGTGTATTCATTGAAAAAGGGCCAACAGATCTTATGATACTAGCAATTGCACCCGCCTTTGAGGCTGCTATTGCGCCGCCTGATCTATATTGAACAGTTTTACCATAACTTGAAAATGGGACATTAAATAATACAATCTTTCCTTTTGCTTCAGATTTTCTTCCCTCTAAATCTTCAAAACTATTCACAACAATGACTTCACTTGTAATACCATTTGATCCTGTACCGATACTTCCACCCAAGCCTAACATGTGTAATTCTTTCTTCCAAGGAGATAACATTTGCGCAGATTCCTTGCCTCTTACCCATTTAGGAACCATAACATCTTCCGAGTGAACATTATCGAAACCATCAGCCTCCATTTCTTCTAAGATCCAATCCAATGCTTTTTCTAGATTATCAGTACCACTAAAACGAGGTCCAAAAGTATCACACATTTCAGCAAGCCTACTAAATCCTGAAGTATCATTTAAAGCAGCATTAATTAATTTATTTCCATTAGACTCAAATTTTTTCGCAATTTCTCCTAATTCAAAATTTTTAGATGAATTTTGTGTATTACATCCAAAAAAGTATGTAATGATTGTTAAAATGATGATTCGTTTCATGGATCCCTCTTTCGGATTAATATTAATAAAATTGTAATTTTCTAAAAATAATTACACAAAGTTAAAACTGAAAATACCCATAATTGTTAGGGTAAAATAATTAACCAAAACCGCAGCACCTTCATAGTTCTTTGAATATCTCTGTCCAAAGAATAAAGCAATTAAATTTATGCCAACAATGATTAAACCAGACAAAATTAAGCTTGTATCATTATTAAATAGACCAAATAAAGATCCACTCAAACATAAAACTCCACTTAATACTTCTAAAGTTAAAACAATAAGCAACATTGGCTTTACGAATGGCCTCAAAAATGTTTTTGAGAAATGATCTTGAAGCCATGAGTAATTACCTTTCCAATCTAAGATTTTATCAGTTCCTGATTGAAACATACATATGCCCAAGAATAAGCCAATTAATATTTGACAAATTTGTATTAAGCTTAAATGACCCATTTAGTTGGACTATTTTCTCTTAATAGTTGGGTAGGTTATTCCAAGCTGTTCTAAATATGTGTCGTACTTACTCGGGTCATAATAGAATTTTCTCATCTCATCCCTATAATTACGCATAATCTCCTCATTTAATTCTATTGCAGGTTTATCTGTTTTACGAATCATAGGTTGATATTTCGTTTCTTTTGTTTGATTTTTAAAATATTTTTTTGAATCCTTAACTAATCCCTTATTTGTGAAAAGATCTACTAGTGTCATAGCTGTCACTTTTGCACCGGCAACAGCTCCTTTATGAGCGATAGGAGTTGCCATAGAAATGCCATTAAGCCAATTGTGACCAGGTAGACCTGGTATATTTGATGGAAAACGTAGTGTTACGGTAGGAACTGTCCAACTTATATCACCTATATCATCTGATCCTCCACCCCAATTATTTTTACTTGAAACGGGGCCTCTTAATGAATCTAGTTCTGTAGGGAGTCCTTTTATTTCTTTATTTCCAGCTTCTTTTTGAACAGCTTTTGCCAAAGCCTGATCATTCTTATCCCATACAGGAAGACCAACTTCTTTTATATTTGAGTACATGGCACGTGCAATCGGTTCATTAAAATGCCTTGGCCAAGCTGACCCTAATATTCTTGTGGATATAAGTTCAGTGCCGCTCATTTTGGCAGCACCTTCCGCTATATCATTAGAATAATCAAAAAGCTCCATAATATGCTCATAGTCTAGTTCTCGTAAATAATACCAAACTGAAGCATTTCTCGGAACTACATTTGGTTGATCACCGCCATCCGTGATTATATAATGAATACGATATGGAGGACGAAGATGCTCTCTGCGAAAATTCCAACCAATATTCATTAACTCAACAGCATCTAGTGCACTTTTACCTCTCCATGGTGAACCAGCAGAATGGGCTGTTTTACCTTTAAATGAATACTCTACTGAGAGTAAACCGTTACCACCAGCCTGTCCATGTGTCACAGCCAGGTTACTGCTCACATGCGTAAAAATACACGCATCAACATCTTTAAAATAACCGTCTCTAACAAAATAAGCTTTTGTAGCAACTAATTCTTCAGCAACTCCTGGCCAAATTTTAAGTGTCCCTTTAATCTTTTCGTTGATCATAATTTCTTTCATTGCAATCGCTGCTGCTACAATCACCGCTTGCCCAGAATTATGTCCCTCTCCATGCCCAGGGGCGCCTTCTATGATGGGCTTATGGTAAGCAACGCCAGGCATTTGAGATGATTTTGGTATACCGTCTATATCGGAGCCCAAGGCAATCACTGGTTTTCCTTTACCCCATTCTGCCATCCATGCTGTAGGAATACCTGATATTCCACGGGTTACTTTGAAACCATTTTGTTCTAAAATTCCAATTAAGTATTTAGATGTTTCAATTTCTTGGAAGCCTAGCTCTCCGAAACTAAAAATCATATCTACCATTTCTTGAATAAGTTTTGACTGTGACTCTACTTTTTCAATTGCCATCAGTTTTAATTTGTCTGAAGATGGATTTTCAGCAACCAAAAATTGCACCATTAATAAGTAAAAAAGTGATTTAAAATTTATTTTATTCATGACTAAAAGACCCTCTCATTTAATTTAGACCTCACTACAAGTTAATATTCGTAACACCATAGTTACTTTATCAAACTTTTTCTATATTTAATATTATTATGGAGTGGTTTAAAGATAATTATGCAACAATGATCGCAAATGACCTTGCGAGAAGTTTCCTTATTATTATTGGTGCAATTCTAATTGCTAAAATAACTGATTTAATTTTTGTACGATTCTTTAAAAGAATCACATCACGTACAAACACAAAATTAGATGATGACATTGTAGATCTTTTTCATAAACCAATTTTTTATTCAATTCTTTTCATTGGTTTTTCAATGGCCGTAAAGACTGCTTCGTTGCCTGATTACATTGATTTTGCATTAGTGGGGATATTTAAGACCGCAACAATAATTGTCTGGTTATTCTTAATTTCTAAAATATTTATCATTTCTATGAATTGGGCTTCAGAGCAATCTGAAAGCCTACTGCTACAACACAAAACGTTACCCCTTTTTAATAATTTAGGAAAAATTGCGATTGGTTTGTTTGGGATTTACTTTATTTTTCTTAGTTGGAACATAAATATTAATGGAATCCTTGCATCGGCTGGTGTTTTAGGTGTCATTTTAGGTTTAGCTGCTAAAGATACTGTTGCAAACTTTTTTGCAGGTATTTTTTTAATGGCTGATTCTCCATTTAAAGAAGGTGACTACATTCTATTAGAAACCGGTGAACGTGGTTACGTAAAAAGTATGGGATTACGTTCTACTCGTTTTATGACAAGGGATGATATTGAAATTACTATTCCTAACTCGGTTATTGCATCTTCAAAAATTGTTAATGAAAGTGGTGGGCCAGAAGAAATTGAAAGAGTCCGCATCACATTAACCGTTGCTTATGGATCAAATATTGATGAAGTAAAATCTTTATTGAAAAATATAGCTCTTGAAAATAAAAATGTCCAAAACGAACCAGAGCCAAGAGTTCGCTTTCGAGAGTTTGGTGAATCGGGTATTAGACTACAGCTTCTTTTTTGGATTTATAAACCTGAAATACGTGGTAGAACAGTAGATAAGATTAATACAGATATTTATAAACAATTTGCATTAAATAAAATCACTATCCCCTACCCTACAATGAAAGTATTAATGCCAGAAAAATAATTTTTTACATTTCTTTTTCTGCAAGTTTAACTTTAACTGGGAATGTTCCAAAAGTAGTTTCAATAAAATATGTTCCATCTACCCGATACTTTGCTTTTTTCTTTATTATTGAATTAAAAATAATTTTCCCCATAACACTTAATTTTAAATCAGCTTTTTCTTCAAATGAAAAATCACCATTTTTAGGTATAATAATTTTTTTATCATTATAAAATTTGGAAGCGTGCTTTCCATCGATGAATAAATCAAATTCAACACGATTTAAAGAAACACCTACTTTGTTTGGGTTATTTCCTGTGAAAATAATATCTAATCCAACTTTATTTACTGATTTCAGAGGGTTATATCTAATTTTTTTTACATTATGATCTAGAGATAGTGGTTTTACTTCTTTATCCGCTATTTTCTTTACTTTTTTTGTTACTTTTGACTTTAAAGATTTTAGATTTTTTAATTGAGCGCTTAGCGGATTAAAAAATACTGATATAGAAAAATATAGAATTATTATTAATACTTTTATCATTAGAATGAAAACTTTTAATTATCTAAAAAGGTAACTAACCTTTAAGAAATAGCCATCTGACTGTCTTTCAACCGATTGAAACCTAAATCTACTTGGTTCTGTCATTGCTGAACCATAGCCTAAAAATAATAATGTTCCAGGAGTTGGACGATAAGAGAAAAGGAAATCAGCCTGGATACTATTGCTTTCATTAGGAGTAGATAAATCAAACCCTTCATCTTTATTCTTAAAATAAATAGGTAGTTCTGTGCGAGAATTATCCCTCAATGAATCTCTAAATCTTGAAGTATACTGAACGACACCTCGTAAAAATATTGACGAAGATATTTGATATTCGATTTTGATCCTGGGAGTACGACTTTCCGAGACTAATGTCTTATCTGAAGGTCTATAGTTTTGTTGTTGATTATATCTTAAAGACATTCGAATTTGATCCGTTGGATTCCATTTAATTTTAGACTCAAGAAGATATATATCTCCAGGCGCCCATTCATCATAATTAGGATCTCGACCAAATCCATATTTAAAACTAGCAGAAAAACTTTCTAATTGAGGAGTCGTTAGTTCAAACATAGCACCAACGTTATATAGTTCATCTGTACCTGTATAAGGTAAGAATTCATTATTGATCTTTATATAATAATTAGTATAAAACTTTTCTGGGTACCCAAAATATTCTATCCATGTAAAATTTGTGAATCTCCAGCCACCTTTAAATTGCATGGAAAAAGAAGGATACATTCGTCTATCATCAGGCGTATCATTCAGAATAAACCCTTGGTAATTCCAATTGCCAACTAATTTATACGATAACGATAATTGTTCTAAAAATGCGCCTTCTTTACCATAAAAACGTCTAGTTGGTCCTGCTGAAACCGTCACATAATCTTCACGTTCTATAAATCCTACTGCTGGATTAAAATCACCGTGATAAGCAGTGGTTGAAAATGCGCTTGACCATTTGCGACCAGAAGCATTTGCTGCAATATTCCACATAGGCGCTATCTTACCATTCTCAGTATTATTATTTGTTACACTAAATCCACTTTGTGCTCGAAATGAATACTTATCCTTAGCAATAAATTTTCCATCGAAAGCTAGTACTCGATTTGACCAATCGTTATGAATATGATCAGTGTAAACAAGCCCAATATGATTCTGATTAGAGATATCTCTCTTTAAACGAAGTACGTTAACATAAGCTGCATCGAGGTTTGATATTGAAGAACCTGTATTATCAGCTGCTGATATAAACCCTATCGTCGTATTACCAATCTTACCTGCAATTTTAGCCGCTGCCACAGGATTGGCAATTTTACGTGTATAAATTAATCGAGTGGGTGTTCTAAATAATTCTATACCATCAAGAAAAAATGGTCTTTTTTCAGGAAAGTATAATGATCTCCTTGGATCATAATTAATTTGTGCAACATCAGCTTCAATTTGAGAAAAATCAGGATTAATCGTACCATTTAAAATAATATTTGAAGATAACCCATAACGCATATTTACACCCAGAAGATCTTTTGATGCCGCTTTGTATTTTTCTGGTGAGGGTCCTCTTTGTAAAGAGGTTCGAAGTTCAGGGTTGATTTCAAAGATTTTTTCACGCTCAATACCTGTTATATTAATAAGTTTTCCGCTTTGTGCAAGAAATGAAGCAACATCTAAGCTTACATTAAATAAAGTGGATTGGTATCCTGAGTGTTGAACATATCTTAAAACATTAAATCCCCAATTTTGAATATTTGATTTTTTATATCTGAAACTTTTAAATGGTATTTCAATTTCAACAGTAAATCCTTCATCTGTCAATCTTCCACGAGAAGTAAACACATAGTCAGGGTTATGATCTAAATTGAATGTTACAGTAGAGTTTCTACTTGATGACGTTTTATCAGTAATAGTTCCATCTCCTTGCTGACCAAGTGGATTTACTGCAAAAGCAAAAGCAGATCTTTGATCGTCATAAGTATCTAAAAATAATAAAATATAATCATCATTCTCTAAATTATCTCTATCTGCTAATGTGGACCGTACCTCGCCGTGCACTTCATAGGCTTTAATTGCTATATAAAGAGATTTTGTACTGTACCATATACGTATATCTGTGTTGTCATCAGCAGGACGACCATCAACAGGTAAATAACTTGTAAAATTTGATAATAAAAGCGAATTAGACCAAACATCTTCATTTATTATACCATCTATTTTAATGTCGCTCTCATCTAAAAGTGGAGGATTATATTCAAGACTTTTATTTAAATTTATTTTTTGCGCAAAAATACATAAAGGGAGAAATAAAATAAATAAATATATCTTAAGAAACATATTCATCTAATGAATAAGTAAAATTATAACGGCCAACATTTCAAAATAATTGGAGTACTTATTACCACGATTAGTATCTCCAAAGGTAATCCCATTCGCCAATAATCGCTAAATTTATATCCACCTGGACCAAGAATCAGTGCATTACATTGATGACCAATAGGAGTGAGGAATGCACAAGAAGCACCAACCGCTACAGACATTAAAAATGGGTCAATACTTAAACCCATTGACAATGCAATAGCTGTACTTATTGGAGCCATAATTAATGCGGTTGCTGCATTATTAATAATATCAGATAAAGACATCGTGATTATCATGATAATTGATAGTATTGACCATGTTGGAAGAGCACTTGTAATACCTATAATTGCTTCAGAAATTATTGAAGTAACACCTGTAGTTTGAAGAGCTTCGCTAACTGGAATCATAGCTCCTAATAATATAATTATTGGCCAATCAATAGTTTTATATAAATCACGGACACGTAATATGCCTGTAAATATATAACAAAGAATAGCACCTATAAATGCTATTGTAGTAGGAAGGATTCCCATAATATTACTTATAATTGCTAGTGAAAATATAAATAATGCAACAGGGACTCTTGAATGTTCACCAATATCCAGTTCTCGTTCAGCCAATGGTAAAAGATCTAAAGTTTGTATACAGTTAGAAAGATTATCTTCATTGCCTTGAACTAATATTACATCACCAACTTGAAATTCTATTTTACCTAGTCTTTTTAGGATGGGTTTATTTTGCCTTGCAACTGCAATAAGTGTTATTTGATTAGAGGTGCGTCTTCGCAGGTAACTTCTACCTCTTCCAAGCAATCGGGAGTCTGGAGTAATTACGGCTTCAACAAATGTTGGCTCTTCTTTTATCAAGGACTGCATTCGAAAGCGAATTTCTTTAGCCAAATTAATTTTATATTGATCAATTATATCGCTTAAATCGTTAGGGTCAGATTGAACTAAATACTGATCACCTTCTTTAATAGTTTTATTTTCATTAATTAATAGGGTAATACCTTTATTATTAATATATCTAATAAAATTCAGTCGGTCTGATGTTAAATCCTCAGCTAATCGAATAGTTTTTCCAATGAATGAACTATCTTCAGATATAATTATTTCAGTAACATAATCATCAATTTTAAAAAGAGACTGTGATTCTGGTTTTTTTTGATTACTTTTTGGAATCAGCCGCCAACCAATAAAAGCGACAAAAATAACGCCCACTAAAGCGATAGATCCTCCAACAGGGCTAAAATCAAATAGTCCAAAAGTTAATGGCTCATAATCAAGAGGATTAATATTTCTATCAATAAAATATTTAGCAGCTAATGATGTAGGATCTAGAAGTGCTTGAGTCTTAATATTTAACATTTCTTTAAATCTGAATGTTGAAATAATTATATTTGGAGGAGTACCAATCATTGTGATCATTCCTCCAAGTATTGAAGCAAATGCAATTGGCATCAAAAGTAGGCTAGGAGATCGTTTTTGCGCCCAAGCTGTTTTAAGCGTGACTGGAAGCATTAATGCTAAAGCACCAACGTTATTCATGAAAGCAGATAAAATTGCAATAACACCACTCAAACTACTAATATGTAATATTTTATTAGTAGTAAATGGCTTTATTTTTTGAGCTATTAAATCTACAACTCCAGAGTTTTGTAAAGCTTTACTAATAATAAGTACAGCTGCTACAGTAATAACTGCAGGATGGCCAAAACCTGAAAATATTTGAGATACATCCTTAACTAAATTTGAATTTGAACCGCCCAAAATAGTATCAAGGATTGCTAAAATAAATAAAGCGATGAGGGAAACAATATCATAACGCCACTTTCCCCATATAAATAATGAAAATGTTAAAATAATAATAAATGATATGGCTATTTGATCAGGTGTCATTATTAATCATTATTTAATTTAAATCACTTATTATTAAAATCGTTTTTCTAAGCACTGAATATATTCAAGATTCAAGAGAATCTCCTATGTATTTAACCCTCCGCCTATTTAACTATGAGCATTATTAGTGAGGTTAAAATATTTCATATGAATTTTAAAATTTAGTTAATCACCATTTAATTAACTTTAAAATAAATAAAAAAGCCTCCAACAAGGAGGCTTTTTTATTTATGAAATACAACTTTACTTTAATTTGTTTGTATAAGCTTGATTCCAGAATAAACCTATATCTTCATGGGAAGCAGGTGCCCAATATTTTCCATAAGCTTTTTTATCATCATCATTCTTAAAAGCTTTATCAAAAATCTTAGGTTCTGTCTCTAAATCATCAGCATCTTCCATAGAAGCAAATTCAGTAATTAATGTAATAGGATAATACCCGTTAGATAGAGACCCAGTCCAAAGATGAGTCA
>Ga0209403_10002904_pt1 | contig 19870 bp, 18 predicted proteins | sample ArcticOcean_MG_C_8_FD_187440 | JGI IMG/M metagenome (GOLD analysis project Ga0209403, IMG submission 187440) | Marine microbial communities from western Arctic Ocean - ArcticOcean_MG_CB11_86 (SPAdes) (version 2) | ecosystem: Environmental > Aquatic > Marine > Oceanic | place: Arctic Ocean... | reverse complement strand
TTTTTTAGAGAACGTTGGGCAATCTTTGAGACCTCAGCATCCGATCCAAACAAACAAACATCGAGAAACTCAATAACTTCAACCTCTGCACCTAAACGGCGCCAAACTGAACCAAGCTCTAGACCAATCACGCCGGCTCCAATAACAATCATTTTCTTTGGTACTTTTTTCAAGGTTAGGGCTCCGGTTGAACTTACAATCAACTTTTCATCTATTTCTACACCTGGCAGCGGTGCAACGTCGGAGCCCGTAGCAATCACAATATTTTTTGTTGTTATCGTCTTAGATCCACCTTTGTCATCAGTCACAGTTACTGAGCCAGGAGCAATAATAGAACCCGTACCAAGAAATCTCGCAATTTTATTTTTCTTCATCAGGTAGTCAACGCCTTTGATAGTATCACTCACAACACTATCTTTGTGTCCCATCATCGATTTAAGGTCGAGTTTTACACCACTGGCAATTACGCCGTGCGCCGCCATACCCTCAGTAGCCTCTTCAAAGAGGTGCGAAGAATGAAGTAATGCTTTTGAAGGAATACACCCAACATTAAGGCAGGTGCCACCGAGGGTTGGGCGTTTTTCGATAATCGAAACTTTTAAACCTAACTGGGCAGCGCGAATGGCCGAAACGTAGCCGCCAGGTCCAGCTCCGATATACGTGACGTCGTTAGTTGTGTCAGCCATTGTCTAATTCCTTATTTGTACATTAAAATTTAACCTACATATCAAGCATAATACGTTGTGGGTTTTCAATACATTCTTTAATTCGCACCAACATAGATACAGCTTCACGGCCATCAACAATCCTATGATCGTAACTATGGGCGAGATACATAATTGGGCGTACTTTAATATCCTCACCCACAACCCATGGGCGTTTAACAATGTTATGCATGCCAAGGATACCAGATTGCGGCGCATTAATAATTGGTGTTGAGAGCATCGACCCGTAAATACCACCGTTGGTAATAGTAAAACTACCATCAGTCATCTCATCAAGAGACAGCTGACCATCTCGCGCGCGTCGACCAAAATCTTTTATATTCTTTTCAATATCTGCAAAACTCATTTGATCAGCGTTCTTTAGAACGGGCACGACCAACCCTGTTGGCGTTCCAACAGCCACACCTATATTATAATAATTTTTATAAACAATTTCATCACCCTGAATTTCAGCATTTACAGCAGGAAATTCTTTTAAAGCGACGATAGCAGCTTTGACAAAATAACTCATAAAACCAAGCCGCACCCCATGTATTTTTTCAAATTTTTCCTGGAATTCAGCGCGTGCGTCAATAACAGCTGACATATCAACTTCATTAAACGTAGTCAGCATAGCCGCTGTGTTTTGTGCTTCTTTTAAACGTCCAGCAATTACTTTTCGTAGGCGAGTCATTTTTACTCGTTCCTCACGAGGGCCTGCTGGTATCGAAGGGATCTGAGTACGCGCAGAATTCGCAACGTCTGGGGAATGTGCTAGTGATTCGGCTTCTGTGACCGATTTGGAAACGCCCAATCCACTATTTACTTTCTGGAACGCCAATACATCACCTTTTGTTAGACGTCCGTCTTTGCCCGTGGCAGGGATTTTCGTCGCGTCAAAACCTTGGTCTTCAATAATTTTTCTAACGGCTGGAGACATTTGGATGTCATTGCTCAAAACCATCTCCGAAGGTTCAGATGCAGATACCGTCGAAGCGGGTATTTTAGCCCCATCAGAACTGCCAAGCCTCCCAAGAGCCGCGCCGACCTCCACCTCGTCTCCAACGTTAGCGAGTATTTCAATCAGGTTTCCGGCGATTGGCGCATTCACCTCGATTGTAACTTTGTCAGTTTCGAGCTCCAACAGTGGTTCATCGAGAGCCACTGCATCTCCAACGACTTTAAGCCAATTCGCAACAGTACCTTCGGTTAAACTTTCACCAAGAACTGGGACAACAACATCGATAGATTTTCCATCACTTACAACGAGATTGGCCTCTTTAGCACGCGTAGGCGCGTTTGCTTCAACACTCTCGTCAATCAATCCTAAAATACCGCCAACTTCAACCTCTGCACCGGCAGCAGCAGTGATTTCTGTTAGTGTGCCAGCGACCGGTGCGTTAACTTCCATTGTAACTTTATCAGTTTCAAGTTCGAGAATAGGCTCATCAATGGCAACAGTATCACCTACAGATTTTAGCCAATTTGCAACCGTACCCTCGGTCAGAGACTCTCCTAATGTCGGTACTTTAATTTCAGTAGCCATGATTTCCTCATTTTACAGAATTGATTGTATCCTTTAACAAACTATTTTATCGGGATGTATGGTTGCACAATATCGCTTTCTTTTCCATTTAAAGCCTGATCTATCAAGAAAGCTTGTTCTTTATTATGTATTTTTAGTGCACCCGTGGCCGGGGATGCAGAGGCCCGGCGACCAACGTATATAACGTTTCTACGTCGCTTGGTTTTTTGATCCAAGTTACTTAGGATATAATTTAAGCGATCGCTCACAAAATGCCACGAACCTTGATTTGAGGGCTCTTCCTGCGACCAAACAACGTCAGCATTAGAGTACTTGGAAAATTGCTCGGTTATACTGCCTCGAGGCCATGGATAAAGCTGTTCAACGCGTATAATTACTACATCCTTGATGTTTTGTTGACGCCGCGCTTCAAGTAAATCAAAGTAAACCTTACCTGAACATAAAATAACCCTTTTGATCTCACTATCCTCTTGAAGTGTATCAATCTCAGGAATGATCCGACAGAACCCTGTGCCGGGACCCATCTCATTCAACCTCGAAATGTTGAGCTTATGGCGTAGCAAAGATTTTGGCGACATAACTATTAACGGTTTGCGAAAATTTCTTTTGACTTGGCGACGCAAAGCATGAAAAAAGTTCGCGGGTGATGTGATGTTTACAACCTGTAAATTATCTTCGGCACAAAGTTGCAAGAAACGCTCTAACCTGGCTGAGGAATGTTCCGGACCTTGGCCCTCCATACCATGGGGCAGAAGCATGACAAGACCCGACATACGCAACCACTTAGATTCACCAGAAGCAATAAATTGATCAAATATAACTTGAGCGGTATTTGCAAAATCACCAAACTGGGCTTCCCAGATTGTTAGCGTCTCAGGCTCAGCTAAAGAATAACCATATTCATACCCTAATACAGCAAACTCTGAGAGTGGGCTGTCCATAACTTCAAAAGGCGCCTGTTTACTTGGATTAATTTGGCTAAGTGGAAAGTAACGATTTTCATTTTCCTGATCGGTGATCACTGCATGGCGATGTGAAAACGTGCCTCTACCAGAGTCCTGACCCGATAATCTCACGGGATGCCCCTCCATGAGAAGCGATCCGTAGGCCAAAGCTTCGGCCATGGCCCAGTCGATACCCTCTCCTGAATCCATCATTATAGATTTAGCTTTGAGTTGCCGAATGAGTTTGTTATTTACATTGACTTCTTCGGGCACGCGCGCCAGTGAATTACCAATCTCTGTAAGCCTACCTAACTCAACAGCTGTATCATCATCACGCTTTTCTTCTTCGCCTTCTAAAGCAGAAAGACCTTCCCATTTACCTTCAAGCCAATCGGCCTTATTGGTTTTATAATTTGGTGCAGCCTCAAATTCATCATCAAGGTGAGAACGAAAAGTAGCCTCAACGCGTTCTATTTCTTCAAGCGTTATCAACTCTTCTTTAATCAATTTTTTCCGGTAAATTTCTCTTGTCGTTGGATGCTTGGCAATCGCCGTATACATTTTAGGCTGGGTGAACATAGGTTCATCGCCTTCGTTATGACCATGCCTGCGATAACAAAAAAGATCAACGATTACGTCTCGTTTAAACTTTTGGCGAAACTGGGCTGCAAGGTCAGCCACCCTTACCACGGCTTCAGGATCATCTCCATTGACATGAAAAATAGGCGCTTGCATACCCTTTGCAATATCCGTTGGATATGGCGTTGAGCGCGAGCTAGAGGGGTTCGTGGTAAAACCAATTTGATTATTCACAACGACATGGATCGTACCACCAGTTCGATAACCCTTAATTTGGGATAAATCGAGACTTTCTGGAACAATGCCTTGCCCCGCAAAAGCTGCATCACCATGCATTAAAAGACCCATGACTTTATCCCTCGCCTCGTCACCCCGTTGTGCTTGTTTAGCTCGCACCTTACCAAGTACAACTGGATTAACACATTCTAAATGAGAAGGATTTGCTGTTAATGAAAGATGCATTAAACCTTCTGTAAAATCTCTATCGGCGGAAGCCCCCAAATGATACTTTACGTCCCCAGAACCTTGTACATCTTCTGGGTGAGCTGAGTTTCCCTGAAATTCGCTAAAGATGGCCACATAAGGTTTACCCATGGTGCGTGCGAGGACATTCAATCTACCTCGATGCGGCATACCAATAACAACTTCCTCAACTCCTACAGACGCTGCAGATCGAAGCACACGTTCCATAAATGGGATAAGGCTTTCACCGCCATCCAAACCAAATCGTTTGGTCCCGGTATGTTTCATCTGGAGATAAGTTTCAAATCCTTCAGCCTCAACTAAATCTTTATAAATTGCTCTCCTTAGATCCGGTGAATAATTAGACTTATAATCTACACCTTCGATATTTTGCTGAATCCAGGCGCGCTCCTCCATCTCTTGAATATGCATATACTCAACGCCAATAGAACTACAATAAGATTCACGCATAGTACCCAAAATCTGTCGTAAGGTAGCCATTTCTTTACCACCCATAGCTGTGATGGTGTCGAGATAAATTTCCTTATCAAGATCTTCTTCAGTAAATTCGTAAGATTTATAATCAAGCTCCTTGTGGTAGCCTGCCCCTACTAAACCTAATGGATCAAACTGCGCATGAAGATGACCCCTCACTCGATAAGAGCGAATAAGTATCCGTGCCCGAATAGAACGTTTTGCAATTTCATTAACCTGATCTGAAGAAACATTGGAACTCACATGATTAGAGTGCTTCTCAGCTTGATCTGGTTCACCCGCACCAATTATAGATGTATTGGAACGCGCCCAACTGGCTCCTTTAATATCGCTTTTGATCAAGAGCGGATCATCATCTAAGTCAGTAAACACATTAACCCAACTCGGATCCACTGAGTTTGGATTTTCTAGGTACCGCTCATACAATTCAGATATGAAAGCTCCATTTATTCCGGTGAAGATTGTATCCACGGATTCCACCATTCTCTAACCTCTATTAATAAGCTGCATAACAGGCTATAGTTAGCGCTTCATTGTTTCTAGCATGGTACTGCCCAAAGTGGCTGGTGAATCAGCAACATTAATACCGGCGCTACGAAGCGCCTCAATCTTGTCCATCGCACCACCTTTTCCACCAGCTATAATCGCTCCAGCATGACCCATACGGCGCCCTGGAGGTGCCGTAACACCGGCTATAAAGCTAACCATTGGTTTTTTTATTTTCGATGATTTTATAAAATCAGCGGCCTCTTCTTCTGCAGAGCCACCTATTTCACCAATCATAATTATACCTTCAGTTTCTTTATCTCCAAGAAACAATTCTAAACAATCAATAAAATTAGTGCCATTAACGGGGTCACCGCCAATACCAATACATGTCGTCTGACCTAAACCGACTTTCGTGGTTTGTCCAACTGCTTCATAAGTCAACGTGCCAGACCTCGAGACAACACCGATTTTTCCTCGTTGGTGGATATGACCTGGCATAATACCTATCTTACATTCTCCTGGGGTTATAATACCGGGGCAGTTTGGGCCAACCAGCCTAGTCGATGAGCCTTCTAACGCGCGTTTAACTTCAACCATATCTAAGACAGGAACACCCTCGGTGATACATATCACCAGAGGAATTTCACAATCGATAGCTTCAAGAATAGCTTCCGCCGCAAAAGGTGGCGGCACATAAATTACAGAGGCATCAGCACCAGTTTCTTGGATGGCATCAGCAACTGTATCAAAAACAGGAAGATCAAGGTGGATTGAGCCTCCCTTGCCTGGAGTTACTCCACCGACCATGTTTGTACCATAAGCAATTGCTTGCTCAGAATGGAAAGTCCCTTGGGAGCCAGTGAAACCCTGACAAATCACTTTAGTATTTTTATCAACTAAAACAGCCATTTTATGCAGCCTCCGCTACAGCTTTAACTACTTTTACAGCTGCATCACCCAGGTCATCCCCTGAAATAATCGGTAACCCTGATTTCGCTAATATCTCTTTTCCACGGTCAACATTTGTACCTTCAAGACGAACCACGAGCGGCACGTTAAGCGATACTTCTTTAGCGGCAGCAACAACTCCCTCGGCTATCACGTCACACCGCATAATACCGCCAAAAATATTTATAAGAATTCCTTCGACATTAGGATCAGATAAAATAATTTTAAAAGCTGTGGTTACCCGCTCCTTAGTAGCCCCGCCACCAACGTCCAGAAAATTTGCTGGATCACCTCCGTGAAGTTTAATAATGTCCATGGTAGCCATAGCTAACCCTGCGCCATTAACCATACAACCAATGCTACCATCTAATTTAATATAATTTAGATCGTGACGTTCTGCCTCAAGTTCTGCAGCATCTTGTTCATCTCCATCACGCATCTCTTCAACATCTTTATGACGATAAAGCGCGTTATCATCAAAGTTCATTTTTGCATCGAGCGCCACTACTTCACCTGCTTTTGTGACAACCATCGGATTAATTTCAATTTGACTGGCATCCATGTCGACAAATGCTCTATACATAGCCATCAAGAATTGCACAGCAGATTTAACTTGATCGCCAGAGAGACCAAGCCCAAAAGCAATTTCGCGAGCGTGGAAATTTTTCATTCCTGTCGCTGGATCAATAGCAATCGTTTTAATTTTTTCAGGAGTTTTGGCAGCAACCTCCTCAATATCCATACCGCCTTCTTGACATGCGATTATAGTCACCCGTGACGTTGACCTATCAATCAACAAACTGAGATAAAGCTCACGATCAATATCACAACCATCCTCAATATAAACACGCTTAACCTCTTTACCCTCAGGCCCAGTTTGATGGGTTACCAACGTTGCACCAAGCATTTGATTAGCAGCTTTTTTGACATCAGCAACAGATTTTACAACCCTAACACCACCTGCACTGCCAGCGGTGTCTTCTTTAAATTTACCCTTACCGCGGCCACCTGCATGGATTTGCGATTTAACGACCCAAATTGGCCCGCCAAGCTCCTTAGCGACTGATTCGGCTTCCGCTGCAGTATATGCAACTGCACCTTTAACTACGCTTACGCCGCATTTGGATAAGACTTGCTTTGCTTGATATTCATGAATGTTCATCTGACCATAGCCCTTAAATTAGATTACGAGCCACCCACTTGGTTAGACTCTTAAAATAAATTTCTACTTTACCAATCTATTTCGCACTGAACCTTTTTTAACGGAAGAACCCTTTTTTTTATTACCAGTTTTACTCGTGGCTTTTTTATTTTTAGCGGCCGCCTTCTTTAACAAAGCCTGGCTCGCCGCAACTAGTTTCTTAACCGCTCTAACAGAAGCATTAAATGCCTTCTTTTCATCCGCATCAAGCTTGACCTCAACAATCTTCTCGACACCTTTAGCACCTATCACAACTGGTACACCGACATAAATTCCTTTAACACCGTATTGTCCATTTAAATAAGCAGCACACGGAAGTATACGTTTCTTATCTTTCAGATAGGAGTCAGCCATTTGAATGGCTGCGCTAGCTGGCGCGTAATAAGCAGAACCAGTTTTTAATAAACCGACAATCTCCGCCCCACCATCCCGGGTACGCTGAACAATCTCGTCAAGTTTCTTCTGTGAAATCCATTTCATTTTGACTAGATCAGTCAATGGGATGCCTGCAACTGTAGAATAGCGAACAGAAGGAACCATACTATCGCCATGCCCACCTAAAACAAAAGCGGTCACATCTTCAACGGAAACCTTCATTTCCTCGGCAAGAAAATAACGAAACCGTGCCGCGTCAAGTACTCCGGCCATACCTACAACTTTATTTGTAGGTAAGCCACAGGCATCGCGCAATACACCAACCATCACATCAAGCGGATTCGTAATGCAGATAACAAATGCCTTCGGGCAATTTTCTTTAATACCTTCTCCAACAGCTTGCATGACGCTTGTATTAATACCGATGAGATCATCGCGACTCATACCGGGCTTGCGAGCGATACCAGCTGTAACAATAACGACGTCCGCACCTCTAATCGCTGAATAGCGATTAACGCCAACCATTTTTGCATCAAAGCCCTCCACCGGCGAGCTCTCGGCTAGATCTAACGATTTACCCTGGGGAATACCGTTAATGATATCAAACATGACAACATCCCCAAGTTCTTTTATACCGGCCAGATGGGCTAAAGTTCCGCCAATATTGCCAGCACCAACTAGTGCAATCTTATTTCTTGCCATTAAAATTTCCCTCACTATACGCACCCCGGCAAGCAAACATATAGCTTATCCAGTATCGCTTAAAATAGATAAATATACTCGAACCTAACACGAAATTACACTCGCGGTTCGTAAAGCAAAATGAGTTTGAGAGCAAGCCTAGAAGCCCCGGAATTGCCTAAAAGGGCGGCTCGAGTTTTAATTTAGTTAATATCACAAATATAGCATTACTCAGATTGTGCACGTATTCTATAAATTATTCATAGCAATGTGGGAGAGAAAGATATTCCTCAGATTGCATTTCCATTAAGCGAGAAACTAGTCGCTCAAATGCAAATACACCTTCTCCTAAAATATAGAGTTCTTTGGGCGGTGCATCCGCCGAACATATTAAATTAACTTTATTCTCATAAAGGGCATCAATCAGAGTAATAAAACGTTGAGCTTCATTTTTTAACGCTTCGCCCATCCGGGGTATCTCTTCTAAAATTAGTGTATGATATCGAGCAGCTATCTCAAGATAATCTGCCGGCCCCAAGGCTTCTGCGCATAATTTCTCAAAACTAATACGCCCAACTCCGCCGGCTGCCATTGTAATTTCAACAACTCTTCCCTTTACCCTGATTTGGTCAGGCTCTGCTGTGTAACCTTTTGTGAGTTCGAGAAAATATCTATCCAAATTTTCATTGGTCTCTGGTCCCAAGGGCTGATGATAAACTCTCATACCCAACATTCGCTCCAACCGGTAATCCCTAGAAGCACCCAGCTGAAAAATATCTAAACGTCCCGTAATCAAATCTATGAAAGGTAGAAATTTTTCGCGCTGCAACCCATCTTTATAAAGATCACTAGGTGGCCGATTAGACGTTGCTATAATTATTACATTGCGCTCGAACAAACCTTCAAATAAACGACCTAAAATCATTGCATCAACAATATTAACAACCTGCAATTCATCAAAACAAAGAAGCCACGTTTCATCGGCAATTGATTTTACAACACTTGGAATTGGATCGCCGCCTTCTAAATTTTTTGCGCGAAAATCATTAAAACGAACATGAATATCTTGTAAAAAAGAATGAAAATGGACACGGCGTTTACACTCAAATGGTATTGTCTCAAAGAACAAATCCATTAACATTGATTTGCCTCGCCCTACACCACCATAAATATAAAGGCCCTTAGGAAGTTCAATTTTCTCGCGCGTTAATCCTAGACGTTCTTTCCAAGTAACTGATCCAGAAGTGGGCTGGTAGCCTTCAAGGGCTCGGTATAGGTTTTGTAATTTCTCAGCCAAGGCTTCCTGAGCTGGATCCGCATTCAGATCACCGTCTTCCACCTTATTGCGGTACTTATTGAGCGGACCATCGGAACTATTGTTAATCTTATTACCCAACATAAAATGCTAAATTACATACGTTCAACCATTAGCTTTTTAGTCTCTGCTATAGCTAAAGCCGGATTGAGTGACTTCGGACACGTATTCGTACAATTCATAATCGTATGACAACGATACAGCTTGAAAGGATCTTCAAGGGCATCTAAACGCCCGCCAGTATTTTCATCCCTAGAATCCACAATCCAGCGATATGCTTGCAATAAAATAGCAGGGCCAAGATAGCGGTCTCCATTCCACCAATAGCTAGGACAAGAAGTTTGACAACAAAAACATAATACACATTCCCATAAACCATCAAGCTTAGCCCTCTCTTCCGGTGACTGTAGGCGCTCTGAACCAGTCGCTGGGGTATCAGCTTGAACCCACGGCTTAATCGATGTATATTGGGCGTATGGCGTCGATAAGTCAGGCACTAAGTCTTTAATTACAGGCATATGTGGCAATGGATAAATCAAAACAGCACCCTTAATTTCATCAATATCTTTTATACACGCAAGCGTATTAGTTCCATCAACATTCATTGCACAAGAACCACAAACACCTTCTCGACATGAACGTCGAAAAGTCAACGTCGAATCTATTTCATTTTTAATTTTAATAAGTGCATCCAGCACCATTGGACCACAGCTGTCCATATCAACTTCATAAGTATCAAGTTGAGGGTTTTTACCCTGATCGGGATCATACCGATAAACCTTGAACTTTTTAATATTAGTCGTACCGTCAGGAGCCTTATATGTTTGGCCTTTGACAACCTTAGAATTACGAGGAAGGGTGAACTCAACCATATTATTCTCCGTGCCTTATTATCACTTAATAAACCCGAGCCCGAGGCGTAATATATTCGACTTCATCGGTCAGAGTATATTCATGAACGGGGCGATAATCTATTTTTACATCCCATTTTTCATCAACCCAAGTCAGGGTGTGTTTCATCCAATTTTCATCATCACGATCAGGATAATCTTCATGGGCATGAGCACCGCGGGATTCATGTCTGGCGTCAGCGCTATGCATAGTCGCTTTGGCGCAAGCCATAAGATTTTCAAGTTCCAGTGTCTCAACTAAATCCGAATTCCAAATCAAGGATTGATCACTAACGTGTAGATCCGCCAAATTTTCTGCCGATTTATCAATTAATTCGACACCTTCTTTCAAAACTTTAGAATTTCTAAAGACAGCGGCGTTATTCTGCATGATACGCTGCATACCAATGCGGACGTCGGCAGTTTTTTGGCGACCTTTTGCATGACGCAATTTATCAAAACGTTCAATCGCTTCTTCACCTGTTTTAGCCTCAGCAGATTTAATAGCTTTGTTTTTATCTACAATATCTGCTGCACGAAGCGCTGCCGCGCGACCAAATACCACAATATCCAACAGTGAATTAGTTCCTAATCGGTTAGCACCATGAACAGATACACAGGCAGCCTCACCAATCGCCATCAAACCAGGACAAACCGCATCCGGATTATCTGGCGTTGGGCGCAAGACTTCACCATGATAATTAGTTGGAATGCCGCCCATATTATAGTGAACGGTCGGCAACACCGGGATCGGATCTTTGGTTGCATCGACACCGGAGAAAACCTTTGCTGTTTCAGTAATGCCCGGCAACCGTTGGTTTAACACCTCTGCACCTAGATGTTCGAGATGAAGGAAGATGTGATCTCCGTCTGCGCCAACGCCCCGTTTTTCTCTAATCTCAACGGTCATTGAGCGACTTACTACATCTCGCGAAGCTAAATCTTTAGCGCTCGGCGCATAACGTTCCATGAACGCTTCACCTTCCGAGTTGGTCAGGTATCCACCTTCACCACGCGCTCCCTCCGTGATTAAACATCCAGATCCATAAATACCAGTCGGATGAAACTGAACAAACTCCATATCTTCCATTGGCAGACCGGCACGCAGTACCATGCCATTTCCATCGCCCGTGCATGTATGAGCAGACGTGCATGAAAAATAACTACGCCCATAACCACCAGTCGCCATAACGGTTTGGTGAGCTAAAAAGCGATGCATCGTGCCATCAGCCAAGTTCCAAGCCATTACACCCCGGCAGACACCGTCATCGGCCATAATGAGATCAATCACAAAATACTCAATGAAAAACTCAGCATTATGTTTCATGCATTGTTGATAAAGCGTATGTAAAATAGCATGGCCCGTTCGATCAGCGGCTGCGCAAGCACGTTCGACCGGCGCTTCACCATAATCGCGCATATGACCACCAAAGGGGCGTTGATAAATTTTGCCATCTTCAGTTCTAGAGAACGGCACCCCAAAATGCTCCAGCTCATGCACCGCCGGCACTGCTTCCCGGCACATATATTCAATAGCATCCTGGTCACCCAACCAATCCGCACCCTTGACCGTATCATACATATGCCACTGCCAGCTATCATCCTGCATATTACCCAACGCGGCCCCGACACCCCCTTGAGCTGCAACCGTATGCGAACGAGTTGGGAAAACCTTAGTTATGCAAGCTGTATCCAGACCAGCAGCCGTCATACCAAGCGTTGCTCTCAATCCAGCCCCGCCAGCACCAACAACAATTACGTCATGAACGTGGTCTATAATCTCATAGGAATTTAACATACTAAATTTCAGCCTCCGAAAGCAATTCTCATGAGGGCAGTAATACTTGAGACAACAAGGAAAACAGCTAGTAACTTATTAAGGACCAATGAAATAACTTTATTTCTTTCATTATGTACGTAATCTTCAATAACAACTTGGAGACCAAGCTGCATATGATAAAATAAGGCAATCAAAAAAAGTGCCATCAATACAAAGCTGCCCGGCCCGTTTAACCAGACTTTGAAACCATCTTTGTCAACTCCTACTAAGTTGACTACTGAAAAAACAAACCAGATACTAAGCGGCACCAACGCCACTGCTGTAACACGTTGCGCCCACCAATGGGATGTTCCATCTTTAGCACTGCCAAGTCCACGTACACGACCCAAATCTGAGCGCAAAGCCATATTAAACTCCACCTAATAGGCCATAACTGGCAAACCAAGAAATCAATGTAAAACCGAGTGAAGCAACAACAACGATCCAACCTGTTATATGTACCTGCGGTAACTCTAATCCTCGGCCTGCGTCCCAGAACATATGTCGAATACCATTACATAAATGATAGAACAAAGCCCAGGTCCAGCCAAGAAGTAGCAATCTGCCAAGCCAACTCGCCAGTAAATCTTGCGCTCGCTCAAAGGCATCAGGTCCATAAGCGGCAGCGTTCAACCAGTAAACTAGAACCAAAGCACCCGCCGCAAGACCAATCCCGGTTATCCGATGTAAAATCGATAAAACCGAGGTAATCTGAGGTTTGTAAACCTGTAAATGCGGAGACAGCGGGCGATTTCCCGTATTCATAAACTAAACCTCAATTAAATTATTAAATTGATTATCGTAAATTTAAACCCCGAAGCCCACAAATGCTTATTTTAGTAGATAAAACTAAAGCTATAGGACTTCAAACATATTTTTTATTTAGTGTTACAAAAATAGCAAGCCAGCGTAACCTTGACAAAAGTATGCTCAACAAAAGTATAAAAGATACAATACAAAACTATTCAGGATTAATTGTTGAGTTAAAATCAAATATACCAATAGATTTTATTTTATTCTAAATAATCTCGTATCAAAGTTTCGGCAATTTGAACTGTGTTTAAAGCAGCACCTTTACGAAGATTATCCGCAACTACCCAGAAATTAAGCCCATTCTCTAGCGTCATATCATCACGGATTCGACTCACATAAACAGGATCTTCTCCCGCACATTCGACCTGGGTAACATAACCTTCATCCGCACGGTGATCAACGACGACCACTCCTGGAGCGCCGCGCAGAGCTTCCCGGGCCTCTTCGGTTGATATAGGATTTTCAAATTCAATATTAACAGATTCAGCATGGCCAACGAAAACGGGTACCCGGACACAAGTTGCTGTCAACCGAATTTTTGGATCAAGAATTTTTTTTGTCTCAACCATCATTTTCCACTCTTCTTTAGTAGAGCCATCCTCCATGAACATATCTATTTGCGGGATTGCGTTGAATGCAATCTGTTTAGAAAAATTTTCTTGGAATTTGTGTTCTGGCTCATTCATATAAATCCCCTTGGTCTGATTGAATAATTCATCCATCGCAGATTTACCCGCACCAGAAACAGACTGATAAGTTGAAACAACAACCCTTCGAATTCGCGCTAAATCATGCAATGGTTTCAATGCCACAACCAATTGAATGGTCGAACAATTTGGATTTGCTATAATATTTCGATTACGAAACTCCGCAATTGCATCAGGATTTACCTCGGGAACAACTAGTGGAACGTCAGGGTCCATGCGAAATTGGGATGTATTGTCTATTACAATTGCGCCTACTGAAGTTGCGCGCGGTACATATTCTTTTGAAATTTTAGCTCCGGGACTAGATAAAACTATGTCAGTTCCTTCAAAATCAAAGCTGGCCAGTTCATGTATTTTTAAAACATCATCCTCACCATAAGATACTTCCGCACCTACCGACCGGGACGATGCAACTGCTACTACATCCTTTACAGAAACACCCCGTTCAGGCAAGATCTGTAGAATTTCACGTCCAACATTACCCGTTGCACCAACAATTGCATACTTATAACTCATTTTAGTTCTCCGCGCCCCCACGACAAAATATAAAAGAAGGAGATTTTATGGCTCCGCCCTTTTTTGCTCATCGGAGACTTAGTAATTAAGCTGCTAATTTATCGAGTTCATTAATGATCGCATCACCCATCCCAGAAGTAGAAACTCGGGTCATACCCTCGCCCATAATATCACTCGTACGCAGACCTAGATTGAGTACATTCTGAACAGCTTGATCAACAAAATCAGCATCTTCAAACATATCAAACGAATAGCGTAACAACATTGAAAAACTGAGAATTTGTGCTAAAGGATTCGCAATACCTTGACCAGATATATCTGGCGCCGAGCCGTGCACAGGTTCATAAAGCGCAGATTGTCGACCCCTTTCATCCGGCAAACCTAAAGACGCAGAAGGCAACATTCCCAATGAACCCGTTAACATTGCCGCACAATCTGACAAAATATCGCCAAACATATTTGTCGTGACAATTACGTCAAATTGTTTTGGATTACGTACTAGTTGCATCGCCGCATTATCAACATACATATGGGTGAGCTCAATTTCAGGATATGCCTCCCCAACTTTCACCATTTCTTCTCGCCACATTACTGTAGCCTCTAGAACATTAGCTTTATCGATTGAACAAACACGTTTATTACGCTTCCCAGCCAAGTCCATAGCAACGCGACCAATTCGCTGGATTTCGGGTGTAGTATAGGTCAACGTATTAAAGCCTCTCCTGTCACCTCCATCCATATCTTCAATGCCACGTGGCTCCCCAAAATAAATACCACCAGTAAGTTCCCTTATTATCATGATATCGAGACCTTTGACGATATCAAGTTTTAAAGTGGAGGCATCTGCCAACGCATCAAAAACGATTGCAGGCCGCAAGTTGGCAAATAAACCAAGTTCTTTACGTATACCTAACAAGCCTCTCTCAGGCTGAACCTCAAATGGCAAAACTTCCCATTTTGGCCCTCCAACTGCGCCCATGAGTATAGCATCCGCCGCATGAGCAGCTTCAAGTGTTTCGTCTGGTAATGGGACCCCCGTTTCATCAATCGCCGCACCACCAATCAATCCTTGGGTAATATCAAACGTCACCGAACGACGTTTGTCCATCCAATCAATAACGCGCCGAACCTGGGCCATTATTTCAGGGCCGATACCATCACCGGGTAAAAATAATAATTTATTATTAGTTGACATTTCTTTCTCTTTATAAAAATTATCTCTAATTACCAAGGTTGAGCGATTTTTTTTCTCGCTTCAAATTCTTTTATTTTATCGACTTTTTGAAGAGTTAGCCCTATGTCATCTAGACCATTAAGCAAACAATGTTTTTTAAATGCATCAACGTCAAATTTAATGACACCACCATCTGGCCCGGTTATTTCCTGAGCTTCCAAATCAATAGATATTGTCGAATTTGCACCCCGTTCTGCATCTTCCATTAATTTATCAACTTCTTCTTGCGGTAGTTGAATTAATAGAATTCCATTTTTTGAACTATTATTGTAAAAGATGTCGGCAAAACTTGGGGCAATTATGCATTTGATACCGTAATCAAGTAGTGCCCAAGGAGCGTGTTCACGTGATGACCCACAACCAAAATTTTCGCCCGCAATAAGAATTTCCGCATCTTTATAAGCAGGTTTATTCAGAACAAAATTTTCACGATCAGTTCCATCTTCATTAAACCGTAACGTGCTAAACAAATCCGCACCAAGACCCGTACGTTTGATTGTTTTCAAAAATCTAGCCGGGATAATCATGTCGGTATCAACATTAATTAAAGGCAGTGGAGCTGCAACTGAGGTCAATTTATCAAATTTTTCCATAAAATTTTCCCCTTTCCTAATCCAGATCACGAACATCGGTCAAATGCCCAGTTATAGCGGCAGCAGCAGCCATGGCGGGGCTCACCAAATGGGTCCTGCCACCTGGTCCTTGCCGACCTTCAAAGTTCCGGTTTGACGTCGAAGCCGCTCTAGCACCAGGCTTTAATTTGTCCGCGTTCATTGCCAAACACATAGAACAACCGGCTTCTCGCCACTCAAATCCAGCTTCAATAAAAATTTGATCCAGGCCTTCTTGTTCAGCGAGTTCTTTAATCAATCCAGAACCTGGTACAACCAAAGCCTGAACGCCGTTAGCCACTTTTCTGCCTTTTACAACGTCAGCAGCAGCTCGAATGTCTTCAATTCGACTATTGGTACAAGAACCAATAAAAGCAGTATTTATTTTAATTTCTTTCATTAACATACCGGCTTCAAGTCCCATATACTCCAGAGATCGCTCCATCTTATTACGGCGGTTCTCATCTTCTATGTCGGCTGGATTGGGAACCTGACCATCAATTGTTGTTACATCTTCGGGGCTCGTACCCCAAGTAACTTGAGGGGATATTTCAGAAGCGTCCATAGCAACCTCTTCATCAAATTTTGCACCCGGATCAGTTTTTAAGGTTTGCCAATAGTTAACCGCAAGCTCCCAAGCACCTCCCTTTGGAGATTTGGGACGACCTTTAAGATATTCAAAGGTTGTTTCATCTGGAGCAAACAAACCAACACGGGCCCCCGCCTCGATGGTCATGTTACAAACAGTCATCCGGCCTTCCATAGTCAGTGATTTAAAGGCATCGCCAGAAAATTCTATTGCAGCGCCAGTCCCACCTGCAGTACCTATTTTTCCAATAACAGCGAGGATCAAATCCTTTGCTGTAATTCCTCTAGACAAATTGCCATTGACCGTTACCCGCATATTTCTGCATTTTTGTTGTATTAAAGTTTGTGTTGCTAGTACATGTTCAACCTCTGACGTACCTATTCCAAATGACATTGAGCCAAAAGCACCGTGAGTAGCTGTATGAGAATCGCCACAAACCAGTGTAGTGCCGGGCAAAGTAAATCCTTGTTCTGGACCTACTACATGACAAATACCTTGGCGAATATCATTCATTGAATAAAGCTCTACACCAAAATCAAAACAATTTTTTTCAAGTGCTTCAATTTGAATTCGAGATTCTTTATCCTTGATTACACCAGAACGATTAGTCGTTGGTACGTTATGATCTGCAACGGCGAGGGTCAGATCGGTTCGATGCACACCGCGACCGTTTTTACGCAATCCCTCAAAGGCTTGGGGTGAAGTAACCTCATGCACCAAGTGCCTATCTATATATATCAGGCAGGTGCCATCTTCTTGTTCGTCAACAATATGTGAATTCCATAATTTATCATAAAGGGTTGTTGCTTCGTTCATCTTAAATCACTCGCTTATAGGTTTTAGAATAAAACTCCGCAGAAGTAGTTATCGTCGAAACTAATCTTCTATCTTTTCTTCTACTTGCTCTTCAACAGGTTCGACCGGCGTTTTCGCCTTTACTTTTGCCTTTGATGTTTTTTTTACAGCACTAGCTTGTTTACTTTTTTCTTTTGCAACTAGCGCGATTTCGCGATCGGCAGCGGAGAGCTTAGCAGCATATCCATCCGTTCGTTCTGCAATACGTGCGCGCTTTCCTTGGCGGCCACGTAGGTAATATAATTTTGCCCTACGCACATCACCGCGGCGCAAAATCTCAACACTGTCAACATTTGGTGAGTAAAGAGGAAATACCCTCTCCACACCCTCGCCATAAGAAATTTTTCGAACGGTAAAGTTTGAGTGAAGACCATCATTTTTGCGGGCAATACAAACACCTTCATAAGCCTGAATACGCTCGCGCTCACCTTCAACAACTTTTACGTTCACCTTAATTGTGTCGCCTGGAGCAAATTCTGGCATCGGTTTATCCGCGCTTAGCTTATCAATTTGCTCCTGCTCGATTTCTTGCAAAATATTCATCTTCTTTTCCTTAAAATAGTGTTTAACTTCTGAAGTTTTTAGTGTTTATTAAATTTGGCTTCATGTTTTATGTTATATTTTTCCCACAGATCTGGTCGCCTTTCTTGCGTGATTTTTTCTGCCTCCGTTTGTCGCCAAACCCTTACATGTTCATGGTGACCGGATAGAAGGATTTCTGGGACCTCCCGTCCATCCCACTCTCTAGGTCGGGTATAATGGGGATATTCAAGCAATCCTCCCTCAAAACTCTCTTCAATTGGAGCCAACTTATTGCCTATAACTCCAGGCAAAAGACGAACGCAGGCATCAATTAATGCCAGAGCAGCAGGCTCACCGCCTGACAAAATAAAATCACCTAAACTAATTTCTTCAATCTCCCAGGCATCGAGCACGCGGTTATCAATACCTTCGTAACGGCCACACAAAATGACTACACCAGCTGAAGCAGCCAGCTCCTTTACTCGTGTCTGGGTCAGTGGCGTACCCCGTGGTGTGACGTATATCCGCGATAATTGATTTGACTTTTTTACCGACATAAGCGCCGCGTCTATAACGTCAGCGCGCATCACCATTCCGGCACCACCGCCAAAAGGCGTATCATCTACGGTTTGTTGATTGTCCGCAGCAAAATCTCGGATATCAACTGTATCGATTGACCAAAGGCCATCATCAAGAGCCTTGCCAGCTAGCGACAGCCCAAGTGACCCAGGAAACATCTCAGGGAATAATGTGACCACCGTGGCGCTCCAGTCTTGATTTGCTGCAGCTGCACTTATGGTCACTTCTTTCAGCATATTTTCTGCCATCAACTTCCCTCGGCTTTATATTTGTCATGGTTTTTTTGTGCAAAAACGTCAATTGGTGGATCAACTACGATACGTCCATTTTCCATATCGATCTCAGGGACAACTTCCGGCGATATTTTATACATCTCCGTACCACCATCCTGCAAATCCACCTCTATAATTTCGCCGGCACCATAATTATCCACCATACTTACAATACCAATTGTCTCACCATTTGTATTTTCAACTTTCAGACCAACTAAGTCTGTATAATAGAACTCATCATCTTCCAACTTTGGCAATAAATCTCGCGATAAATATAACTCCACCCCCCTCATCGCCTCAGAAGCATTTCTATCAGTCACCCCACTTAATTTAGCTACCAAACCTTTTTTATTATTGCTAATTAAATCTAAATTAAAACTCCGTTTACCGTTTTCGTCGGTTAATAGTCCATAGGCTGCAATATCTTCGGGGGAAACCATAAAACTTTTAATTTTCACATAACCCTTCAGACCATGAGACCCGACAACGACGCCCACACAAATCCGGTTTTGATCTATGCCTTTAATCATAAAACCTAGTCGCTTTTCTTTTCCTCTTCTGCTGGAGCTTCCTCCGCTTTAGCTTCTTCCGCTTTAGCTTCCTCCGCTTTAGTTTCTTCCGCTGGAGTTTCTTCCGCTTTAGCTTCCTCCGCTTTAGCTTCTTCCGCTGGAGCTTCCTCCGCTTTAGCTTCTTCCGCTGGAGCTTCCTCCGCTTTAGCTTCTTC
>Ga0209403_10002898_pt1 | contig 19900 bp, 16 predicted proteins | sample ArcticOcean_MG_C_8_FD_187440 | JGI IMG/M metagenome (GOLD analysis project Ga0209403, IMG submission 187440) | Marine microbial communities from western Arctic Ocean - ArcticOcean_MG_CB11_86 (SPAdes) (version 2) | ecosystem: Environmental > Aquatic > Marine > Oceanic | place: Arctic Ocean... | reverse complement strand
ACGCTCACACCCGATTGCCGGACGTCGTCCAACTCGACCTGGGACGAGGTATCGGTCGTGAAAGCAAGCATCGCCTTGCCCGACGCGCCGATCGCCAGATCTTCGGTAAACCCCACACCGCGGGTGAACGTCAACGCCTGCCTGCTTTGCAATTCCTCCACACAGATTTTCTTGCCGTTTTCCGCCGCCACGAACAGGGCGACAGTCTCACCGGTCAAACCCCACAAGCGCCGCAACACGGGGCGCGCGGCGCGGACAAAATCGTCCTGACCGATCCAGTTAGCACCGAGACGGCTGGCTTCATGCCCGAGTTCAAAACGTTGGGGATCACCGAACGATCGGATGACGCCCTTGCCCTCCAGTGTCGCCAGAATACGGTACAGCGTCGGCCGGCTCAGACCGGTGCGTTTGGTAAGGTCGGTAACGCTTAGCTGTGGCGTCAGGCGGTCGAAACACGCCAGAACATCGACGGCCCGTTCGATGGAACGGATCGTTTTCGATCTCTCGTCAGCGGTCGCTTGCGACATATATGTACACTCTGTGGACACTCTGTACAAAGATTATAAGAATGTTGAAACTGCGTGTCAAACCACTCTCAAACCGTATGCCTGCCGGGACCGAATTCCTGCATCACCGTGTTATGTGCGATCCTCGTCGTCCGGGTGGATGGCGGCGTATTCCGCGACCGGCCAACATACCGGGGCACACCATCGGTAAACGCGGCGGCAATTGCCGGATAATCGCCATGCTTGATCGCGTCGAGCGCGGTTGTGGCGCTGCTGCCAAGGGGGGCATCGGCGAGAATGACATCCGCCGCCCGTCCGCGTTTGAGGAAGCCGGTGTTCAATTTATAGACATTGGCATTATTGCCCGTCGCCGCCGCGATCATCATCTCGGGCGAATGTTTAGACAAACAGGCCATCTCGACCACCGTCTTGATCATGCCGAGCGGCATTACGCCGGTCCCCGTCGGGGTATCGGTTGCAAAAATAAGGCGGTCGAACTCGTCCGCTTCAATTGCCATATCGAGACACATCAGAGCCGTCCGGATATTACCGGCCTGACAAATCTGCAACGCGATTTTGCTTTCGTTGATAATCCGAGGGAAATCCGCATCCGGCATCGCGACCGGGCCGCCATTGATGTGGAACGACACATCGGGCTGCATATGCAGCAGATGATCGCCTGTAATCGGCGACGAGTCGGGAATAGACGCCCCGCCGGTATGCACATTGACGATCATCCCGGCCTTCTGCGCCATTTTTACGTATGGCTTGTAATCGTAGGGTGATTTAAATTTACCGAATCCGGCTTTCGCCAGCCAAACACCCTGGCGCGCGGCCTCGTTAAAATGCTTTTGCGTCAGTCCCGGTTCCAGGATGATCGCACCGGCATGAACGTGCATTCCGCCCGGAGAATAATTATCGAAGCTCTTCTTCGCCGCGACGGCAAGGGCCACGACCCCGTCGGGGTCCGACGGCCGTCCGGGAACGTGGACCTCGCTCGCCGAAATCGATGTCGTGATCCCACCGTGCAGGTAACTTTCCAGAAAGCCGATCGCGCGCTGGCGCGGCGTGTAATCCCCAAACGCAACATGGACCTGGGAATCGATCAAGCCCGGCATCGCCGTCATGCCATCGGCATCAAGAACGAAGTCGCAGGAGTTGAATTCCTTGGCGGAAATTGTCCCGATTTTGGCGATTTTCCCTTTGTCCATCAGGATTGAATCACCTTTGGTAAAGGGTTTTCGCCAGTCACCCGTGACAATGGTTTTAATGTTCACAATTGCGGTTTTCATATTTCTAATCCCTATCTGAGCCCGTCTTCGCCGATGATTTCATCCTTGCTCGGCCCACCGACACGGTGGTTCAGCCGGCCACGATTGGCAAAACAGCAAATGATGCAGATTTCGTCTTCAAGCGGCGCATCCGGTACCATGATGGTCATGCCGTCATAGTGCGACCGCACAAATAATGCATCTTTATGAGCCAGCGGGATATCGACTTGTTCACCCGGACGCGCGCGTTTGGTGATTGAGGAAATCCAGGCCATACCGCCGCCAACCGCGCCCCGAAGAACATTGCCGTAGACCGTCGTCAGACACGCGACGCCGTGCTCCTGTTCGCCTGCTGTACCGATCAGCGCCGCCTTGCCGTATGAATCCACCGAATATGGCTTCATCTGTTCTGCAGCCATCGTCGCAATCCTGTTTCCCAGCTCGACGCTGGCATCGGTCAGATCGCTCAAATCCTCGACATATCCCTTGCCAGCATGTGGGTTTTTTATGACCGCAACAACGGCGACCTTACGCAAAGGTTCATCGCGAACCTGCCCCATGTCGTGCAGGGTTTCCTCCACGACGGTATACAAACGGCGGATTTCCATTGCTTCACTCCCTAAGACATAAAATAGTATACTTTGTATACGATTTTATTGTCCGTTTCCGAGGATGGCAAACCCCATCCCGCACCCCGTTCCCGCGGGTGTCCGGTAGCACGGGATATAGTCATGCCATTGAGGTGACAACCCGATGGATGCCCCGGCCACTACGATCCAGTTTCGAATTTCTGAATTGCCCGAATTGAGCTGCACGCGCGGAATAGCCCCAAGTTTGTCACCGTCACATGCCAGGAAAGCCTCCATCACCGACCGGTCGAGTTCTTGATTAATGGTGAAATGGCTCATCCCGCCCGAGGCAACGAACACGACCCGGATGTCGTCGGGCCAGGTCCGCACGGCGTCGGCAAGTGCGCGGCCGAAAGCGAAACAGCGCCGGGGCGTCGGCTGGTTCGGGGGATAATAGGTATTAAGCACGACAGGCACGATGGGAATCTGTCTGTCACCCATGAGGCGCTTGTGCACGAAACCGAAGGCGTGGCCTTCGCCGCGCGCACGGGGCAGTTTTTCGGAGTGACTGATATCGAACCCTGCCTCGACAAGTGAAACGGTGAAATGCCGCGCCAATTCACCGGCGACCGGATAGGCACGAACGCCGTCATCTTCGTGAAACTGCGACCGTGCACGTTTCCAGTATTCAGGTGCCGTCTTCGGCAACGGAGAGACATTGTTCTCTATCGTCGCGCCGGAATAGATCAACATGGCCGGCAGATTGTCCTCGAAGAACTGTTCCTTCTGGTCGTCTCCGACGATCACTACGACGTCCGGTTTGGCCTCCGACAGCGCCTCCGCAAGCCGTGCGATCCCGGCCTGACATCCCGCGGCTTTTGCCTCGACAGCCCCCGGCGTCAGCTCTTCCGCGATCGCCGGGTCGGCAAGCTTCAGCATGTCTTCGTAGAGGATCGACACACCATCGCGGTCAAGATGCGCCTTGTTGTGAACGTCACGGTCGGCATGCTTCAGGAAATCGGTCGCGGGGCTGCCCAGCATCGGACCATGCGACGACGCAATTCCGAGGACAATTTCAGCCATCATCCATCCTTCAGAATATACGCCCGTCGATATCGTAACCGGACAATGCGTAATCGACCAGGGATGTAGCCTTGTCCCAGTCGTAGGTCCGGTGCGCGTGGGTTTTCACAATGAACGGCGCGCCGGCGTAGAACTTTTCGTATTGTTCGTGACGCCCGGCGAACTCGGACCCGATCAGGTCCCACGCCAGTTTCATCAGCTTGATCCGTTCTTCACCGTCCACACCGGGAGAACGGATATACTTGGTCACGTATTCCCGAATTTCCGGATTTTTGAGATCCTCGACCGAAGACGGCAACTGGATCAGCCCGCCACCACACAAATCGCGAACGATATCGAGCATTTTTGGATTGATCTCCGACTGAAGATTCATGTTCGCGTATAAATGCGACTGGCTTGGCAGAACATAGCCGTTATCGTTGGTCCAGCAATCGGCTTCCTGCGCGTAGACCAGCCCCTCATACATCGCCGCATAGGTCGCCAACCGACCAAGTTCCCCGACCACAGGCGGAACATTGCCGATCCCATTCATGTCGGTAATTTTCTTGGCGAGCCCAACCAGGAAACGCAGTTTGGTCATATAGCGGATCTGCGCCTGGTTGTTTCCCATGATATGGGCCGGCGTTTCCCACCACTGCGCGCGCGCTACATCAAGATTTTTGTATACGAACACACGCTCCCACGGCACGAAAACATCGTCATAGACCAGCAGCGAATCCGTCTCATCGAACCGTGACGCCAGCGGATAATCGAATACGCTGTTGGCCGCCCATGCGTAGGACCGGCGCGAAAAGATCTTCACCCCCGCTGCGTTACACGGAACAGCGATCGAAATCGCATAGTTCTCGTCGCCCTGGCGCATGGGATGAATGGTGCTAAGCTGTACAAAATCGGACAGCGCCGCACCGGTCCCGAGCATCTGGGCACCGCGAATGATGACCCCGTCATCGCGTTCGTCGACGATCCCGGCATACAGATCCGGTGGTTCCTGCTGATGCGCTGGCTTCGAGCGGTCAATCTGCGGCGGCACGATGGTATAGGCCGCATAGATATCGTGGTCGCGGCAGAATTCGTAGAACTTCACTGTGTTGTCGGCAAATTGCTGACCACCGCGTGCCAGAACTTCCGGCGCCATCGCATATCCGGCAAAGAAGCCCGCAACATGATCGGGACTACGGCCCATCAGGCCGAGGGTCATTTCGGATGTTCTGGTCAGCGCCTTGCGGCGTGCAATCAGTTCCTCGGCCGACCGGGGCATTGCCCAGTGACGGTTGACCTGGTCCCCTGTGGTCGGGGATTCGTAGGTCATCAGATCCGAATTTTCCGGCGCCGCGGCGTTGTCGAATATGTTGGAGATCGACTGTACTGCACCTTTGAACGCCGCATGCGACGTTACGTCACTGACGACCTCTCCGTTGTGGACCACATGGCGTCCGTCATCACGAATACCTTCGACATATTGCGCTCCGGTTCGCACGCCGGTACCGAACCGCTCCCCCCGGCAAAATCCTATGCAGCTGCAGATTGGCTGCTTTCCACAGTCGACCGATTCCGCTGATGCCTTGGTGGCCATACTTATTCCCTTACCTGAATTCCGCGCCAGAATACCCTCCGCTGGGCGGCGCGCAAACCGTTGTGCGCCACTAATTTCTTTGACATGTTTGGATACGCAAAAAAGGAACGTTACATGGAACAGCGTCCGGTTAAGGAAAACCCGCTCTATAACGATAACCAGATGAAAATCGGCATTATTGCGATGAATTGTTCGCATGGATCGACGATCACGATGGCCGACAATTCCTGGGAAATGAACTGGCCCGACAATCGTGAAGTGGCGGTGATGGCCGATCGGGCCGGTTTTGAGGCGCTGCTGCCGGTGGCCCGCTGGAAGGGTTATGGCGGACCGACCAATTTCAATAACCGCACCTTCGAAACCTATAACTGGGCCTCTGCCGTCGCCGCCGTAACCGAATATTCCTGTATTTTCTCCACATCCCATGTTCCGCTGATCCATCCCGTCGCCGCAGCCAAGCAATGTGCGACGATCGATCATATTTCGGGTGGCCGCTTCGCCCTCAACGTCGTCTGTGGCTGGTTCAAGAACGAATTCGAGATGTTCGACGCCGCATGGAACGATCATGGCGTGCGGTATGAATACGCGACCGAATGGCTTGAACTGGTCCGCGGCATCTGGACGCAAGAAGGCGAGTTTGACTTCGAAGGGCGCTGGTTCAAGTCCAAGAATATTTGGAGCGAGCCCAAACCGATCCAGAAACCGATGCCGCCGGTGATGAATGCGGGCGGATCGGAGGCGGGGCAAAAGTTTGCGGCAACCCAGGCGGATATGAATTTTGTCATTCTGAAGGAACGCGATTTCGAAGGCGGCCGCGCCCAGATCACCAAGCTGAAGGGGATGGCACGTGCTGCGGGTCGAGAAATTCAAAGCTGGATTCACGTCTATGTTGTCTGCCGTGAAACCGAGCAGGAAGCGAAAGACTATTTGAACCATTACGTCGTCGAAAAAGGCGATTACGAAGCGGTGAACAATCTCCTCGAAATTTTTGGAATGCAGTCAGAGACCCTGCCCAACGAAGTGCTCGAGGAATTCCGGTTTCACTTCATCGCGGGGCATGGCGGATATCCGCTGGTCGGCACCGCTGAACAGATCGTCGATGAAATGCAGAAGCTGTCCGATATCGGGGTCGACGGCATCCTGATTTCATGGGTCGATTACAAAACCGAATGTCGCCAGTGGATCGATGAAATCATGCCGCTCATGGAACAGGCCGGCCAGCGCAAAGTGTTCCCTGGACTGGCAAGCATCTGAAAGTTGTTCTCCTTTTAGACTTGGCACCATACTCTCAGATCTCTAATGGAGTATCACCGGCGTATGGCGTGTCCGCCCTAAAAAACTTGTTCGGAATCACCACGATGGCACTCGTTTTTACAAGCTCAATATGTTTAATTCATTCGTCAACAATCAAAAACAGGAGGCTACGACCGTGAAAAATATAAACAAAGGTTTTGCTGCTTTGGCGGCAGTCGCTCTTTTGAGCCCCTTTGCTGCATTAGAAGCTGCAGCGAAGATCGAAATGAAAATCGGCTACCCAACTACAGCAGACCCCCAACATGATTATGCCGTAAAGTTCGTCGCCTTGGTTAAGAAGCGCACGAATGGCGAGATCGCCGGTCGCACATTCCCAACTAGCCAATTAGGCAAAATTCCGCGCCAGATTGAAGGTGTGCAATTGGGGACACAAGAAGGCTTTTTTGCTCCCCCTGGATTCCTCCAGGGCGTTAACAAAGCATTTCAAGTTGCCGACGTACCCGGACTTTTCGCCGATCACGCCCACGCACATAGAAGCCTGAATGTCCCAGCTTTTAAAAACAAATTCCTTGCTCTTGGGGATAAGAAAGGGATGACGCTTTCCGGCCTCTGGATTTATGACGGCGCATCGTATATGGCAACCACACCCATCGGGAAGATTTCCGATTTTAAAGGGTTAAAAATCCGTGTGCTCGCAACGGAGATAGAAAGGCTAAGCGTCGCGACACTTGGTGCAGCCGGTGTGCCGATACCCTTTACTTCGGTCGTTCCGTCAATTCAGCGGAAAGTGGTAGACGGTGCAAGGACCAGCTTGGTCGTTGCCGCAAAGGCCAAATTTCCAACCGTCACGAACCACCTGACGATCACCAACGGATACTATATCCCTTGTGTGTCGGCATTTAGCCAAGTTTGGTTGAAGCAACTATCGGCTAAGAATCGAGCAATTGTGCTTGATACTGCTGATGAACTATCCCATTGGGCTTCTGCCCGTTCCGGGAGCTTTGTGAACCTAATGATTGCGGAATGGAAAAAATCTGGCGCCACTGTTGGTTATTTCTCACCAGCTGAGCAAAAGGAATATATGGCACGACTTAAGCCGCTCGGAGATAAGGTTTTTGCAAATCACAAAAACGCACAAATCCGTGAACTTTATCCGATACTCAAGGCTGCCGCCGCGGAGATGGATATCAGGTAAGATATTACTGATATAGTTACAAAGAGGCGCTTTCCGAAGCGCCTCTTTTTTTGGCGTTAGCCCAAAGTTGCTGAACGTTTAAGCGCCGAAATCATAGATGATTGCATCAGATATTCTCGAGCTAAGCCGGGATCACTGACAATTCTGCGCATTTCATCCTGCTTAGCTTTCCGCGTCTCAGAATCAGTTTCCTCCAGCATCGCCTTGTTACGCATAGTAGTCTGCTGAACATAATCCACAGCGATGGGGCGTCTCTGCGCATCATACTTATCCAATTCTCGGTCATCGGCTTGCCCCGTCCAGACCTTAACTAGCTTCTCTGACAGATTGATAGCATCATGAATACCGCCATTCATGCCCATTCCGCCAAGCGGATTATTGATGTGGGCAGAATCTCCAGCAAGGAAAACGCGCCCCTTTCGATAGGTCTCAGCAACCCGCTGATGAACCGAATAGGCTGTCCTGTGAAACGTATCGTAATCCCCGGTCTTGGGGCAGACCTGATGCATGCGGTCCTGAACGGTCTCATCCGTCACAAGCGAGTCCGCGTTCTCCCCAACGCGTGACGGCAATAACAGGCGCCATAGACCGGGCACACGGACAAATACGAACCAGAAGTCTGGGTCAGCAATGTAGGCTATAGGCGCTAAATCTTCGAAATGGTCTTCGAATTTGAACTCTGTACTAGTGCACAGCCACAATTCTGGAAAAGTCAGTCCCGGAAATTCTATTCCCTGACTAACACGAATGACACTTGATGCACCGTCAGCCGCTATCAGATAACGGCCTTTCAGTTTTTCTGGCCCATCAAGGGTATCTACATAAAGGTTCACACCTCGCTCATCCTGCGACGTTCCCGTTGCCCGGACTTGGAAACGGACATCCACGTTGTCCATTTTTTCAAGCTCCGCGACGATAATACGGGTTAGCTTGTACTGTTCGCACTGAATTCGGTAGGGATGTCCCGTATCGTTCTTTAGAACGCCAAGGTCCCAGTTTGCAATTACGCCTTCACGAGTATCGCGATACTGCCAGGTAGGACAATTAAGACCCTGCTCCAAAAGCTGATCGACTACGCCAAGATCATCAAGCATATCGAGCGTCGGCGGGTGAAATGTCGACGCGCGGAGATCTTCCGGCAGCGTCGCGCCAGCCTCGACCAGCGTAACCGGAATTCCGCGTTGGGCGAGGTAAAGCGCTGCAGAGCAGCCCACTGGCCCTGCCCCCGCGATCAATACGCGATCATTGTCCGTCATCGAAATTTCTCCTACTGATTGGGGTCAACATACATTTGGAGCGCAACCGGTCAACAGACGTTGCGCGAGCGGCGTTGGACCGGCACATTAGCCAGACTATAAAATAGAAAGAGATTTAGAATGACGGATCTAAGCAGGCTGCAACCCATCGGCGCGCGTGCCAAAATCGGTGTCATCGTTCCCCCCAGCAACACCGTCAACGAAGCCGAATTCAACCGCTTCGCGCCCAACGGGGTAAGTTTTCATTTCACGCGCTCGCCGCTGCACCCCGATCCCGCCGCCGATGATTTTCAGAAAATGCTCGGCGACGTCGCGAAAGCAATGAGCGACCTCGCCGCGTGCAAAGTGGATTTCGCGACCTATGGCTGTACCGCAGGGTCGATGGCCTGTCCGTCCGTCCGGCTGCTCGGCAAAATGACCGAAACTGGAAAAATGCCGGCGAATTCGACTGCGCAGGCCATCGTCGCCGCCCTTCGAGAACTCGGCATCGACAAGATCGTCATGGCTACGCCCTATACCGATAAAACCAATGCCCATGAAGCGCATTATCTTGAAGATCATGGCATTGAGGTCCTGGCAGCGGCCGGGCTAGGGCTGAACACGTCGCTGGAAAACGTCCAGAAGATATCCCGCGTCGCCCCCGCAATCGTCTTCGACCATGCAAAATCCGTCGATCGCGACGATGCCCAGGCGGTGCTGATCTGTTGCACCGATTTCAACACATTCGACGCCATCGAGCCGCTTGAGGAAGCCCTGGGAAAACCGGTCGTTTCCAGTAATACCGCGACCTTGTGGCACACGTTGCGCAGCGCAGGTATCGAGGACCGGATAGCGGGGCTCGGCACGCTGCTCCGCGAGCACTGACGAATTTAAGTTAAATCAGCCCGTCTTTCTCGGCCTGATCCAATGCTTCGCGCGCGTTTCGGAACGCATCCACGCCCGCCGGTATTCCGCAATAGACGGTTGCATGGGCCAGCGCCTCGCTGATTTCATCGACGGTGCACCCGTTCACCAACGCCCCACGCGTATGGGCTTTAAGCTCCTGCATTTTGCCCAGCGCCGTCAGAATGCACAGGTTCATCAGGCTGCGCGTCTTGTGATCCAATTTGTCGTTGGTCCACGCGCCGCCCCAGCAATATTCCGTGACCATGGTCTGAATCTTGCCGGTGAAATCGTCGTTTTCGGCCTTCTCGATATTCGGATCCACGTATTGCGCACCGAGAACCTTCCGGCGAACGGCAAGACCGGCTTCATAAAGTTCTTTATTCCAGGGATTGATCGCCATGTGTTTTCTCCCGTGTTTGTGATTGCTCAGATATCGAGCTTGAATGTTCCGGCTTCCGGTTCACCCTTGTGATAGCGCTTGCCCTGCCGACGGTAATGAACCGCATGAGTTTTGAACCAGTCTTCCCGTGCCAGTTTGTTACGCCATTCGGTGGCCCGCGCCGCCGCAAGTTCATCCGATTGAAGCACCGCTTCGCTATCGATGTAATGCAGCATCATGTGGGTAAACGGTTTCGGATCGGCATCGACGATTTTCATATGTCGCACCATGTGCCAATCGCTGTTCATCAGCACCATCGGCGTGTGTTCGCTCCGGTACCAGTCGAGGAACTCGGCCGCCGCATGGTCGGGCAGCTCGATAAAGACCGCCAGGATCACCTTCGCCGCCATGGCCTCGTCAATATCCATACCGTCGCGGACCTGATAGCCGGTTTCCTCGCCGATATACCGGGTAAAAGCGATTATCTCCGACAGCATCTTCTTGGTGGGCGCGTCGGGGGTGTATTTCCGATTGCGGTATTCGTCATCGGTCAGCGTCGCCGGCGAGTCGAGATCATAAATCGCCAGGTAATCGGGCCGGTCGGCATCCTTGTAACGCTGGCCCGACCGAAATCCGGGCACGCCATACACATGGCTCGGCATATGATGGTTGCTGTACCAGTCGTTGAAGTGATCTTCCGCACCGACCGGCGGCGTCATTTCCGAGAACAGAACGGCGGCGCCCTTGCGTACCGACATCAGACGCGCTTGCACGCCGCGTCGAGGGCCCTGACAGTCTCTTCGATATCCTCGCCGGTATGTACGGCGGAAACGAACCGGCGCACATTCGGCAGCACATAGAGCCCTTCATGCATCTGCGCGAGGTCGAGCGCGCGCGACGAGGCCAGATCGGAATTCATGATGTCGGCATGACTTAATGGGGTCTTGTCCAGAAACAGGATCTGCCAGAACGACGCCTTTCCGGTGGCCATGGCAGGCACGCGGTTCTTGTCGAGAATTTTCTGACAGGCCGTGGAGACATCGTCCGCAAGGGCGTGTAAATCCTTGTAAAACGACGGCTTTTTCAACTCTGCGAGTGTGGCGAGCCCGGCAACGGCTGCGACCGGATTGCCGTGTAGCGTGCCGTTCACATAGGAATAGTTCGCGTTTCCCCGGTTGCGCGGGTTCATCAAATCCATGTATTCGGCTTTGCCGGCGACACAGCCCAACGGTCCGCCGCCACCGACGATCTTGCCGTAACTGGCGAGATCCGGCAGCACACCGAAATATTCCTGGGCGCCGCCGAGCGCCAGACGGAACCCTGTCACCACCTCATCGAAAATCAGCAGGATATCATTGTCGTCGCAGATATTCCGCAGACCCGGAAGGAAATCGTCCTTGGGGAAAACGACACGCTGGACCGGCTCGACAATAATGGCGGCGAGATCGTCGCAATTTTGCTCAACGATCCGGCGGGCCGTGTCGAGATCGTTATAGGGCGATACCAGGATGTTATCGACCATGTTGGCCGGCAGCCCACCCGTTTCGGGTTGGCCTTGCGGATAATTGGACAACGCGCTCGGCGTCACGCTGAACGCCGAATAATCGTGGTTGCCGTGATAGCCGCCTTCGAATTTCAGTACCTTGCTGCGTCCCGTCGCCGCGCGCGCCGTCCGCATTGCATACGCGGTCGCTTCCGATCCCGTGGTGGTAAAGGCGACGCGGTCAGCACACGGGATCAGCGGCACGAGCTGTTCGGCAAGCTGAATGCACTGTTCGTTCAGGGTCCCGAAGAAATGGATGCCGCGTTCCGCCTGGTCCTTTACCGCGTCGACAACGGTCGGAAACGCGTGTCCCAGCACCAACGCGCCGGCGCCGCCGACATAGTCGATATACCAGCGCCCACGCACATCCTGAAGCCGCGATCCCGCCCCCTTGTGGATGACGAACCGGACATCGTCCGGCAACGAATAGCTGCCGAGACCGGCGCCCGGCAGGGTCTCGGCCGCAACCTCGTAATATTCGTCATGGCTAAACGCCCCGACGGGCTCCGACGCTTCGGAAAGAATGGTTTCGGCTGGTGTCATTGGCTCATTCCTCATCCGGAACTATTTGCGGAAAGCTACCCCCGGCCTCGGTGGGTGGCAAGAATTCTCAGTCGTCGTAACGGCGGCGGCAGTCCAACGATCCCGATGAATGCACGGTGACCGTCCAACCCGGCGGCACGACCGATGTCCCGCCCGCTTCCTCGATGATCATCGGCGCCGAATAACTTTCGCCGGCAGCCATTTTTGTGCGATCCATCACCGGGCAATCCGTCCAGCCATCGCCGAACCAGACCGGACGCTTCTCTATCACCGGATCGCCCGCGGCCTCCACACTGAATTTCATCGTCGGCTTGTCGATCAGACCGAGCGAAAATAGCCTTATGTTCACCAACTCGATCTCGCTATGGCGGTCGGCCCGGCCAAACGTTTGTTCGTGCCGATCGTGAAAGGCCTCGCGCAACGCGTCCCATGACGTCGCGCCGGGGTCGCACGGGACCGACAGCGTAAACGACTGGCCGACATAACGCATATCCACGGAGAAACTGTGGGTATGACGATCTTCGGAAAACCCTTCGTCCATCAGCAGGGCTTCGGATTCACCCCGCATCGCCCCCGCCTTGGCGCGCAAATCACCGATATCGATCTCGTTCACCGGCCCACCCCAGGCCACGACGAAATCATGCCGTAGGTCCGCCAGTAACTGTCCCAGAGCCGACAGGTGACCCGGGAACCGCGGGACGATGACCTGTGGGATCGCCAGTTCCTCAGCAACCAGGAACACATGCATCGGTCCGGCGCCGCCGAACCCAAGCAACGCGAAATCGCGCGGGTCGAAACCACGATGCACAGACACCTCGCGCACCGCGCCGGCCATCTTCGAGACCGCTATGCGCAGCACGCCGTCTGCCAGTTGCACAGGAGAGCCCGCACCGTCGCCGAGCTTTTCGGCAAGACCTGCGAACGCCTGTTCCGACTGCTCCTTGGACAGCTGCAATCCGCCAGCCAGCGTCCGGTCGGTCGGTAAGCGACCCAGCATCAAATTCGCGTCCGAGATCGTCGGCTCCGTGCCGCCGCGCTGATAACAGGCGGGACCCGGCATCGCCCCGGCGCTTTGCGGGCCGACTTCGAGCGTACCGTCGGGCTGCACCCAGGCGATCGACCCCCCTCCCGCACCGATGGTGTGGATATCGAGCTGCGGCACCTGCAAGGGAAAGGCGTCGATCTGGTTTGAATGGCTGATACGAGGCGTCAGCTGGTGGATCAACGAAACATCGGTGCTGGTACCGCCCATGTCGAAGGTAATGCAATCGTCGACCCCGGCCATCTCGCAGATCCGCACCGCCCCGCCGGCGCCACCGACCGGGCCCGACAAAAACGTACCTGCCGCGAACTTCGCAGCCTGGTCGAGGGTCATCACCCCGCCATTCGATCCCATAACGCTGACCGGCGCGGTGATCCCCTGCCCGGCAAGCTCACCCGACAGCGTTTCCAGGTAAGTGGTGATAATCGGCGTCAGATAGGCATTCAGCACGCAGGTCGAAAACCGTTCAAACTCGCCCTTTTCCGGGACTACGCCGGTAGAGGCGCAGACCGGAATATCGCCGGCAAGTGCCTGAAGCTTTTCGAGCGCCTTGGTTTCGTTCTCGCTGTTGCGGTAGGAATTCATAAACGCGATAGCGATCGCCTCGACGCCGGCTTCGCGGAACTTGTCGCTGATAGGGCCGAAATCGACATCGTCCACCGATTGAAGAACTTCGCCGTCGGCCGCAATGCGCTCGGCGACTTCAATCCGCAAATCGCGGCTGACCAGCGGCTTCGGGCGGACGAATTTGATATCGAACAACCCGCCGATCAGCCGACGAGTCCGCCCTATTTCCAGCGTATCGCGAAACCCGTCAGTGGTGACCAGACCCGTCTTCGCCCCCTTGCGTTCCAGCAGAGCGTTGGTCGCGATGGTCGTGCCATGGACGAAAGCGCGGATTTCGCCGTAATCGACGCCGAGTTGTTCGAGCGCGCCAAGAACGCCTTTCCACTGACTGCCGGGAATAGACGGAACCTTTTCGGACAGCAATTCCTGGGTTTCGGTGTTGAGGCACAGCAGGTCGGTGAACGTGCCACCGACATCGACGCCTATAATATATTTCTGATCCGCCATGGCGCCGCTCACCCGTAAATTTCAGGTTGCGGCCGCGCCGCGCGAATCTGTACCCGGTCGCCCGGTGTCACGTCGAGAATATCCAGACTGCTCGGACTAACGACAACCGTCTCGCCCGAACCGCCAAACCGTGCCCAGGCGCGTAGCGGCGAGCCGCGCCCCGTCACCAGTTCAATTAAATCTCCAGCGCCGATGCCGAGTTTGCTCGCCACCCCTTCCGGTACGATAAACTGACGTCGGGGCCCGTCCGTCAGTTCCTCATTGGCAAGCTCGAGCAACACCGATATCTTCATCTTCGCCAACTCGGACCGTTTCGCCGCCGTGGCAACGCTCCCGACGATGCCGCTTTCTACAATCACGCCATAGCGGTGTTCGGCTTCACTTTCCGTCAAATAGCCGTCCAGAACATCGGCCAGGACTTTTTCCGGGTCCCGTTTCAACCGATCGCCGTAACCGCCGCCGCCGGCGGTCTCCTCGCGCACAATATCACCGGTGCGCAGCACGAATCCGGAAACCTTGCCGGGCACATCGGAAGGCGGGGTCACCTCGCCGTCGCGAATGACGGTGAAATTATTTGCCGCGCCGTTCGATCCGCCCTCAACGCCATATGGCGGGATGACGTTCTTTTCCGACAGAACCGACAATGCGCCGCGCTCCCCTAGAATACGGACATCTCTCCGGAGCCCGAAACCGCCGCGAAATTCGCCGTCGCCGCACATGCCGTCGCGTATCTCGCAACGCTCTATACGCAGGGGAAACTGGCCTTCGACCATTTCGACGGACTGGATCGAGTTGAAATCGCCTTCGTTATAGCTGCGGACGGCGTTGGAGCCGTCGGTTCCGTCGGAGGCCCCCGTGCCGCCGGCCGGCCATTCATAATGAATGTAATTGCTGCCACGCGGGTCCGAGCCGGAAATGATGACGTGATTTGCGCCGCCCTTGAGATCGCCGACGGTCATTTCAGGCGCGACCTTGCCCATCGCCGACGCGACCACGGAATCGATCAGAAATTTGCATTCGGCCATACCGCCGCAGGGCGCATCGTTACGGGCGTTTATGAAACTGCCCTCCTCCGAGATCACGGTGATCGGATTGAACGAGCCCTGATTGATCGGAGTTTTCGGATCGAGGAAGGATTTGACGATGGTGCCGACCGCGTTCAGCGCCATCGCCGGACCGCAATTCGTCGGCCCGTTGGTCTGCGCCGACGTACCGGCAAAATCGGCGACAATCTCGTCGCCCGCCACCGTTAGCTTTAGCTTGACCACCAATGGGTCCGGGTTCGCGCCGTCGCTCTCGATGTAGCCTTCGGCGTAGTAATCGCCATCCGGGCGTTCCGCGATTCTCGCCCGCAACAGCCGTTCGGACCGAACGATCAGCTCTTCGACACCACCGAGCAGACCGGCCCCGAACCGCTTGTATAACCGCTGCATGTGCTCTTCGGCCTTGCGCCCGGTTCCGATCATGGCGTTGAAATCGCCAAGCCGTTCCGATCGCGCGCGCATGTTGTTGAACAGCAGGTTCATGAACGGCTCATTCATCGTGCCGCGATCGCAGATCTTGGTCGGTTCGATCCGGATGCCTTCCTGAATGATTTCATTTACGCGCCCAGAAAGACTGCCCGGAGTCATACCGCCGACATCGTTCCAGTGGCAACGCATGGCCGCAAACATGCTAAGCGCGCCGTCAAAGAATACCGGATGCAGCATCAGCACGTCGTTCAGATGCGTCCCGCCGGTATAGGGGTCGTTATGCAGGAACAGGTCGCCTTCGTTAATGTCGCCCTGAAACTTGGCGACCACCTGTTGGGTCGAATACGGCACGGCGAAAATATGAATTGGGTGGTCCGCAAGACCTTGCGCGACCTGACGGCCATCGGCTGACATCAGCGCGCAGGAAAAATCATGGCCTTCGTAAATGATCGGCGCATAAGACGAATGAATGATGTTCGCCCGCATTTCGTTCACGACCGCGATCAGCGACTCGCGGATGAGTTCAAGCTGTACGAGATCTTTCATGGCGGTCCCTGGAAATACCCTGGCGAATGCATCCTGCCAGCCGGGTGTAACACCTGATATGCTTGATTCCAAGACTATTTTACACTACCGTAAAATAATTGGTTTGAAGCGCGCCCGGTACTAGATTTTAGCGCCGGGACACACCTGAGAAAAGCAGAGGCGTCATGACAGAACCCACGTCGCACGTGGATCGTTTTATCCGGGACAACATGCCCGGCCCCGAACTGTGGCCGGAGATGGATTATTCCGTCCTGCCCGAACTTGCCGCCTACCCTGCGCGCTTCAATGTCGCAGTTGAACTTATCGACAAGCAGGTCGCGGCCGGATACGCCGACACGCCCGCGCTGATCTTCGGCGACGACGTCTGGACCTACCGCGACGTAATGCACCGCGCCAACCGGATTGCCAATGTTCTGGTCGACGATTACGAGTTCGTCCCCGGTGAGCGTGTCCTGATCCGAAGCGGCAATCATCCCATGCTGATCGCCTCCTGGCTCGCCGTGCTCAAGGCGGGCGGCGTCGCCATCACCACGATGCCGGTGCTACGCGAACGCGAGTTGGTCTACATGATCGGCAAAGCGAAGGTCCGTTTCGCGATCTCCCACGACAATCTTGCCGAAGATATCGACAAGGCGAAGGAAACCGCCCTGGATCTTGAGCATATCCTTTATTTCGGCAGCGACCGGGCGGACGGACTAGAAGCAGCGATGGCCGACAAATCGGATGATTTCGCCAATGTAGATACCGCCGCCGACGATCCGGCCATTATCGGCTTCACATCAGGCTCGACAGGTACGCCGAAGGGAACGCTTCACTTCCACCGCGACATTCTCGCCGCCGCCGATTGTTTTATCGGCCATGTCGTTAAAATCCGGCCCGGCGATATCGTCTGCGGAAGCCCGCAGATCGCCTTTCTGTACGGTCTGTGCGCCTTTATCGCCGATACATTCCGGTTCGGTGCAACCGCGGTGCTGCTGGAACGCGGCACGCCCGAAGCGGTGCTTCAGACCATCGAGAAATACAAGGCCACTGTCTGCTTCTCGACCCCTTCCGGATACAAATTGATGCTCGAAAAAGCCCGCGACTACGATCTTTCATCCCTTCGCGAATGCGTCGGGGGCGGCGAGCCCCTGGCACCGGCGACATTCAATGAATGGAAGGAGATCACCGGCGTCGAGATGATCAACGGGCTCGGAATTTCCGAACTGCTCCACATCTTCATTTCTGCCAGCGGCGACGACATCAAGCCCGGCGCCATCGGCAAAGCAATCGCCGGCTTTCAGGTTCGCGTCGTCGATGACGACATGAACGACGTCAAACCCGGCGAAATTGGCCAGATGATCGTCAAAGGGCCGAATGGATGCCGGTATCTTGACGATCTCGACCGTCAGAAGGCTTATATTCACGACGGTTGGAACAAATCGGGCGACCTATGCCGGATCGATGAAGATGGCTATTTTTATTACGAAGCCCGCACCGACGACATGATCCTCACCGGCGGTTACAATGTGTCGGGTCTTGAGGTCGAAGCGGTGCTGCTGGAACACCCAAAGGTGCGTGAAGTGGCGGTCGTCGGCACACCCGACAAGGACCGTGGACAGATCGTCAAAGCGTTCATCGTGCCGTCATCGAAAGAAAATGCCGCCGATGAGACTGTTTCGGAGTTGCAGGATTTCGTAAAATCGCAGATATCTGCTTTCAAATACCCGCGGTCGGTGGAATTCGTCGACGATCTTCCATTGACCGCGACCGGCAAAATCCAGCGCGGCGCGCTGCGACAGCTTGAACGCGAACGCGCGGAAAGAGCCGGAATTATTTAAGGAATGGAAAATATGTCGGATCTGAACAAACTAGACAGCAAGACCATCGATTTTCTCACAACGCGGCGTTCTACCGTCGCCCGCATGATGGGCGACCCCGGGCCAAACGATGACGAACTGCGCCAGATCATGGAAGCCGGCATGCGGGTGCCGGATCACGGCCGGCTGACGCCGTGGCGCTTTATCGTGATCCGTGGTGACGCCCGGGACACGATCGGCGACGTCATCGCCACCTCCTTCAAGAGGAACAATCCGGATGCGATCCAAGAACAGATCGAGATAGAGCAGGAACGCCTCACCCGGGCGCCGATTGTTATTGCCGTCGTATCGCGGGTCCACAGGGAACACAAAATCCCGGTATGGGAGCAGATTCTGTCCTCGGGTGCGGCCTGCCAGACGATGCTGATCGCCGCCCAGTCGATGGGCTACGCGGCACAGTGGCTAACCGAGTGGTACGCCTATGATTCCGACGTCAAAAAGGCCATAGGCGCCGAAGCAGACGACGAGATCGCCGGGTTTGTGTATCTCGGAAACCCGGTCGGCGAGTTGACGGACCGCGCACGGCCAATATATGACCACATCGTGTCGGAGTGGTCGCCCGCGGGATAATCCGGTCGGCCGATCAGGAATCCATCGCAATAACGATCTTGCCGCGCACCTGACGGTCGGACAGCACCTTGCAGGCGTCGGCGATTTTTTCCATCGGAAACACCGCCTGCACCGGTACGTGCAGCGTGCCGGCCGATACCATATCGAAGATTTCCGTCTGCACGCGCTGCACCCATTCGGGATCACGGTCCCGGTATTCCGCCCAATTTACGCCGGTCACTGCGATATTCTTCAGCAGCGCGTAATTCGCCTTTAGCGCGGGAATGACGCCGCTGGTAAATCCGACGACGACGATATTGCCGCGAAAATTGAGCGCACGGATCGCGCCGTCGAAAACATCGCCGCCGACAATCTCGATCACTGAATCGATACCGCCGCCGGTGATCGCCTTGATCTGATCGCGGATCGTGTCTTTCACATCGTCGCCCGACAAATCGATGACGTGATCGGCGCCATTTTCGCGCACCAGGCCTTGCTTCGCCATTGTCGTCAGACCGGCAATCACCTCGCATCCCCACGCCTTTGCCAGTTGAATTGCAGCCAGCCCGACGCCACCCGAAGCCCCGGTGACGAGGACTTTATCCCCCGCCTTAACATGTGCCCGGTCAACGAGGGCAAAATACGCAGTCTGATAGGCGATGCCGATAGCTGCTGCTTCTTCGAACGACACGCCTTCCGGGACCGGGTAACAGTGGGTTTCATCGACGGCAATTTCCTGGGCGAAGGAGCCGTATTCCACCTGCACCATCACGCGGTCGCCGACTTTAAGCCGCTTCACGCCTTCGCCGACCAACTTCACGATACCGGCGCCCTCTTTGCCCGGTGAAAAGGGCAGCGGCGGGCGAAATTGGTATTTGCCTTCCATCACCAGAAGATCGGGAAAATTCAACGCCGCTGCCTTGTTGTCGACGACGATCTGACCCGGACCCGGCGTCAGGGACGCGACCTCCTCGATCACGAGATTTTCAGGCGGCCCAAGTTCCCTGGCGATGATCGCGCGCATTGCGGTGAGTTCCTTTCGAGAAGATTTTCCTGTTGCACGCAAAATAGCGGCCGCTGCCATTTTCGCAACGAAGGCGAACGGGTTTAAATCGACCCGATAGTGGTTCTGCGGAATTTTATGCCTACATTGATCCCATAACGGCGTGACAGGAGAGACAAATGCTGGTTGGCGTTCCAAAAGAAATAAAACTCCAAGAAAACCGAATAGGTTTAACCCCACATAGTGTAAAAATTCTTACAGCGAATGGACATGAAGTTTTAATTGAAAATAATGGTGG
>Ga0209403_10002896_pt1 | contig 19907 bp, 17 predicted proteins | sample ArcticOcean_MG_C_8_FD_187440 | JGI IMG/M metagenome (GOLD analysis project Ga0209403, IMG submission 187440) | Marine microbial communities from western Arctic Ocean - ArcticOcean_MG_CB11_86 (SPAdes) (version 2) | ecosystem: Environmental > Aquatic > Marine > Oceanic | place: Arctic Ocean... | reverse complement strand
TATTACTTGATACTAATAAACTATTCATTGATAACCAGAGTGATGTAATTATTTCTCCTTTAGACACTTACTTTCAGTCTAGTAATTTCCATATTCATTCAAAAAAACTTACCATTAAAAATTTCTCAAAAAAACAAAATGAAATAATTTTTAAAGAAGGAAACATCATAAACCCAGACACAAATGAAAAACTAGGAAGTGCTCATGAAATTAATTATGCTCTTGATTCTGATATTTTAATAATGAAAGGCTCGGCGGTGATAAAAAACAAGACTATTTCTATTCATGCTGATGAAATTCATTACAACCCAGAGATTAAAAAAATTATCAAATCTATAAATTCTAAAATAATTAATAATTCCTGATGAAACTGGTCGCTAAAGATTTAAAGAAAGAATATTCAGGAAAAATTGCTGTAAATAAAGTTTCTGTGGAAGTTTCTTCAGGCGAGACAGTCGGCCTATTGGGACCAAATGGAGCAGGTAAGACCACCTTCTTCTACATGATTGTGGGATTACTGGGTGCTGATTCTGGCAAGATTCTTATTGATTCAGAAGATGTGACAAATATGGGGATTTCTTCTAGATCAAAATCAGGCTTATCTTATCTGCCACAAGAACCTTCTATTTTTAGAAGGCTATCTGTAAAGGAGAATATTTTAGCTGCCCTAGAGCAAAGGGTGGATTTAAATAAAAAAGCAAGATTGGAGAGACTTAAACATTTATTAAGTCAATTTAATCTTCATAAATTTTCAGAAACAACAGGAATAAAACTATCTGGAGGGGAAAGGAGAAGAGTAGAAATAGCTAGGGCTCTTGCCTCAAATCCAAAATTCTTATTATTAGATGAACCCTTTGCAGGCATAGACCCTATTGCTGTTTCAGACCTTAAAAAAACTATTCAATCTTTAAATGAATCTGGGTACGGCATTTTAATTAGCGATCATAATGTAAGAGATACCATGCAAATCTGCCATAAAGTACTAATTATGAGTGAAGGAAAAATTGTCGCAGAAGGTACGCCTGACGAAGTTAGTAATAATGAGAAAGTAAAAGAAGTCTATCTGGGTAAAGATTTCTCTACCTAACTGTGAAACAAGCTCTAAAACAAAAACAGAAGGTTTCTTTAACACTTACTCCGGTCCTCCAGAAACAAATTAAACTCCTAGCACTTAACGGACAGAATATTCGTGAAGAATTTAATAGATTATTGATCAAATACGATGAAGATCAAGATGATAAATCGATCAAGCATTTCAGAGATGAACTTTTAATTGATAGTTATAGAAATTTCTTCCAAGATACTTCCAATACAAAAATAAATACTGAGATAGTTGAATTTCAAGATCTTAGATCCAGCCTGTTAGAACAATTTATTCTACTTAATCTTAAAGAATCTGATTATGCGATTGGTGAATATCTAATTGACTCAATTGAACCAGAAGGAAGACTAGATCCTGAAATAGACTATGATGATATAAGACTTTTTATTTATGAATCTTTTGGGAAACAAATTTTAGACAACGATATAGAAAGAATTCTCTATAGAATACAAGAGCTAGAGCCTGAAGGTTGTGGGTATAGATCCATCACAGAATCACTGACAATACAAATCCATAACCTTGATGTTAAGAAAAATACTAAAGCCTTAGCCATAGAAGCCTTAAACGATATAAGCCAGCAAAAAGTAACCCTAGAAAATCTTGATGTTTCTATTCAAAAAATTATTAAAGGGTTAAATTTTCAACCTGGTCTTAAATTAGAATCTGAACAGTCTTCTTTTACAAAACCAGACCTAGTCGCTTTAAAAAAGAATAATCAATGGTTTGCTTCTCTTAATGATTCTTATATGCCTAAAGCCTTATTAGAAAATATAAATAATAAAATTGTTGAATCTGATTTAGATAGAAAAATTGAAATTAGGTCGTTCTTAAGAGGCCTTGAGAGAAGACAAGAAACTCTTTTGCTTGTTGGTGAATTTCTTCTAAAAAAACAAGAAGATTTCTTAAACAAGGAATCGGAACTTATACCAATTACTTTACTAGAAGTTGCAGATTCTCTAAAACTAAGTGAATCAACTGTATCCAGAATAGTTAAATCTAAGTACATTCAATTGCCTGATAAATTGATTTCGCTAAATGCCCTGTTACAACGCAGAGTTAATGGAAGATCTGATGGTAGGGATGTATCTCCAGTAGAGCTGGAAGAATTATTGAGAAAGATAACTAGTAAAGAAAGTAAACAAAACCCTTACAGTGACGAAAAGTTAAAGTATATTCTAAGAGAGTCTTATTCAGTTAACATTGCTAGAAGAACCATAGCTAAATATAGAGAAAAAATTCACATACCCGTAGCTAGATTAAGAAAACATAAATAATATCTGCTTAGATCACTTTTCTTCTTACTGTAGAATAAAAAATATGCCACAAGAAGAAACAAGCTTAAATAAAATTAGCTATATTAAAGATAGGTTGTCTTCTGGTACCTATTTGCAAATAAATAGAATGCTTAATAGCCTGAATCCTTCTGATATTGCACATTTTATTGAATCCAGCCCTCCCAAGGACAGAGAATTTGTCTGGCAAATTTTAAATAAAGAGATCGAAGGTGAAGTCTTAAATCATCTGTCGGATACCTTACAAAAGCAATTCCTTAAAGAAATGGATGCAGCTGAGGTTGCAGAAGTAACCGAGACTTTAGAAACTGATGAGATAGCAGACATAATACAAAGAATGCCTGAAGCAGTTATTGAAGAGGTTCTTTCTTCTATGTCTTTCCAAAACCGTAAGCGTATAGAAAAAGTACTTTCCTATCCAGAAGATAGTGCTGGTGGCTTGATGAATACTGATGTTATTGCCGTAAGAAAGAATCACACGCTTGATGTAGTAATGAGGTATTTGAGGATGCAAGGTGCAATACCTGAATCTACTAATAAAATCTTTGTTGTTAACCGTAAGAATGATTATTTAGGATCTTTAAACCTTAATAAATTATTGATATCAGATCTAAGCCTACATGTAGGGGATATTTATGAAGAGAATGCCAAAACTATAGCAATTGATATGGTTGACTCAGAAGTTGCTAGAGCTTTTGAACAAGATGACCTTATTTCGGCCCCAGTAATAGATGATCAAGGGAAATTAGTTGGAAGGATAACTATTGATGATGTTGTTGATGTAATTAGAGAAGATGCCGATGAAGCCCTAAGACAATTCTCAGGTTTAGAAGAAGACACTTTTGCTAGAACTTCAGTGGCAACAAAAAGTCGAGCGTTATGGTTAGGTTTAAACCTCATAACAGCTTTTATAGCTGCTTCTTTCATAGACATCTTTAAAGAAACAATTGCTCAAGTTGTTACTCTTGCTGTATTAATGCCAATTGTTGCAAGCATGGGCGGAGTAGCAGCTACTCAAACTTTAACAATAATGGTTAGAGGTATGGCACTTGGTCAAATTGGAAGAACAAATATAATGTGGCTTATAAGGCGCGAAACACTTGTTGGACTAGTTAACGGTATTTTATGGGCAACGGTAGTTGGCTTTATTGCTTCTTGGTGGTTCCAAGATATTATGATTGCTCAAATTATTGCTTTAGCAATGATTTTTAATCTCTTAGTTGGTGTTTTGAGCGGAGTCTTTGTTCCTTTATTATTAAAATCTATTAACTTGGATCCTGGAGTAGGAGGAACAGTAATTGTTACTACCCTTACCGACATTGCAGGTTTTGTCTCGTTCTTGGGACTTGCAAGTATATTTCTCCTATAAGTGTCAGCCTAATCTTCAAACCATCCTTCAAAATTAGTCTTAGGCTCTAAAAGAGTACCCGAAATAGTCCATTTTCCACTACTAAGTTTATCTAAATTCCTTTCAAAAGCCTTTCCAGCTATATAAACAATACCTGCAGTCAGTGGGCCGCCAAGAATTAAAGCATAAGCTGGTAAATACTCTCTAAGCGGAAGAGTCATTACCACCTCTAAGTCAAGAATATTAAATTTACCATTCCTGTCTTTTGTAATACTTCCGTCCCATCTGAATTCACTAGAACCACTCTTGAATAAAAGAGGGTTTACCGTTTTTACACTTTTGGAATCAACATAAATATTACCTTTAACAATATCGGCACTGAAACCAGATCTATATAATTTTCTAAAATCTAGACTAGTAACTTTCTCAAAAGTATCTGTGACATTGAATATACTAATTAACCGTAAAAGATTATTTGGTGTATCAATATCTGCATCTCTATTATTAATAGTTATATCTTCGGCAAACAAACCTACCTCTCCAACTATTTTGTTAAGTTCAAACTCCCAAGGCAAACCATCCCATTGAATATCAGGATAGAACTCAATTTCATCTAATGCAAAATTTATATCTAATCCTATTTGATTGAAAGCCTTTTCAGGGGAACTGGAATAAATCCTAGTTTTTAAGTTTGAATCCCACCCAAAAGTATTCTTTGTTATAACTAATTTAGATTCCTCATTATCTTTATTCTTTGCAACGCCCCAAAGTCCATACTTTCCTTTTATATCTAAAAGAATAAGAGAGTCTTTTGAAGGAAAAATCTTGAAGCTCCAATTTCCATAAGATTTAGGTCCTAAGAGCAAGCTCTCTACAGAAAATGAAATAGGAGTATTAATAGCATTAAAAACGCTTACAAAGAAAGCTTCTTCTTGCGTTTGATTTTGATTAATTTTTAAAAAATCAAGCTTTACATCAATCTCTTGATTATTCTTTACCAGAACAGATCCAGAAAAATCTCTGTTCTTCAAAGATAAAAAAACACCTTTCGAAGAAGGCTTCATTTTAATATCTGTATCTATAATAATTGCAGAAGATAACTTAGCTTGCTTTATATTAAGATTTTCTATGAATAAAGGATTACCGGAAAACGAATCCAAATTTATATCGAATTTACTCAAACCCCTTAAATCTATTTCTTTAAATGATCCAACCAATCTTATTTGATTAGGCAAAATAGAAATAGTTTGCTTTTCTGGTCCCGCAATAATATAACCTTCTGATTTTTTATCTCTTAGGACAAACCTACCTCTCAAAAGATCTCCGTAACTAAACCTTAAGTGATTTTTTTCGCCCTGTTCTATAAGATTTACTTTCAATGGTATTTCTGATTTTGAAATTTTTATAAAAGGACTAAAAAAATTTAGTTCCGTACCTTTAAGTTGTGACTCAATATTTAGTTGTAAATTAGTAAGAGTCTGACCTCTTATATAACCAGGAAGAGTGAAACTAATGTCAAACAGGGAGCTGCCGCTTAAGAACTTTGAATAATCGTTAAATGAGAATAGTTGACTTAACTTAATTTGGGACTCAGAAGAAATAACGGTGCGAAGCTCCTTCTTTATTTTCTTTGTGGAAAGATCAAATTCCATCGGAATAGAATTTAGAATAAAAGATAAAGAGCTTTTTTTGAAACCCTCTATGCTATTAAAATCCGCCGTTGCATAAAAATTTTTTAATAAAAAATCTTCATCTGAAAAGACCAGAGAGGCATCTGAAATTTCTGTGCTTATTTTAAGTAAACTAGATTCTTCTAAAAGATTGATATTGTTTGAAAGAGGGGCATTAAAACTAAACTTAGTAGAGTGTTTACCTGAAATAGTCTTATCTACAATGCTTGTATTATAAGAATCGTATAAATCTATTATAGAACTAACCGGTCCTTGACTCTCCCCTTCAACGGCTAAATGATAAACTTTATGGATATCTCTAAAAATATTAATATCTGCAATTATTTTAGAATTAAATAAATTTCCTTTAATAATTGTTCCCGTAAAGTTTGTATTATTTAATTCACCTAATAAGTCTATTTCTTCTACATTAATAGATGTAAGTCCAAGACAAGAATCTTTTAAATTGAGGTCCATCTGGAAAGATGAAGTCGTGTCTAAGAACTTATAATCTGCTGGGCCTCTGTAAAACAAAGACGCGGAGTCTAAAATACCGCAGTTAATACTATTATTTATCCATGACTTTATGTATTTTGTTGCGGATAAATTAGGAATTAAGTTAGAAACTTTATTAGCAGAAACATCATTCAACTGAAGGGATAACATTAAATCACCTAACGTATACATTGATGAAGGAATAAAAGAAAATCTTCCTTTAAAAGGGGCATCTTCGCTATAAAAACTAAAAGATTTATTAAATAATTCGTACTCTCCTTCGTTGGAAGTTAAGTAGAAATCGCCTTTTAAATTATTCAGAACTATTTTTTTGTCAAAAAAATCTTCACTATTAATCAACAAAGAAGGACTATCTACTCTAACTAGAGTTTTTTTTTGGTTAGAAGTTATTATTTTTCCTTCTAAACCCATATAAGAGCTCTTTCCTAATCTTTCTTGAAATTTTATATCTCTAAAAATGGAGGAGATCTTATATTCTCCTCCATTCCCAAATAACCCAGTAAAATTTTGAATATCTCCTGATAAAGAAAAATTTGTATTAAAAACAGGTAATATTTTTTTTATTTGCAACTGAATAAACGGATCTGAAAGCTTAAATTGTGGAATATTTATTTTTAGCTTTTCATTTAATGTAGATAAGAAAAGATCAGGTAAAGAGTATTTCTTGTTTTCAAGAATATAAGAGGATTTAATAAAAAATATGGGTTCTTTAATTGTATTACTAAGACCTATACTCGCATCAAGCTTACCTTCACTTGATAAAAAACTAGGAGTATCTAAATCTATTTTCCCAATTAAATTTACTAGTTTTTTGTTTAAATAATTTATCTTTAACCAACCTTCAGCCTTTCCTAGATTAGAGCAAATAGAACACAATGCTTTAATCAAAGGGTCATTAAAGTTTAAATGGGTCATTTTTATTTCACCCAAGAATGAATCACTCATAACTTGGTTAAATTGTGAATTCAAGGAGATGGTTAAGTTTCCACCCAGAGTCTGATCTTTTAAAGAAGCATAGAAACTAGAACTTGGAGAAGAAAAATCTGCATAAATTCTTTCAATATAAAACTTTGAACTAATTCCTTTTTTTGATAAAGAAATATTTCTTAGAGAAATATTTTTTAACCCATAAAAGTTATTAAATTGATAATTAAACGTTCCTTCCCGAGTATCATTGATTGTTATATGTCCACCTATTGCACTTAAACTATCTAAAGGTTTTAAATAGAAAAATTTTATTAGATTAAATTCAAATTCCACACTAGAAATCTCTATTTTTTTCTCTTTACTAACAGAGTCAACAACTTCTAACTCCTCTAGGGTGATGTAAGGTTTGTACGGATGCCACGCCGTATTTATATTCTTAAATTCTATCTCATGCTCAAAATAGTTGAAAAGATTTTTGAGCATGTAACTAGTAAACGAACTATACGAGAATAACAAAGACAGAGAAAATACAAAAAAAACTCCAATAGAAGTACCTTTAACAATATAAATAAAAAGTCTTGTCAATTTATTAAATCTTAATCCAACGTCTGCGATAGAGTCGACATAAGTAGTAAACAAAAGGCCATGAAATAGAGCTTAAAATTGCATAATAAAATGTATTTATCAAATAGGAGCCATCGGAAAGATTTGTTCTATTGACTGAAGAATCTAGGAAATCAAAAGCTAAAATCTGCTTGAATAATATCATCAGAATAAAAATCAGAAAAGACTGTTGCAAGATAGGAGTTATTCTAAATTGATAAAAGAATCTCTGACAAAGATAAGTTATTAACACAAACAATAACCCATGAAGACCAAGAATTGAACTTTGTAATAGATCTACCAATACACCAAATAAAAGAGCTGTCGTTATACCAACTCTATCTGGTAATGCCATATTCCAATAAATAAGAACTAATAAGACAAATGAAGGTTTTATGAACTGAAAGATATTAGAAAAGTTATAAGAGTCAATAATTAGTGCTATAAGAAGGCTTAAATATATCAGCAACCTATCTTTTACTGACTTATTCATTGCTAGGATCTCTTAATGCTAAAAAATAATCCTGATTAATAGGAGATTGTAAAAAGGAGACTTGAATATCTAAAAATTCATTACCAGGATTGTCTTCAATAGTCTCAATCTTAGCAACTGGATAACCAGAAGGAAAAACGCCACCTAGACCTGAAGAATAAAGCTCCTCCCCTAGTTTGTAATTAGCTGATTTTTTTATATTTTTTAGATTCCCTAAGCGGCCCAACCCTGAGCCTTGAAGAATAGCATGTAACCTTGATGTTGAGGATATAACTGGGATTAAAGATCTTGGGTCTTGGATCAACATAACCTCTGCATTATAGAAGCCAACTGAGACAATTCTTCCAACAACGCCTTTTTCAGAAAGTATACTGTTATTTTTACCATAGCCTTTCTCATTCCTATTTATGTTCACGGTCATCACAGGTTTAAGATCATTAGCTGCCAAGTATTGCTTTTTAACTAAATAGTAATTATTAGTATTTTCTTTGATAGATTCTGTTAAAGAATTTAAACGTCTATTTTCATACGAAATCTCATTAAGGAGCGTGTTTATAGACTTCAACTTAAGATTCTCTTCCTTTAAAGCCAGAAGGGTAACTTGCAAGTCCTTTCTCGAACTAAAAAAATCCATTAAATTTTCAAAAATAAATACAGGGGTTTTTGCGATGTAAATAATAGGATTCAAAATATCTTTACCATAAGCCCTTACAATATCTGAAGATTTATAATTGATATCACTCAAAATAAGCAGAAAACAAAAGATAAGAGAAAGTAAAACTTTAGTAGGTTTCATTGTAGGAATAGCAAATATAGCCTCGCTACTTATATGAGAAACCTTGTGTTCTTTTCTGAGCATTATTAAATGATACTCAGCCTAAAAATAATATGGAAATTTTTTATTTACTATTCTGTGGAAAGTAAATCTATATCATACTTGTCCATAATTTCTAGTGCACTTCCTCCGCCTTTAGCAACACAAGTTAAAGGATCTTCAGCAACTAGGACAGGGATTCCAGTTTGATTTGATATAAGGACATCTATATCCCTTAACAGTGCCCCGCCACCCGTTAAAACAATACCTCGTTCAGAAATATCAGCACTAAGCTCAGGAGGAGATTGTTCTAGAGCAGTTCTTATGGCTTGAACAATTGCAGAAAGTGGTTCAAGCATTGCATCGTAAACCTGTTTACTATTCATCTGGAAAGTTATAGGTATACCTTCAGCTAAATTACGGCCTCTTACTTCCATCTCTATAATTTCAGAGTCTGGCGAGGCAGTTCCAATTGTATGCTTAACTCTTTCTGCAGTAGCGTCTCCTATCAGTACACCTTGATTTCTTCTTACGTAAGAGATTATTGATTCATCAAGCCTATCTCCGCCAACTTTTAGAGAATTTGCATAAACTACACCATTTAAGGCTAGTATTGCCACTTCTGATGTTCCTCCTCCAATATCTACTACCATAGATCCACTTGCTTCTTCAACTGGAAGTCCTGCTCCTATAGCGGCAGCCATCGGTTCTTCTATGAGACGAACTTCCCTGGCTCCAGCCTTGAGAACAGATTCACGTATAGCTCTCCTCTCAACTTGAGTTGATTGGCATGGAACACATACCAAGACTCTAGGACTGGGTCTTACGAACCTTTCATCGTGTACTCTTGATACAAAATGCTTCAACATTTCTTCGGTAACTTGGAAATCTGCAATAACACCATCCTTAAGAGGTCTAATGGCTGTAATGTTACCAGGAGTCCTACCTAACATTTTTTTTGCTTCTGAGCCTACGGCAACAACTGTTCTTTGGCCATTAACGGTCCTTATAGCTACAACAGAAGGCTCATTAAGGATGATTCCTTTTTCTTTCACATAAATTAAAGTATTAGCAGTTCCTAAATCAATTGATAAATCATTTGAAAATAGGCCTCTTAAGCGTTTTAACATAGTTTTAAAATAACGTAATCTCTAAATTTGAAGTTAACAGATTTGTCACTCTAGCAACAGCATAGTTTTTGAGCAAGCAACAATGTGCTACATTATCGGTTTTTTAAGAATAAGTTAATATTTAAATGTCACTTTCAGACAAAGAATTAAAAGAGATAGCTTATCTCGCAAGGATAAATATAGATGAGAATAACTTTCCAGCTTTAAAGGGGGAGTTAGATCAGATACTAGGTCTTTTTGAAAAACTTAATTTAGTTAATACAGATGGTATTGAGGCTATGTCACACCCCTTAGATTTATCTCAACCAACAAGAAAAGATGAAGTTACAGAAATTAATCAGAGAGAGAAAATGCAAGAAAGTGCTCCTCTGGTTCAATCAGGCCTTTTTTTAGTACCTAAAGTGATAGAGGGTGAGAACTAGAATGGAACTCAATGAATTTACCTTAAAAGAACAACTTGATGGCCTGAGAGATTCTTCGTTTAGTTCCACAGAACTTACACAAGACTATTTAAAAAGAATAAAGGCTAAAGATCCTTCTATAAATAGCTATATAACAGTCACCGAAGAACTGGCCTTAAAACAAGCTAAAAAAGCTGATGATAGATATAACAAAGGACAAGCTTTAGCACTTGATGGAATTCCTATAGCTCATAAAGATATCTTTTGTACTGAAGATGTATTGACGACTTGTGGGTCTAAAATGCTATCTAACTTCAAAGCACCCTATTCCTCAACAGTAGTTTCAAAGCTATTCGATGAGGGAGTGGTCATGCTTGGAAAAACTAACATGGATGAATTTGCCATGGGTTCATCAAATGAAACTAGTTTCTTTGGAGAAGTTAAAAACCCTTGGAACTTAGATTATGTTCCAGGAGGATCATCGGGAGGTTCTGCAGCTTGCGTTTCTGCTAGATTGGCTTCAGCTGCTACTGCAACAGATACAGGTGGTTCTATTAGACAACCGGCAGCCTTGTGTGGATTAACTGGTATTAAACCAACATATGGCAGGGTTTCTCGCTATGGAATGATTGCATTTGCTTCTAGCCTTGACCAAGGAGGTGTTCTTACTAGAACAGCAGAAGATGCTGCTATATTGTTAGCTAGTATGTCGGGGCATGACCCAAAAGATTCAACAAGCCTTAATATTGAAGTGCCTAATTACACTGAAGAGATAGGTAATAATATTTCTGGATTAAAAATAGGACTACCAAAAGAATTCTTTAATCAAGAAATACCTGACCACGTCAGAAAATCAACTGAAGAAGCCATAGAAGTATATAAAGACTTGGGAGCAGAAATAGAAGAAATCTCTTTTCCAAATATAGACCTCTCGCTTCCTGTTTATTATGTTCTGGCACCAGCTGAATGCTCTGCCAATCTATCGCGTTACGATGGCGTACGATATGGATATAGATGTGAAGAGCCAAAGAACCTTGAAGACCTTTATATGAGAACCAGAGATGAAGGCTTTGGTCCTGAAGTGAAACGCAGAATTCTAATTGGTACTTATGCTTTATCTGCAGGCTACTATGACGCCTATTACCTTAAAGCCCAAAAATGCAGGAGATTGATTGCAAATGATTTTACAGAAGCATTTAAATCTGTAGATGTCATTCTATCGCCAACAACTCCTGGTACATCTTTCAAGGCAGGAGAAAAAATAAATGATCCCATAGATATGTACCTACAAGATATCTTTACTATTCCAGCAAACTTAGCAGGACTCCCAGCAATATCTTTTCCATGTGGCAACCACAATGGTTTGCCTTTAGGGCTCCAGCTTGTTGGTAATAGCCTCGAAGAAGGTAAGTTACTGTCTGCAGCACATCACTTTCAAACAGTTACTAACTGGCACAAAGAATTACCAGAATTCTAGAAATTATGAGCAATATAAATCAATGGGAAGCAGTAATAGGATTGGAGATTCACGTCCAGCTATCTACAAATTCAAAACTATTTTCTGGAGCCAGTACTAATTTTGGTGCTTCTCCAAACACTCAAGCTTGTAACGTAGACCTGGCCATGCCGGGAGTACTTCCTGTTCTTAATGAAGAAGTACTTAAAATGGCTATCAAGCTAGGAATTGCTCTGAATGCTAATATAAATAGTCCAACTATCTTTGCAAGAAAGAATTATTTCTACCCTGATTCACCAAAAGGCTACCAAATAAGTCAGATGGATAAACCTATTGTTGAAGATGGTTTCTTGGATATTGAACTTGAAGATGGTTCGGTTAAACGCATAGGTGTAACTCGCGCTCATTTAGAAGAAGATGCTGGGAAATCTTTGCATGAGGATTTTGAGGGACAATCCGGTATTGATCTAAATAGAGCTGGCACTCCTCTAATTGAAATAGTTTCTGAACCAGAGATTAGCACTCCAGAGGAAGCTGTAGCTTACCTGAAATCGATACATTCAATTATTAGATATCTAGATATATCCGATGGAAATATGGCAGAAGGTTCAATGAGGTGTGATGCTAATGTTTCAGTTAGAAAAGTAGGAGAAACTGAATTAGGTACAAGAACAGAAACTAAGAACGTCAACTCCTTTAGGTTTGTCGAGAAAGCTATTCATTACGAAATAAGCAGGCAAATCAATGAAATAGAATCTGGTAATACAATTACTCAAGAAACGAGGCTATATGACTCTCAGAAGAATACGACAAGACCTATGAGATCTAAAGAATTTGCCAATGACTACCGATACTTTCCTGAACCTGATCTTTTGCCTGTTATTTTAGAAGAAGACTTTATAAATTCGGTAAAAAAAATAATGCCAGAACTTCCAAATGAGAAAAAAATAAGATTCACAGAATTCTATAAACTTAGCAAATATGACTCTAGTCTTTTAGCTGCAGATAAAGATTTAGCTGATTTCTTTGAAGAGGTGGTTCAAGAGTCCAACTCACCAAAAATATCTGCTAATTGGATAATGGGTGAATTCTTAGCAGAAATAAACAAAGAGAATCTAGATATTAATAAATCTAAAGTTTCATCAAAGCAACTTGGTGTCTTAATACGCAGAATTGAGGATTCTACTATTTCAGGAAAGATAGCTAAAGAGGTCTTCGAAAAAATGTGGGAATCTTCAAAGGATGCTGACGAAATCATAAGCAATCAAGGCCTGAAGCAAGTAACCGATGTTTCAGAAATTGAGAAGATGGTTAAAAAAGTTATAAAAAACAACCCTGATCAGTTAAAAAAGTACCACTCTGGGAAGGATAGATTATTTGGTTTTTTTGTTGGACAAGTTATGAAGGAATCTCAAGGAAAGGCAAACCCTGCTCAAGTAAATCAAATACTTAAGGATAAATTAAAGAAAGAACCTATCTTGTAAGAGGAAATCTAGAATATTCCTCAAATTGTCCATTCCTGATTCTCTTAGGTTATAAACATTGACAGAGTTTCTGCAATGTAGGCAGGTTTATCAACTCCTTCAATTTCCATCACAACTTCAGTTTTAGTTAGATAGCGCCCATCACCCTTATCATCTACTGATAAAAGTTTACTGTGAGTCCTTACTTTAGATCCCACATTTACAGGGTTAATAAAACGAACTTTGTCTAGGCCATAATTAAAAACATGTTTAAGATTTTCTGGTGCTAAAACTGCTTGAGCAGTTAAATGAGGTATCAGTGATAAAGATAAAAATCCATGTGCTATTGTAGAACCAAATAAAGGTGTAGCTTTTTCTGAATCAACATGAATAAACTGATGATCTAGAGTTGCATCAGCAAATTGATTAATTCTATCTTGATCTACTTCAAACCAATCAGAAGACCCAAGATCTTGTCCAATGTAATTAACTAAAGTTTCTGCGGGTACTAATCCAATCATTTTTTCTCCTATTTATTAATTAAGTAATTCTTATATTCATCTCTTAAATTTGTTTTTAAAAGTTTTCCTGTAGCAGTATGAGGTAATTCTTTAACAAAGATAACATCATCTGGTAACCACCATTTAGCCACCTTATCTTCTAAATAGCTTAATATGTCAGACTTTGTTGGATCCTCATTAGGTGCTTTTACAATTAATAATACTGGTCTTTCATCCCATTTCTCATGTAATACACCTATGACACAGGCCTCTCCCACACCGGGGTGTCCAACAGCAGTATTCTCAAGGTCTATAGAACTAATCCACTCTCCTCCAGATTTAATTACATCTTTACTGCGATCAACAATCTCCATATAACCTTCAGGGTGAATTTTAGCTACGTCACCGGTATCAAACCAGCCGCTTTCATCCATTGCACTCTGGTTGCTCTTAAAATATCTTTCAACTATTGTTGGACCTTTAACCAATAACCTTCCAAAAGCTACTCCATCTTTAGGGAGCTCATTGCCTTCGTCATCCGCTATGGTCATTTCTAATCCATAAAATGCTTTTCCTTGTTTTTGCTGTAGGTTATAACGATCCTCAATATCCATATCATCCATCGCAGCTGTTCGACTAGTTGCTGTTCCGAGGGGACTCATTTCAGTCATGCCCCATCCATGCATAAGGAATACATCATGTTTCTCTTCAAATTCTTGAATCATAGCTCTAGGTGCCGCAGCGCCACCTACTAGCGCATTTTTGACTGAATCTAATGTCTGGTTGGTTTCTTTAAGATACTGGAGTAAACCTAACCAAACTGTAGGAACACCCATTAATAAATCCGGTTTTTCAGAATCTATTAGTTCAAAAACAGAAGCTCCATCTAAAGCAGGTCCAGGAAATACTAATTTAGCTCCTAACATGGCTGCTGCATAAGGTATTCCCCAAGCATTAACATGAAACATTGGAACTACAGGCAATATAACTGTTGAACTTGAAACGTTAGCCACATTACCGGTACTAACGATCCAAGCATGAAGAATTGTAGATCTATGTGAATACAGAACTCCTTTAGGATCTCCTGTAGTACCCGAAGTGTAACAAAGGCTAGAGGCGGTGTTCTCATCAAATTCTGGCCATGAGAATTCTTCTGATTCAACTGATATTAACTCTTCATAACAAATAGTATTTTCTAAACTTGTTTCTGGCATGTTGTCTTTATCAGTTAAAATTACAACGCCTTTAATTCCATTTAGAGTATCAAAAATAGATTCTAGTAATTCGACAAAGGATAAATCTATAAAAAGATATTTATTATCTGCATGATTAATAATATAGGTAAGTTGTTCAGGAAAAAGACGTGGGTTTACAGTATTAACTACACATCCTATTCCAGAAACTCCAAAATACAGTTCAAAATGCCTAAAAGTATTCCAAGCTAATGTTCCTATAGTGTCACCCTTTTCTAGACCTAATTTTGTTAAAGCATTTGCTAATTGACGAGATCTTTTAGCAGCATCTGAGAAAGTATATCTATGTATCGGCCCTTCGACTGTCCTCGAAACAATTTCTGCATCTGCATGATAAGCTTCAGCATGTTCTATAAGACCAGATATTAATAATTGGCCTTGCATCATATTTCCTAACATTTCCTACCTCTCTTTGTTCTTTTCAATAAATATTGTTTTAAATAGCGGACCAGAATATCTTCGAGAAGCCCAAGCTTCAAGTGTCTTTTTATCAGCACCTGTTTTAATTTTTTTTAAGAAATTTAACTGATTGAAAAAGTCCCATAAAAAAGGTGACCATTCAAGCTGCAGCGGACTCTTCCATTTGATGCATAACTCGTGCGAAAGATTAATTAAGTTTTGAATATCTTCAACTGTATTTAAATCAGGTATGTCTTCAAATGGACCATCAAAGAAAGGTATAAGAGCATCAAAATCCTTCGGAACTCCAAACTGTTTTAAGATCTCTTCAGTGCTTGAATCACCTTTTAAATGAAATAGATTAATACAATCTGTTATTGGTAAGCCAGTTAGATTTAATCCAATTCCTTGAACAGCCTCTTCCGTTATTTTCCTGCCCCTCAGAGGTCCAATATAAAACTTTGTGGGACAGTAATCATTTGCATAATAATTATCCCAGATTAATATTGGGTTACTTATAACCTTTTGTAATCTTTTAATTTCTTGATTGTCTATATTCTTACTCACGACTTGCTTTCCCGTCCAGAGCATTGGTAAATTATTTGGAACTGTCTCAGATAAACCTTTCAAATATGGGGAATCAGTTATGTTGTCATTCGCAAAACTGTTGCAATAGACTGTTGGACAAAACATCAAGGGACTCGAGGAATCTTTCTCTAGAAATTCTGATAATTCTGACAAAAGCGAGCCATGCACCTTTCCTAAATCTTTATCTCGCTCAGATTCTATATCATCAAAGAAAATAGCGAAATCCGTGAAACCTACTGCCTGTAATTGTGAGAACTTTCTTTTCAAATTATCTAGGTCTAACTGGTCATCTTGGCCGTAAGTTAAACCCGGAGATAGAGAAAAGTAAGGCGTTATTCCAAGCCTAGAAGCTTCTTCCTTAAAATGTTTAAAATTTTGTAATTCTTGATCAGGATATAATTTAGACCACTTTATTCTGTGATAGGGGTCTTCTTTAGGTCCATAAATATACAAATTCATTTCAAGCTGTGAAAGCATATGTAATAAAGTTGATCTGTCTTGCCAGGTCAACAATCTTCCATAATATCCTTCTAAATAACCCTTAAGAAACAATCTATTCTCCCCTTGTAAATTATAATTTTAATCCACTTGAAACCCTTTTATCTCCATTAAGATCTTTATGAACTTCAAAACTATTATAATTAGATTCTTCAAAAAATTCTTTGACTAAATTACTTTGCTCAGGGGCGTGTTCTAGGACAAGTCTTCCCCCTTTAACTAAACACCTATAACTCTGTTTTATTATTTCATTTAAATCAGCCAAGCCTTGATTGTCTGCTACTAAAGCTTTTAATGGCTCTTTAATAACACCATCAGCTTCTAACCTAGAGTCATCTGCAGAAACATAAGGAGGATTACTTACAATAATATCTAAAGAAAGTGATTGTATTGGATCCAGCCAATCTGACCTTAAAAAATTAACATCTAAATCTAGATTTTGCATATTGTCATGAGCAACATTGATGGCGTTTTGAGATTTATCTAATGCATAGACTGACCAATTTCTTCTTTCAAAGGCCAATGCCAATGCTATTGCACCACTACCTGTACCTGCATCTAAGACTTGTATCTGCTTTTGATCATAAAGACTTAAAACTAGATCTATAATAGTCTCAGTTTCTGGTCGTGGAACTAACACGTGTTCATTGACTTTCAAATCTATAGTCCAGAAACCTTTTCTTCCTAGGATATAAGCTAAAGGCTCTCCTAAATTCCGTCTATTTATCATAGTACATAATTCTTTACGATCTTCAGAACTCAAATAGTATGTTTTACTATAAAAGTCTGATCTATTTGTATCTAAAACGGCAAGAAATATTTGCTCTAAATCGACAGGTTCACAATTTTTATTTTTATTTATTGAAACTTGCTCTTTTAATAGTTCCAAAGCTGGAAGGTTAATCATGAGCTATTTCTTTCTAGATTTGCTAGGGCTCGAGCTTGATTCTCTTCTAGCAAAGAAGAAATCATTGTTTCCATATCGCCATCAAGAAAACCTACTAAATTATGTATAGACATTTCAATGCGATGATCCGTTATCCTGTTCTGAGGAAAATTATAAGTTCTAATTTTTTCTGAACGATCACCTGAACCAACCATTATCTTTCTATTCTCAGCTTGCTCGGCATCTTTTTTTTCTTTTTCAGAATCTGATAGTTTCGCTTTTAGAAGAGACATGGCCTTTTCTTTATTTTTATGTTGAGACCTTCCATCTTGACACTCAACAACAATGCCTGAAGGAATATGAGTTAAACGAACAGCTGAATCTGTTTTATTCACGTGTTGTCCTCCTGCTCCAGATGCTCTGAAGGTATCAACTCTTAGATCATTCTTGTCTATGACAACCTCTTCCAAGGCATCCATCTCAGCAAGAACAGCAACTGAGCAAGCAGATGTATGAATCCTTCCTTGCGACTCGGTAGTAGGTACTCTTTGCACTCTATGCACACCTGCTTCAAATTTTAGTTGCTTATATACATCTGTACCTTCTATACGCGTAACTAACTCTTTATACCCTCCATGGTCTCCTTCTCGTATATTTATAATTTCCATCTTCCATTTATTACGCTCAGCTAATCTGGAATACATTCTAAAAAGATCCCCTGCAAACAAGGCAGCTTCATCGCCGCCCGCTCCAGCCCTTACTTCTAAAAACACATCTTTAGAATCATCGGGGTCTTTAGGTAAAAGAAGTTTTTTAATTTCAGCTTCAAGTTCTATAGTTTTTTTCTTTAATTCATCTATCTCACCTTCAGCCATTACTCTCATGTCTTGGTCTTCATCTTTGGAAAGAAGAATAGCCTCTTCTAGACCTTTCTGTGCTTCTAAGTAGTCTTTATAGTTGGTAACTACTGGAGCTAAATCAGAGTATTCCTTTGAAATTTTTATGTAATTAACCTGATCATTTGTTACTTCTGGCTGGCTTAAAAGATCTTCAATTTCTGTATATCTAGAAGCAATTTCAGATAATTTAGATAAAATGCTTTCAATCATTCTCTTAAACCTTCAAGATTTGTTATTAAGTTATGAATTCCCATTATTTAAACTTTAGATTATTAATCTTATTCATTATAACTAGTCTTTTTCTTATTAGTTGTAGTACTAAACCTGAATTGATAAAGAGTTCAGATTTAAAGAATATTCAATTTAAATCAAGTTACACACTTGAAGGCAAGTTTAAGGCTTCAATCGGCGATATCAAGGAAACTGGCTATTTTGTGATAAAAAAAATTGAAAACTCAATTGAACTTAGAATTGGGAAGAGCTATTTATTTCCAGAAAAAAAGCTTAATTTCTTTTTAGATGAAAATATTAATATAGATAAATTATTCAACAACACAGAGGTCAACTATAAATATAAATATAGTGGGCAAGCTATTCCTGTAAAAAGTCTTCTAAAAATTTTATTGGGCCAAAAAGAACAGTTAACTTCAGGTTGGATCGTATATTACCCAGAAGGTCTTAAATCTTTTAATAGATTTAACTTGCCAAAAAAAATTATTTTAAACAATAACGGAATAGAATTAGAAATTATAAACAAAAAATATTTTGAATAAACTTTTCATCAAAGCTCCTGCTAAGTTAAATCTTCATTTGCAGGTTTTAGACTCAAGAAACGACGGGTATCATAATATTTCAAGTTGTTTTACCTTCATAAACTTCTTTGACGAATTAGAGTTTGGTGTAAAAAAAGATGAAATTGTTTTGAATGAATCATCACCTATTAAAAATAACCTTGTAATCCAAGCAGCAGAACTATTAAAAAACAAATCTAAAACCTCCCTTGGAGTTGAAATCAAACTTTCTAAGAATATTCCTCAACAAAAAGGTTTAGGTGGTGGCAGTTCAGATGCAGCAGCTACACTAGTAGCTCTTAATAAAATCTGGGATTTAAACTATAGCAAACAAAAATTACAAGATTTAGGCCTTAAACTAGGGTCTGATATTCCTTTCTTTATTAACGGTTATTCTTGTTGGTCAGAAGGGAGGGGAGAAATCTTATCTTCAATTAAATTAAAGGAGAGTTGGTTCTTGCTGATATTACCAAAAGCAAAAATAAGTACAAAATTAGCTTTTGATAGCTTGGATATAGGCAAAGAACCTTTAATTACTAAAGAAGAGTTTTTACAAGGAAAGAGAGTAAATTCTTTCACTGATTGGGCTAGGAAGAAATATAGTGAATTAGATATTGTCTTTAAAAAGCTAGAATTGTTAGGCAACCCTCAATTAACTGGTACAGGGTCAGCCGTTTTCTTACAATGTAGTTCAAAAGAAGATGCTGAAATGAAATTACGAGATGTCCCTGAAGGTTTTTTAGTAAAAAGCTTAGATCATTCACCTTTATTACAAATTATAGAATAAAATACGCGCCATTGAATTGGGGTGTAGCCAAGCGGTAAGGCAGCGGCTTTTGATGCCGCCATGCGATGGTTCGAATCCATCCACCCCAGCC
>Ga0209403_10002894_pt1 | contig 19934 bp, 14 predicted proteins | sample ArcticOcean_MG_C_8_FD_187440 | JGI IMG/M metagenome (GOLD analysis project Ga0209403, IMG submission 187440) | Marine microbial communities from western Arctic Ocean - ArcticOcean_MG_CB11_86 (SPAdes) (version 2) | ecosystem: Environmental > Aquatic > Marine > Oceanic | place: Arctic Ocean... | reverse complement strand
GGCTTTCTTTTCGCAGCGCTAGGCTACGTTCGACTTAACTATGTGGCGGGAGCGTGAGGGAGTCGAACCCCCCGAGGACATCGAAGGATGCCCCCCATCGGGTTTGAAGTCCGTGGAGCCCACCAGAGCTCATACACTCCCTTGGTAGGCTGAGACAGTCTACGCCGCCTCGACAGTCAGTGACGGATACAACCCCACTGCCAATTGTCCGATATACCCGGGAACGCGAAGACAGCCGGGCTATTGGAGTTCCGGCTGTCTTATTTTCAGGCTAATTTCCTGAAGTCACAGAGGACCTTAGGCGATCGACTCTTTCAGCCGGGCCTCAAGAACCTGTTTCGGGACAGCTCCGACAACCTGGCCGACCGGCTTTCCATCTTTGAAGATCAGGAGTGTCGGAATACTGCGGACGCCGTACTTACCAGCAGTCACCGGGTTCGCGTCTACGTCTACCTTGGCGAACTTGACCGTTCCGTCGTATTCGGCCGCCAACTCTTCGACAACCGGGGCCACCATCTTGCAGGGACCACACCAGTCAGCCCAGAAATCTACCAGCACCGGTAGGTCGGACTGAAGGACATCAACATCAAAACTGCTGTCTGTGACAGCGGCGGGCTTGCTCATCATTTCTCCTAGTTGGACCCATGCTTTCACACAAGGCCATTTTCGTGCTTCCCGTCTGTTTAGATTCGGAAAGCCCTTTCAAGGTTCAGATCTGATTTTCGCCGAGTGCCTTTACCCTCTCGGGACAACCCGGACGATCAGTCTGCAGCTATACCAGCTTCGCGCAGTAGCGGCGCTTTCGCCAGCGATACATGGCGCAACGGGAGGCCTCTGACCGACGGCGAGATGTCTATATCGCCGGAATCCTGTATCCCGGTGACGACTTCTGCGAACAGCGTAGTCACAGAAACAAATCCACGATGTGGGGATGACAGTCGTACATAACCGAAATCAGGCAATAAGGACGCAGACGAGTCCTGTTGTGCGTTTATGGCAACTCGGTCCCCTTCAGACACGTCAAGATCTGCGGCGTCCTCAGGGTGGATCTCTATAAAAGTGTCTCGTTCGATGTAGTTCATGCTGCGTTCATCTCGAACGATCTGCACATCCTCTTCGGGACGTAGCAAGACGCGCCCATGGCCGAGCGTGAAGGGATACTCTCCGTTCGGTAAGGAAACGGGCTCACGAATAGACATCGGAACGACCGATAGTCGCTCTTCTGAACTGAACAGGATTCCTGTGCCGTTTGAAGTCTCATCGCGTGCCGGCACCTGAATACCTCTGCCTTCAATTCTGGCATGGGTGAGCCCGGCGTAATCCGGGACCACTTTACGAATCTCCTCAAATACTTCAGAAGAGGTTTCATATCCAAAGCCGGAAGCGCCCATCACGTTCGCAAGATCGGCAAGCGCTCGCCAGCCTTCACGCTGCTCGTGGCGGAGCTCAAGTCCCGGATTGACCTTCTGGACACGTCGCTCCAGATTCGTGATCGTCCCGGACACCTCAGCATAAGTCGCCGCCGGAAACACTACGTCCGCTCTGGATGCCGTGTCAGACATAAAAGCATCAGACACGACCATGAAACCAGGGTTATCCAGACCGTTTGTCGTCATCCCTGCGACGTCTGGATTCCAGCCATCTGCCAGTACGATGAGCGCCTTAATCCCGTCACCGGCCACCATCTCTCGGACGGATTTACCTGGCCGTTGCGGGTAAGTACCTCCGGTTGATGATGAGATCACATTGCGGTCGGAGTTTGAAGAGACAGACCTGTAACCGGGCAGCAAGTTCGGAGCGGCGCCAACGTCGTTACCGCCCTGTGTGTTAGCTCCGGAATACAGCGGGTAGACCCCCCCGCCATCGCGACCGATGTTTCCGGTCATCAGCGCCAGGTTCATTACAGCTGCCAGAAGGTCTGCATGGTCCTCGGCGACGATCCCGTCTGTGCCGTGCAAGAGCGAGGCAGGGTTTCCGTTTCCGTACACCCGCGCTGCGGACCGAATATCGTCTTCGGTAACCCCGGTGATCTGGGATACACGAATCAGATCAAAGGACCAGATAGCCTTCTTAAATTCGTCTACGTCGTCAAGCCGATCCTTGGCGAAATCCTTGTCCTCAAGCGCTTCATCCAGAATCACCCGGGCCAACCCACCCAAGAGCGTGATCTCAGTCCCGGGCCGCGGGCGCAGCCAGTTGGTAGCGTAGCGGGTGAGCTCAGTCTCGCGAGGGTCGATGACGATCAAATTTGCGCCAGCCCGCACGGCCTTCTTGACCGGCACAGCAAGCACGTTCTGCTCTTCGGTCGGGTTGCCGGCAACGACTAAGACACATTTCGAATTCTCGATACCCCAGATCGGGTTCGTGGCCGCTCCGTGTCCGGGCGCCTCCGCCAGTGTCGCCAGCAGCTCTGCGGACCGGTTGAGGCCGGTATCTACATTGTTTGTGCCGAGCACCGTTCGTGCAAATTTCTGGCCTACGTAATGGTCTTCATTAGTACCACGTGGCGAGAGGATCACCCCGCGTTCTTCTGGAAGATGCTGTAAAAGCCCTTGCGACGCCGCCTCAAGGGCAACCTCCCAAGTCGTGCGCTGTAGCTCACCGTCGATGCGCACCATCGGGTACTTCAGCCGCCTGACGTGGTTCGGATAGTCGTATCCGAACTTGCCCTTGAAGCAGGCCTGGCCATGGCTGGCCTCACCCGATAGGTCGCCCGTCATCCGTACGACCTTGTTTATGTCATTAATGTCCATCACGAACTCGCACCCTACTGGGCAGTTTGTGCAGACGGTCTTGACCTTGGTGGAGGCCTTCTCCCATTTGTAGTCACGCTCCACAAGCGCGCCGGTTGGGCAGGCATCTATACAGGAACCACAGAACTCGCAACCTGACTCAAGTAGCGAAGTACCGTGAGAGGTGCCGACGAGAGCGACCCCGGAACGGGATACCAGCGAGAGAGCCGTGTCGCCTCTCACTTCATCACATGCACGGACGCAGCGGGCGCAGACAATGCACAGGTTGTAGTCACGATCATAGAACGGGTCATCGGTGTGGATTGGCAGATCACGCCGGTGGTAATTGAGCGAAGAGGTCAAGTCCAACTTCATAAAGCGGACGGTGTCCTTCAGTTCACAACGTTCGTTCTTTGGGCAGATTGTGCAGCGATCAGTCACGCCTACGTGACGCTGGCAAATGTCCTGCGGACCGCACAGTTCGGCGCGGTGGCAAGTAAGGCAGCCATGCGGGTGCTCCGACATAAGCAGATCGGTAATCCCGCGCCGGAGATCAACAACCTCTTCGCTGTTGGTCTCCACGATCATGTCCGCCATAACCGGAGTCGTACAGGAAGCCTGAACCCCTTTGCGGCCACCGGCTTCGGTGGACACCACGCACATGCGACACGCGCCGTAAGGCTTCATTCCCGGGAAGTAGCAAAGATACGGAATGTAGATATCCGCGTCCTGCGCAGCCTGAATGATCGTCTGGCCAGGTTTGGCCTCGATCTCCTGGCCGTCTACCGTTAATTTCATCGTGTCGTCCGCCATGCGGCGCAGTCTCCTGGGAATTTGTTGTTCGAATGAACTTTCGTTAGTAGCCGTTTATCGGCGACTATTCCATCTAGGGCCTCGTCCGGCTCGGAGTCACCATTTGTCCGTCACCACACGCGCCCGTCGGGCATTTCTCATCGTCCATGTGGGAACGAAAATCGGCTTCAAAGTACTTGAGGGCAGACGCAACCGGGTTGTAACCAAGCTGTCCATGCCCACAGAGCGAACCCATCCGCATACTGGCCCCCATCCGTTCCATGAGAGCCAAATCGTCTTCCCGCCCCACGTTCTGGGAGATGCGTTCCAAGGTCTCGACCATATGCGTCATGCCAAGGCGGCAAGGGAAGCATTTGCCACAAGACTCGAACTGGTTGAACGCCATCAGATTGCGGGTCAGATTCACTGCGCACACGTCTTCGTCACCGATGATGATGCCACCGGATCCGAGGCTGCCGGTAGTCTTACCAATCGAGTCGAAGTCTATCGGCGAATCAAAGCCTTCTTCACCGATGGGCCCAAACAGGGGCCCCCCGGCCTGGAACAATTTCATTTTCTTGCCGTCTTTGATGCCGCCCGCCACTTCCTCAACGGCCTCCCGAACGGTCAGGGACCCCATCGGAATCTCGTACATTCCGGGCCTGTTCACCGCTCCGGTGATACAGAGGATCGCCGTGCCGGGTGTCGATTCAATCCCGACACTCTTGAAGGCCTCGGCGCCGTTCTGGATGATCGTCGGAGCATAGGAGAGCGTCTTAACATTGTTGATGTTACTTGGCTTGCCCCATAACCCTTCGGCGGCGGGGAACGGCGGCCTGTAGCGTGGCATCGAACGCTTGCCCTCAATGGCCTCCATTAGTGCAGTTTCTTCACCCGCCACGTACGAGTCCCCGGTAAGAGCGATCTCGACGTCGTAACTGAAATCGCTTCCGAGGATGTTCTGCCCTAGAAGCCCCGCGGCGTAAGCGTCCTGTACTGCCTTTCGTGAGTTCTCGATCGGAAGAGTGTGACCCTGTCGGATAAAGATGAAGCCGTTTGATGAATTGGTGGCATACCCGGCGAGGATCAAGCCTTCAAGCAGAGTGTGCGGGCAACTCTCAAGAATGCCCTTGTCGTTGAATGCGCCGGGATCGCCCTCTTCACAGTTGCAGAGGATGTATTTCACCGGCGCCGGGTTAGGCGCAAGGAAACCCCATTTGACCCCGGTCGGGAATGCGGCCCCTCCCCTGCCTCTAAGGCCAGAGTTTTTGACCTCGTCAAGCACCTCCACCGGGTCCATATCCTCGAGCGCCTTTTCAAGTGCGCTGTATCCACCGTTTGCGATGTATTGAGACAGATCCCGTGGATCTATATCTCCAGCCAGTTTCGTCGCCAGCCGAGTCTGGACCCGAACCGTTGGTAGTTCTGAGAGACGGGTAATTGCGCCGAGGCCTTCCGGTCGCTCGTCACCGTGCCATGCGTACGCCCTGTCGGCGTTTGGCCTGCCGGATTTGATGTGTCCACCTACGACGTCGACAACCTCATCTGCGCCGAGATTTGCGTAGAAGACACGTGCTCCGCCGGGCAGTTGAACATCTATCAGCGGTTCAGCGTAGCAAAGACCCATCGACCCGACCAGGGTTACGTTGGCGTCCGAGCCGAGCGATTCGGTTATAGCGTCAAAGGCTTCCTCAGCCCCGGCTGCCTCACCGGATGTGCCCAGACCGACTCTCACCCACGGTTTATCACCCGCGGTCAGTGATAACCACTCGGCGTCAGCCTTCTGGCGCAGTTCAGAGAAAACTACAGACATACGGCCCTACTTCGGTTTGTCTGGGTCTGGGGAGAGATTCTCACTTGGCATCCTTCAGCTTGCCGATGACCGCTGCCGCCGAATCGGGAGATATGCGGCCCTTCATGTGATGGTCCACCGCTATCACAGGAGCGAGTGCGCAGGCCCCAAGGCATGTGCTGTACCGGAGTGTCAACTTGCCGTCGTCAGTCTCGCCTTCTTCTTCAATTCCGAGCTCTGAATGAACTCTATTCATCACATCCTGAGCGCCGTTCAGGTGGCAAGACGGGCCCCAGCACACGTCTATCGTATGATCTCCCGGCGGTGTGAATCTGAAATTCGTGTAGAACGACGCCACACTCCACACATCGTTGATGGTGGATTTCATGTGCGTGGCGGTCTCTTCTATGGCCTCATCCGGGATGTAATGAAGGTCATCCTGGACTGCGATCAGTGACGAGAGCACGGTAACCGTCGGCTGCTGCTGGGATTGCAGCGCCTTTCGTGACCGATCTCTCAGTTCGTCACTGGAGGGCGACTCGTCGCTGGCGGACGTTATTCCGTCGCTCAAGCGTGGCTCCTCGATCTGGAAAAAATTGACTTTGCTACGGGCGTCATAAATATAGCAGGGCCGTTCGTAGCCAGCAATCGGCGAATAGGCGCATTCCCGGGTCCGGGATATGTCTCCAGCGAGAGTGTCACGGTCCTGCTCATCCGTTCAACAACTCCAGAACCTTGTCATGAAGCTGGCCATTTGTGGCCACCAGGTTTTCGAGATCGATGCTTCGCTTGCCGTCTCGATCGGTGGCCCTTCCTCCGGCCTCTTCAATGATCGTAGGCATCGGCGCAACGTCCCAGATGTTCATTTCGGGGTCTACGTGGATATCGATACGGCCCGTCGCCACAAGCAGGTAACCGTAGCAATCACTCCAACCACGGTCCATGGAAGCCGCCCTGCGTAACCTGTCGTAACCGTCGAACGTCCCGACTTCGTCGAAGCCCTTCACTGAGGTCGAAGACATGCAAGCGTCGGCGATATTCGACACCTCAGACACACGCGCCGGACGCACCTCATGTGGAAGTGTTTCGCCTTCCTGAAGTTGGGAAACCCGGTTCGCCCACCATGCACCAAGGCCATTACCCGCCCACACGATTTCGTTAAGTGCGGGTAATGCGACCACACCGGCAGCAGGTTGGCCGCCCAACTCCAGCCCAATTGTGGTCCCCCAGAGGGGAACACCCCGGATAAATGACTCCGTGCCGTCCACCGGGTCCAGGTACCACCGATACCCGGTGCTTCCGGACTGCTCCCCGAACTCTTCCCCGAGAATCGCATCGTCCGGAAAAGACTCACTCAGACCCGCCCGGATCAACTGTTCGGCCTCGCGATCCGCACGAGTTACGGGAGACGCGTCGGATTTTCGGTCTATCACGAGGTCGGTCGACTGGTAGTAGCCAAGTGCGTGTTCGCCGGCCGCCCGTGCGGCGCCGACGGCAAACTCAAGCCGGGATCGGAGCTCGTTTTTGTCCGTTCCAGGCATCAAGTTCACCTATCGGCAAGGACTCAGGCGACGATACCGCAAGAGCGATCTAGACCGCGCCTTCCGGTGCGCCCGCCATACGTGCGACCGCTACGTCTTTGGTCGTGTCTCGCTGGATGGTCGGCGTGAACGTGATGTCGTCGATCATCGTGCGCGCCGGGAGTGTCGCTGCAAGTAGGATGCCCTCCGCTATGTCTTCGGGGAGCATCATCGTTGAACGAGCTTCGGCATCCGGCACGTGTGGGCGGTTGTCCAAGATATCGGTGTCCACCTCGGCCGGGTAGATCGTGGTCGCCCGGATCCCGCTCTGACGCAATTCGGTCCTCAGGTTGTCCATGTACATCTTGGCGGCAGCTTTAGCAGGCCCGTAAGCGACACCACCGAGCAGGCCTCCGCGAAGTGCCGCCATCGACGACACGAGAATCACGGTGCCCTCTCCGCACTCAAGCATGGGCGGGAGGAGCAGTCGGGTCAGCTGGGCAGGCCCAGCCGCATTTACGGCGTACACGCTGTCAAACTCTTCTCGGGAGATCCAGCGAACGCTTCGGACCTTGGAGCTATGCCCAGCGTTATTGACCAGAATGTCGATCCGACCGTGCTTCTCAAGTGCATACGCTGCCAGCGCCTCTATGTCTTCCTGGACTTCCATGTCGGCTGTCTTAGCCGTGATCTTCCCGCCGGATGCCGTGATTTCTGCAACCACATCGTCCAGCGGCGCCTGTCGCCGACCTGCAATTACCAGCTCAGCGCCCTCTGCGGCGAACATCGACGCAGCAGAGCGCCCGATTCCGGTTCCGGCGCCCGTAATAAGGGCGACCTTGCCGTCCAACTTGCCCATGGAACGTCCTCCCAGTGAGTTAGTTCTTGTTTAAAATCAGGGGACACCAAATGGTCCCAGATAAACCTAGAAAAGCCGCCGGATTCTAGCACAAGGTCGTTACCGTGACGGGCGATTTTGAAGATGTCATGGAGATCGCTGCGTCCCGGCGCGAATACTCTCTGGGCTCCACATCGTGAAAGCGCCGACACCCTGGGGCCGGCGCTTGCCCCGCCCTAGGTCCATGACAATTCCCCTTACGTCTCAACCGCCCCGCAACATCACCGCGGCAATCTCTCGCCCCATGCGGATGCTGTAGTTCGTACCGCGGTCCTCCGGGTAGATCTGAGTCGTATTCGCCAGAAACAGCTTTGAAACAGGCGTCTGGTGCTCCGGTATGTGCTGTGAGTAGTTCGTACCGATCACGGGCTGGGCGGCGCTCACCCGGTTCACGTGGACTCGTGTGATCCATGAGCGCTCAAACTCAGGGTTAAACCGCGGCAGCCACGGGGCATACACCTCAACCAACTCTTCGTCCGACATCAGAAAAAGCTCACTCTGTCGCTCGACGTAGTTGGTCAGATAGAGGACGTTTCTTCCGCCGTATAACTCTTTTGGCATCAGGTTTGTGTGCTCGATCAGTCCTAGGAAAGGCACATCGTGATCAGCGATGTTCATCCAGTAAACGGCCGTGAGCGGGTGTGTCATCTCGAGGATCATGACCACAGCGCCCATGTACTCAACCGCCCCCAACTTTTTCAGATAGGTTGCGGGCAGATCCACCAGCTTGGGGAATGCAAAAGACGGAACGGTGGACAGGATAAGGTCGAAGTTCTCTTCGGTCTCAGTCCCATCCGGACGTTTGACCCGTAACCCTGTCGCCGAACCGTCCTCAACCAGCACACGGGTGACGGGGGTTTCGAGATATACCTGTCCACCCATTGACTTGATACGTTCCTCAAGGGTTTCAAACACCTCATCAAAGCTGTTTATCGGGTAGCCAAGTTTCTCCCGACCCAGCCGGTCACGTGACGCAAACCGGGTCTGGATTTTGCTCCAGAACCAGGGCATGGCGACGCTCTCGAACCGGTCACCAAACTTGCCCCGCAACAGCGGTTCCCAGACCTTTGAGTAGATCGACGCCCCCGCGTTCTCTCGGATCCATTCAGCGGCCGTGACGCCCTCCAACGCGCGCCAGTCCTTCATGCGCTGGAGCTTTTTAGCTACCATCCCCATCCGAATTCGGTCACGAAAGGACAGTGCGCTGAACCTCAGCAGGTCTATCGGTGTACTCCAGCGATACACCTCGTGGTCCGTGTAGATGCCCACACTTGAAGGTATCCACCGCATGGATTCTCCAATTCCAAGTTCATCCATGATTTCTAGGATGGCACTGTCACTGGTGAACAGGTGATGATACCCGCGTTCCAGCCGCCCCCCTCCGACCTCAATGGTCGATGCCTGCCCTCCGACGAAAGGCGCGGCCTCGTATACGGTCACACCATGGCCGGCTCTCGCGAAATCGTATGCAGCGGAAAGTCCCGCTGCGCCCGCGCCGATCACACCTATTCGCATCTATTTACTTTCATTTTGATGAACATGTATTCAGGTATACGGCCGACTCCGCAAGAGCACCTTTTAAATTGTAGATTTGGTCGGCACGGGAGGATCATCCGCTAAATCGTCGCCCGCTTTACCCACCTGTGCCAATCGGGTCCTTCCCATAAGCGATTTCAGCGACGTGTGATCGAACAAGAGAACCGCCAGGCCCAACAATGTAACCGGTAGAAGCAAGGCTATGTGCGCCGTCAAAACGTACGCACCTGCCTCCGCATCGTTAACACCAAGTGCCACCAATGTTGCTGCGCCAAAAAAGTTAAATGGACCCACCCCGCCCGCAGTGGATGGCACCACCAACGCCAAGTTGGCGATCGCCATAAAGAGGCTGATCGCAGCGATCATCTCTACGCGCCCACCAAAGGCAGAATCGATATCGAAGCCTAGCGCGATCACGTAGAGCATCAACACTTCGGCCGCCCAGATCGGCAGGGACAGGAGCAGCACAGCGACTAGTGCACGTGGCGTCCTTACGACGGCCAGTCCCTCGATTAGTTGCCTGGCAATCTCGAGAAGTTTTCCCTTAATACCAGCCGGCACGAAAAACATCATCCGTTCAGTCAGCCGCACAGTTGTGGCCGGATCCAGTACGACGATAGCCGTTAGGATCACCGTGACCCCTATGAATGAGAGCAAAGAAAGCGCCAGCAATGTCGGGGTCCCGCCCGGCAGATCGCCGGCGACCCGCCCAAGCAGGTCGCCCACCGGCAATACCCAGACCGCCGCTATCACGAAGAACAATACGAACACGTCGAATACTCGCTCGACCGCTACCGTGCCAAACGCAGACGCCGGGTTGACCCCTTCCCGCAGTCCAATGTAGTAGGACCGAACGACTTCACCCAGCCGCACCGGGAGAATGTTGTTCGCCATGTAGCCAACCACCACCACCGGGAATAACGACCGCTTAGGGTTCGCTATAAGGGGCCTGAGAAGGTAGCGCCAGCGCAGACTGCGGAAGTAAACGGCCGCTAGGTAGAAGAGGAGCGATGGGGCGACGTACCAGAAGTTGGCCTCACGCACGACTTCTTGTACGTCGTTTATCGGAAGAAACAGGAGCGCAAATACGGTCAGGAATACGGCGCTAACTAGAAGCCCGGCCCACACACTTCGCTGGGAGATCACCGATTTATCCTACTGCCCAACGGACTGTCCGACCGGCGACACGTCCCATCCTCGATCAACGCCTGTTCCGAGTACGAAACAATCTTCATTCCAGTGCTCTGAGCGGGATGGCATCATCAAAATAAACAAACGCGTCCTCGGAACCAACCGATTGAGACATCTCTCGGTACACGAAGAAGTTCAATGCGTTTTGCCACCGACTCGGGCGCACCAGCGTGTTTAAGAATTGACTCCATGTCGTCTGTTTGTACGTCTCCGGGAACCACTGACGGTGTGGGAATCTACGTCCCTCGGTGAAGCCTTCTTCCGTGGCCGCCCTTGCAATGTTCTCGTTACGTGTGTGGACGATCGCCACATACGCTTCACTTGGGCCTTCGGGGCGCGCGAATCCTAGGTTGGCATACGAAACATCGGTGTAGTCCCGAAGATACCAGGTCCAGGGCCATGTGAAGCCGCTTGCGCCATCAATAATGATCTTCATGCCTTCCCCCTCGCGAGTGAGGCTCGCCACCGCCTCTATCTCCTGTGCTAGGCCGGCGAGAGCAGGGGATGTCTGTGTGTAAACAAGGAGTTCCGTCGGGACATCCGGATCCTCGTAGGTTGCCACCCAGCCCGTCCTTACTGTGAGTATCGCCATCAGACCGACAACAGCCACGGCGGTCAGCCCCAGCGCTTGCCGTGATCCGATACGGCGCGTGAGCCAGAACAACCCCACTACGAGTAGCGCAAAGATGCCCAAAAGGACCACAGCGCCAGCGGCCACATCAAGACCTACAAGGCCAGGCTGGTCATCGTTCAGGAATATCAATCTCCACAGGACTATCACGGCGATCGGCACGCCAACGAACACGTAATACCCGCCGCGCGCCACTGACGATCTCCAGTGGAGAGTCGACAGGAGGTCTCCTAGCGCCTTGCCGGCGAGGAATATGAACGGCAGAACAATCTGAACTTCCAACCACGGCATCTTCTCGCCTGCCACCGAGTAAGCAGCAAAGGTGGCCAGCGGCCAGTACGCGAGGAAACGGGTGAACGCGTCGCCTTTGAAGGCGTAATAAACGGCCCCTATGAGGCCGATGGTCGCCGGAAGAAACTCGTACACGCTGGTTAGCATCACGTAGTAATAGTCGGGCTGTCCGCCCCGTGCCACATCCTGCTGGGCCACCCAGTAACCGAGACTCTGCCACAGACCGGATGCGAGTCCGCCCCAGTTCGTAAAAACCGAACTGAAGAGCACCACAAATATGCTCGCCGCTATGGCAAAACCGATTAGCCACACCCGTCGGTCCCACATCAACCCGATCACTACGGCGAACACAATCAAAAACGCCGTAATCACCACGGCAACAATTTCGCCCGTCCCGTCGGCAACGCCAAGAGGCAGGCCTGTAGTTACGTCATCGTTGGCGAGTGTGAGGCCAAGCGTGCCCTGGAGCAGTCCGGACGCTGCGCCGATCATTGGCAGGGTCAGGGTTACGATCACAACCAGCATCCCACCAGCCGGATTCCATTCGGAAATCTTCCGGCGGCCCCAGACCCATCCCAGCACATCCGAGCGTGCCATAACAAGTAGCGGTATCGCGACCAGCGCCACGACGATGTACTGTGTTTCCTTCGTGGCGAAACCCAGCGCCACGAGCGCCGCTGTGAAATATATGTATCGAGGGCGGCGATCGTCGATATAGCGCCACACCATCGCCACCAGCACAACCGTCCACACAGCAACAAAAATGTCGTTACGGGCGAAGCGGCTGAAATAGAGCAGCGAAGGTGAAAACGTCAGCATTCCAGCGATCAACAACGCCGATACGTTGCCAAGACGTTTACGCAGCAACAACGGCGCGAGGATCAGCACCGCACCAAATAATGCCGGTGCGAGCCTGAGACTGAATTCGTTATCTCCGAACAGGAAAAAAGACCCCGCCGTAATGTGAAACAGGAAGGGGCCGTGCATCAGAGGATCGTGCGAGTATCCAGATCCGTTGAAGAGCAGCCACGAGAAGTAACCGTGAAGGCTCTCGTCGTGATGGACCGCTCGACCTCCCAGGTCGTATATCCGCATCCCAAGCGCCACCACGAACAGCGCAATATATACGCCGAACTCCCATCTGAACGGCAGGTCGCGACGCCATCCGCCACCGCTTACGGGCGGCGACTCCGCAAGTTCTGGTCCTGAATCCAGTGATGCGGTCTCCGGCCAGCCGCGAGCATCTGTCGAAACGATCTCGACCCAGCGACCGCTCTCCCATCGGCCGCGCACGGTTACCGCCGAGGTCGATGCCGCCGGACGTCCGTACTCAAATGAAATCGTCTTCTCTTCTCCGGTCAATGCGTTAACTCCCGGCAACGTCAATTATTACGTAATCACGCGGACCAAAATCTGTCCCACTGAGCGGATAGACACGTTCGCCAATCTGCGCCAGGCGATCAATGTCAAGGTCGGGGTAAGTTGACCGCTCGCGAGGGCCAACCACGATGTAATCGATCTGGTAGCGTTTCAGAATTGCCCTCGTCTCGTCGATTTCTTCATCGGAACCAGTGGAATAAATCCGCTCCACATCCCCGTGCCGGCCGGCGAACGAGGAACGCCCGCCACGCCACTGTTGCTCGTGGAACGGCCATCCCAACACAGTCGGTATCCCGGTGGAAGACGAGATACGGCCAAAATCTGTGTAACTACCTCCAACCGCCTCTACCAGGACTGAATCCTTGCGTGCGTTCTCTGACAGCCATTTAATCGCGAAAGCCTCTGTCGGCTGAAAATTCGCTATGAATGCGGTCCCGTCCAGACTTCGGTCCCCGGAGAATCCGTTTGTCCTGCTGTCCAGCGAGGCTACCGGATAGTACAACGCCCCTAACACCATTACGGCGCTGATCACGGCCCCGGTTTCACTTACGGATCTTCGAATACCTCTCCAATTCTCATGGTTGCGCACCCAGAAATGAAGTCCGTAGGCTCCAACTACGCCTAGGACTATCCACGCCTGATAGTACAGTTTAAAGACCGTGTTCATACGGTTCGCAAACAGGTCATTGATGTACAGAAGTTCCGCCCCGTACACCATATAAAGGGCCATTGCGAGCAGTGCCAGGACAAACACCAGCGTGTCCGAAACCGATCTGCGGGCGTAGTGCAGCAAGGCGAGCATGGACATCCCCGAAAGAACAGACAGTGGGAGCACATCCCGGGCACGCCGGAACAGATCTGACGTCATAGCGGAGTCGTTTGTGGCCAGATGGACGACCGCCCAGATTAAGTATGGAACAGCGATCGCCAGTAATACGGCTATCACCGGTGCCGCGTCCGCCTGGCCTCCTGGCCCGGACGATGTGACAACGGCCTGCGCTTCCACATCGTGATCATCAATCATGCAGGTTCCTCGCCCAGACCTGATCCGGTGCACATAAGCGCGCACCACACGAACAGATACCGTCAGCCATAAGGGTGCAAGGAGGACCACGAACATGGACCACACTGTGAGCATGTGAATTGGGCGTGTCGCGTATTTTGCAGCGCCTATCGGAGCGCTCCAGTCCACCTGGCTGCTAAACGTCCCAAAGTAGAATCCGGCAAATATCGCCAGCCCGAGACCCAGTACAAGCAACGTGGTTACCAGACCCCTGAGCATTGCTAACGGGAGGGCCATCGATTCGTCCCTGTACATCTTGACCGCCACGACAATGAAGACGAGCGCCGCTGCGAAACCAAGATCCCACGCATTGATGAAACCCAGAGCTCCGACCGCAATCGACAGAAACAACCATTGCATCGGCTGGCCGATCATGCGGCCCGGTCTTCCGGCGTCCGGGCTCAAGAACAGGTTCAGCGCTAGACCAAGAACGAGCAGCAGGAACGGGATCGATATCAGATGCGGGTGCAGGTCTCCCAACAACAGGCTGAAGAACGGAAACTCCTGGATTGTGAAATCCAGTCCGGAATTTGTTGCAACCATCGGCAAGATATCGAACGTGTTGATGACCCGCGATGAATGCCACCACCACCAGTAGTTGTCGGGCCGCCAACGGTTGGCAGTAGCCCCGCCATCGGCACCTTCTATCGCTACGTCGTTGATGGCGAGCCAGTCGTAAAAACCTTCCGCCCCGAGCGATGTTCCAGCCCCGAACTCCCAGAGACCCGCGTAGTTGGACGCCACGAGCAACAGTACGGCAGCGGACGCGGCAATCGGGAGCGCTGCCCGATCCCTGAGTCGACCGGGCAGGATCATTCCGTACGCCACGGAGAACGCCGCAGAGGCCGCCATTCCAGCAATCAGTGCTAGGGATAGGTTGAATCCGACGGATGTCACAACCCCGGACATCTGTCCGATGCCGCCGAGAATCCAGTAGCCAAAGTAGTAGTAAGCCACCGCCTCGCCCGCCAGCCAAGGGTCTGTCGGGGGTGCGCTTCCCGAAACCGTGGCCGCGTTGAGCATCAACAGCTCCATCGGTTTCTCGGTGCCGGAGATGTCCGGTTGGTGTGATCTTATGAAGGCCCAGGCGGCGAAAAACAGGAGAAACAGGAGCTCGCCGGCGAGTAACGCCGGCCACTCTTTCTTCACGAATCGGCCGAACCGATGCCGGCGTCCCCGGAGTATCCACACCGAAGCCCCGGCAAATACGGCCGTCACGAACCAGTAGGCCGCGCCGGAATTTGGAATCAGCCCCATGTCGCTGGCGAGCCACACCGCGCCCCCCACCAGGATCAGGCCCAACGGTTTAGCAAGTCCCGCGCCGCGGTCGCGAAGGTATGGCAACGAAATCCATACGATCGGCAGTGAAATTAGGCCGATAACCTCGACAGTTACCAGCCAGCGCAGGGTTTCAGTCATCGAATCTCAACGGCCTCATGCCGCGTGCTTGTATCGACGGACTTTTCAGGTGTTCCTAAGAGTCCAAGGACGTCGGATCTAGGTCCCAAAGTGTTTAATTCTGACTATCCAGAATACAAACTAACGCGGAAACAGGGATTCGTATCCTCGGAACGAGTTAAGTCCGAGATCAACCCGAGATTCCCGCTGCCTCTTCGGGGAGAAGAGCTTTCACGAACTCGTCCGGATCGAACACCGCCAGATCGTCCAGCGTCTCTCCCGTTCCTATGAATAAAACCGGGAGGCCCAGCTCTCGGGCAATTGCCAGAACTATGCCACCGCGTGCAGTACCGTCCAGCTTAGTCAGAATCACCCCGTCACACTCGACAGCTTCGGTAAACGATCTGGCCTGTATCAGGCCGTTCTGTCCGGTTGTGCCATCTATCACCAGCAACACCCGTTGGTCGAAGTCGCCGGCCTGTCTCGCGATGATGCCCTGAATTTTCTTCAACTCGTCCATCAGGTTCGTTTGGGTGTGCAGACGGCCTGCGGTATCGATGATCACCATGTTGGCGTTCCGCGCCCGGGCAGCCTCCATCGCATCAAAGGCGACCGCTCCTGGATCGCCCCCGGCCTGATGGGCGATGACATCGACACCCACTCGTTCGCCCCAGATCTGAAGTTGCTCGATGGCTCCAGCCCTGAACGTATCCCCCGCGGCGAGTATTACCTTTTGATCATTGGCTTTTGCCGTATGGGCCAGTTTGGCGATAGTGGTCGTCTTGCCTGCGCCGTTCACACCAACAATCAGCACGGCGGTATCGATGTCTTCAGATAACGCATTCCCGGCGCCGCTATTCCTCAGACGCGCCGTCATCTCTTCACGGAGAAGTGCACACACTTCGGACGGTTCCTTCAACCCTGCGTCGGAAACGCGGTCTCGCAGGGTGTCCAACAGTTCCATGGTCGTAATCGCTCCGACATCTGCAGCGATCAAAGACTCTTCAAGGTCGTCCCAGAAATCGTCATCGAGCGCGGTGCGTCGGAACAGAGCGCCTATAGATCGAGACCACAGCGCCCCGGTCTTTGAGGAGCTTGATTCGGTTTTCCCTTTGCGCCGAAAAAGTCTAAGCAGGTCGATCTCCCTCGTCCGTTGGGCACCGTGTCATCAATGAATGGTTAGAGGGCCGGGATTCTTCGGTATCAATTATCGTCGTCAACGGCACCGGGAACACAATGATCTGTCGCCGTTATCGCAAATCCCTCAGAATCAAGTGCCTTACTCGCCGCCATGCGTTCGGCATCCAACTTCCTGCGTCCCACCCCCGTAGCGATGGCGTTTCCTGCGACCAGAACTTCCACGGTGAACCGTCCGTATTCGTCCTGTGCGTCCTCTTGCAGGACCCGGTATACAGGCAGAGCTGCGCCATTCACTTGGACGCGTTCTTGAAGCAACGACTTCGGGTCCTTTGGCGAACCTGCGCTCATCGCCGCAGTAAGTTCAGGTTCCAAGTACCGGACGACGAACTCAGAGGCCATTTCGTAGCCTTGGTCCTCCATAATTGCACCGATTACGGCTTCAAAAGCGTCCGCCAAAATTGACGATCTCTCGCGTCCACCGTTGGCGTCTTCACCATGACCCAGGGTTAGATAACCGCCTAGGCCGACCCGCCCAGCCGCCAGTGCGAGAGCGCGTTCTCGGACCACCTGCGAGCGAATCGCTGTGAGATCGCCCTCTTCTGCCTCCGGAGCTTCATGGAAGAGGTAATGCCCTATTCCGACGCCGAGAATAGCGTCGCCCAAGAACTCAAGCCGCTCGTTAGATTCAAGAGACTTCGATGGATTTTCGTTCAGGTACGAGCTATGAGTGAGCGCGAGCTTGAGGAGCGACCTGTCCTTGAACCGGACACCGAGTCGCTCCTCAAGCCCACCCAGACGTTCGTCATCTGCAAAATGCCCGGGCACGCAGTATCTCTACTTGTCGTCTTCGAAAACACCACGCGGCCACGGCGGCTGCGGACGCTTGATCTCGCCGAAAAGTTTGCTGTCCCGAGAAAGGGCGATGAAGTGGCGGAACGCCGCAACGGCCTCATTTTTCGGGGGTGTGTAAGTCTTCACAAAGGTCGGGAGGGAGTCCGCAAACACGAATGTCGGCGTGCCGAAAATCCCCAGATCTGCCGCCCGTTCGTGGTCCGCTGCAACCTTCTTCAAGGTCTCGGGATCGTCCAGCTCTTTCTCAAAGCTGTCCATGTCCAGACCGCTGTCTCGGGCGATCTCAAGGATCACGTCTCGTTCGCGGACGTCTTTACGGTCCACGTGACGTGCTTCAAGCAGGTTCATGAAGAACACGTTGTGCAGTTTATTGCCCTGGCCCTTGGACGCTTCACCGGCGCGCAGTGCGAGTAGTCCGCGGCTCTCGTAGTCCGGGCCCTGCTCCCACGCCTTCCAGTCATCGCCCTCCTTGCTGTTCACCTGCTCAAGAGCAAAGCTCCGCCAGGTAATCTCCAGCTCGTCGCCCAGTTCTTCACTTACGTCAGCGAGCCAACTGCCCGCCTGTTTGACCCACGGTCAGGTGAAGTCGATAAAAATTTCTGTCTTGATAACGTCTTTTGTGGTCAAGTCGATCCCTCCGCTCTTTGATGCGTCCGACCTCTACATATCGATCGTCAGATCGTCGGAAGCCCTGATAGTTTAGTTAGCCTACGAAGCCGGGTCAAAAACCGATTACCTGTGACAATTTTACAGGGCCGTTTGGATCACCCTCCGCTAGACTGAGATTCGGCCCCTAAAACGTGCCAAATCACACCAACTCCCTGCCCCTTCCTCTCACTATGCCCAACGTCGCCAACCTGATGGACCGCTCAGTGCCCCGACCGGTCCTGGATGCACTGCGTTCCGCCGCGCTCGTGGCATCCTGGGAGACGGTAAAAGTTCAGGAGCTGTATCTGGTCGGCGGCATGGTGCGTGATCTGGTGCGAGGCGAGAACTCGGCAGACATCGATCTGTCCGTGGTCGGGAACGGGCCCGGTTACGCAACGGCACTCTCCAACGAGCTAGGCGGGCAGGTCACGAAGGTCTCCAAATTTGGGACCGCGGCCATCGAAACCGACACCCTCACGATTGACGTGGCGACCGCTCGAGTCGAAACGTATGAACATCCGGGCGCGCTTCCTAATGTGACGCCATCCGGCATAACTGAGGACCTGGCCCGACGAGATTTCACTATCAATGCGATGGCGATCGACCTATCGAGCAACTCCTGGGGTGAGCTAATCGACCCACATGGCGGGATGTCAGATCTGATGATGAAGCGGATCAAAACACTCCACGTCCACAGCTTTGCTGACGACCCAACACGTGCGCTTCGGGCTATACGATACGAGAGTCGCCTGGGTTTCAAGATTCAAGGTTCTACTATCGACGACATGCAACGATACGGTGCCCACTTTGACGCCGTATCGCCAGCGAGGGTGCTAGCAGATTTTCGATACATTCTGGGAGAGGCCAGTCGAGCGGAGGCTTTGAGCCGGGCGGAAGAACTTGGTGTTCTTGGCTTTATCTCTCCTGCGTTCCGAATCTCCAGCCGATCATTGCAAGCGATCAAGGCCACACCCGATCGCGAGGCTTTATTCCATGTTTCCCTGATCGGCGCTCGACTCACTAAATCCGAGGCGGACACGTTGATCCAAAGGCTCGATCCGTCCGCCGATTGGCGTGAGGCGCTGAACGCGGGCTCGACCTATCAAGAGATCGCTTCCGTACTTGAACGCCCCGATCTTCGTCCAAGCGAGATAGCCGAGCTGCTTTCGGGATTCCCGATACTCGCGCTTGAGGCTCAACTCCAACTGGCGCCGGCAACCCGGCAGCGTGCGGTGCTCCGCTCATGGCTGGAGGAGCTACGGTTCCGGGATCCGTTACTCTCCGGGGACGATCTTCTTGAAGCAGGCGTCCCCCAAGGACCGTTGATCGGACGATTGCTCGACGAGCTACGGCGCGCTCGGTTGGACAGAATCGTCGGAACCCGAGATGACGAGTTGACTCTGGTGAAACGCCGGCTGCCGGTGATGCTATCCAACGGGAAGGACCGTTAGGCGACGAGCCTGATTCTTGTAACTGGACGAGAAGCTTGTGGAGCCAATCAATGTCTCGACTGTCATTCTGACCCTTCACAGGAAGCGCCCCCCTACAGAAAGCCCCTAGTCCCGCGCCGCCAACCGTTGGCGGTGGAACAAGTACTGCTGCGCGTACGCGGCATCCTCGCCGAATCGGTCCCGTGCCATCTGGCCGATCGCATCGTTGGACATCTTCTCTGACGCCCCATACCACTGCTCCATTGCCCTACGAACCCAACGATCGACCGGGAACGCACCCCCTTTCTGAAGGGAAAACGCCAGCACGCAGTCAGCGATCTTCGGACCAATGCCATCCAGTGTCACAAGCGCGTCGCGAGCTTCTTCGTAGGACATATCCAGCAATCGCTCCAGCACGAATTTCCCGGAAGCCACAGCGATAGCTGCACCCTCAAGGTAGCGCGCCCGGAAGCCCCATGCGAGATCACGTGCAGCTTGTTCGCCAGCCGCTGCGACCGCTTCCGGTCCCGGAAAAGCAAAATCGCCTGACTCGGGGCCGATTCGCTCACCGTATTTAGAAGCGAGTGCGCCCATATTCAGCTTGATTCGCGGGATATTGGACGTCGCCGAACAGATAAAC
>Ga0209403_10002891_pt1 | contig 19945 bp, 15 predicted proteins | sample ArcticOcean_MG_C_8_FD_187440 | JGI IMG/M metagenome (GOLD analysis project Ga0209403, IMG submission 187440) | Marine microbial communities from western Arctic Ocean - ArcticOcean_MG_CB11_86 (SPAdes) (version 2) | ecosystem: Environmental > Aquatic > Marine > Oceanic | place: Arctic Ocean... | reverse complement strand
TGTATCGTTTTGATTTCATTGTCTGGGTCCTTTTTAGGTGCCCAGACTAACTTTTCAAGTGCCCCAGTTTTCGTAATCTCGACCAGAGGTAACTTTGATCATTTAAATTATTATTGGTATTTAGAACGACGGTGGGCCTCTCTTCCAAGAACCCAGTTTCTCATTGCTGAAGGAACGCAATCAAATCAGCTACGCCTTGGTCATTCCAGGCCTGCAATAATCCTTCCGGCATAGTGGACTGCTCAAACTGCTCCTGCTTTTTTACTTCGGATAGTGGGATCATTTCCACGCTATCGAGGCCAGCAATAGAGAGGGTGTGTCGTGTTTGCGCCGACACGTTTCCGCTCAATACACGACCATCTTTTAAAGTGATCACATTCATCCGGTAGTCCTGCGGAAGAACAGCACTGGGATCGATTAGGTTCTCCAGGAGGTAATAAAGGTTTTGCCTGTCGCTACCGTCCAGGTGAGGCCCCAGGGTACCTCCCTCCCCGTAGAGCGAATGACAGGACGCGCAGGTGCTCTGGAATATAGTTTTTCCATTGGCGATACTAGCCTTTGCAAGCACCTGGGGAGTCAGCTTGGATTGCCACGAATTTATTACCTTCTGTTTCTCTTCAGGACTACGGCGCAGTTGTCCCCACACTTCTTCAAGTAACTTATTGAGACGATTATTACCCAGGTTATAAATCTGCCGTGCGTAAAAAGCAGATACGTCAGCCCGTTTCACCTGGCCATTTCGCATAGCCTGAAGAAGCGGGCCCGCAAATGATTCACGGGAACTGAGGGTAGATATAGTAGCTTGTCGATCGTCCGTTAGATAGCGACCGTAAGGTCTCAAAATAATACCAGCAATTTTAGGATCATCAAAGGCAGCCAATTCACGAATGGCCTGGTTACGACGAGACTGATTATCAAGCAGATCCAGCCAATCTTTGGCGCTCATTGGACTTCCTTGATCAAAGACCGGCTCCAGCTTCGAGGCTTCCTCTTGGATCCCTGCGTCGTTGGAGTCGGTCAGCAAACTCCAATTGGAAGGCGCTTGAATACCACTTAATCCTTGCAACGCATCTCCTACTCCCTGGACACCCGCTCTGGCTTGTAACAAATCCCCACGATCCAAGGTCGCAGCAATAACTTTGACCAATTGCGGCATTAATTTAGCATTTAAGTCGAAGTCAAAAGCGATACGGCGAACGATGTTCTTGTAGACCTGAGGATCTGCACAGTTCGCCAGAAAGCCCAGTGCTCGAACCGGATCGGATTCCACAAGCGGGCGAAGCGCATACCAGATCATATAGGGTAAATTCTGATCGGTAACGTATCCAAAATCTAACAACAAATCGCGAGCAAGCTCCCATTGCTGGACCACTGAAAATCGAGAAAATGTGGAGGCAACGTACAATCGAACCAAAAGCGACTTCCCATCGCTGGCTAACCATCTGATTTTATCAAATTGAACTTTATCTGGCGCTCCCGATTCCCCAATCAAGCGAACCGCCCAACTGCGTACATGTTCGTTTCCATGATCTAACAATGAGGTCAATCGCGTCTGCCCTACTCCACCCGAACTATGCAATGCCCACATAAAGCGTAACTGCCGATCCACCTCATACTTTCCTGAATCAAGCATGCGCATCAGCTCTTTGCGGGCATCCCCAAGATCGTTGCCTACTACATAACGTTCTTGTAAAAGCCGACGTGCATGGCGGACGTACCAGTCATTGTCGTTTAATTGGTGCGCAACGAGCTCCTGATTGGTTTGTTCAGCCAGGTTCAAAGACCCGGGGTTTTCAGCTTCTCCGTAAACCACTTTATAAATGCGCCCACTGGTTCGGTGAACACCATCGTTGTCGTGGCATTCTCCGATGTCCGTCCAGTCAGACAGATAAACACCGCCGTCGGGCCCATAAATCTGAGTCACCCCTTTATACCAGGGATGATTGGCAATCATGAAGTCGTTACCATGGCCTGCGACATAGCCGGACCCCACTCTTTGCAGAACATCGTTGTTGATACGCCTGCCGTGGGTATTACTCAGAAAGAGGGTGTTTCTATATTTTTCAGGCCAATTGTTTCCAAGATAAATCATGGCTCCACAGTGCGTGTGCCCACCACCCAACAAATCGGTTAGTCCCTCTGCGTTGTCTCGAAACTTCTTTCGATCCGTCCACTCACCCTCGTGGTGCAAATGATCGGCCGTTAAGGAAATACGATCATACACATGAGACGCGGAACCTTGGCCGTGCATGCGCGGATAGTAAGCGCCTGGAACTACATGCCAGAGATGACCGTTCACATTACCAGTCATGAACATTTCGCCCATATCATTCCAATCCAGCCCCCATGGATTGGTGGTGCCGCGGGCAACCATTTCAAATTCGCGAGTTACGGGGTGCAGCCGCCAGATTCCACAGCTAACATCGATTCGTTGATCTGGGGTCGTTCCCGGTGGGCCAACCAGGGATGAAGCCGTAATTCCATGCCGACCGTAAAGCCAACCGTCGAGGCCCCACGTCAACCCATTAAAAAAGTTGTGGTTACCCTGCATAGTGAATCCATCCAACACCACCTCGGGAGGACCATCCGGCACGTCGTCACCATCACGATCAGGAATAAACTCCAGATTAGGAGAGTTGCAGATCCACACGCCGCCAAAACCAACGGTCATGCCCGACAAGTGAGTGGCCTTGTCATAAAAAATCTTCCTCGAATCAAAATGCCCATCATTGTCGGTGTCTTCAAAGATAAGAACTCGATCCTCCCCCTTCATTTCCCACTCCTTGTAAGAATAGGATTCAGCCACCCAAATGCGTCCCCGGTCGTCGGTCTTCATGGCGATGGGTTGCCGAACATCCGGCTCACCGGCAAATAATGTAGCAGAAAAGCCTTCTGGTAGTGACATAACAGCAGCAGCCTTCTCTGGTGCGAGCGGTTCACGTCCTGGCTCCTGAGTATTCACAGGCACATAAAGATCGGATGCAAACAGGGGAACTGAAAGGAAGCTGAAGAGTCCGAGACAATTGAAGAGATTTTTCATAGGGTAAGACTGTATGGGATTATCATCATTGTTCGTCAAAGGTCTGGTTCGGGTCAAGAACTGGCGTGCTGATACGAGAACAAGTTTGCGAAATTCAATCCAGTTGCTCAACCTATCCGTCCCTTTTAATTCAAAGCTTACATGACACGACTTACTTCTGCCCTTTCTTGGGTCGCCCTGACCCTGCTTTCAACCCTGGTGCTTCCCGCTCAGCCCGACAACGAGCTGCCTTTGGATCCTGCCATCACCTATGGCAAGCTGGAAAACGGATTGACCTACTACATCCGGGAAAACCAGGAGCCGAAGAACCGGGCAAATTTCCGACTTGTCGTTAATGCCGACTCGGTCGCTCTCGATCCGCACAAGTGGCTCTACTCACCCATTGAAGCCGGTTGCACCTTAGTAAAAAACCCACAGGACCTTCCGGATACATTTGCCTTCCATCCAGACTACTATCAATTCGATTTAGAGGGTGATCAACCGCCTACCAATTACTACGAGCTTGGGCTGCAAAACACCCGAGGATTCAGAGCTCTCAAAGTATGGCTGGCATTCAAGCAAGTAGGCGGCCCCGCCTTCGTAGAAATGATCCGCCAGGATATACAGCTGGCTCAGGCCATGAAGGAAGCCATCTCCCAGGAAAAAGAACTGGAAGCTCTCACCTGCCATTTGAGTATCACCACTTTCCGCTATGTCCCAAAGGACCTGGAACACACTAAAGACGAGCAGCTCAGCTACTTGAACGAGCTCAACGAAAAACTACTCAACCAGCTTCAGGAAGAAGGAGAAGTTTTCGTCTCAAATGCCGTTTTACAGGGCACTTACGCGTTACGTGCCTGTATTGTAAATTTTAGGACAACCTTGAATGAAATCGAAAAACTTCCGGGAATAGTTATCCGAATCGGTCAAGAATTGGATGCCAAGATGAGAGTTTGAAAAGTATCCCTCCCTACTCTAATCCTTCGCTATCGGCGGACCCCAACGCTCCGTCTGAATCACATCAATAACCACGTCAGTATCATTCGACTGAGCCGGACCTTCCCGGCTGGTCCCTTGTGCGACCAAGTATCTTAGTTTTGCATCCAAATGCTTCAAAATCTCAGGCTCATTCTCCGCTAGATTTGTGGTCTCAGCAATGTCTTCATTCAAGTTATAAAGTTCACGGATTCTGGGCTCGCCACGGTTTTTATCGAGACCGTCTGAAGGATTCCGGAAAACAATTTTCCACGGACCTTCGGCCAGGGAAAACTCGCCGGGGGTTGAGTGGGCTATCACATGATCTCTTTCTGGAGTACTTTCTTTTTCAAACAGTGAGTTTAAAAAGCTGAAGCTGTCCTCGCCAACATTTCCCGGCAGCTCTTTGCCCAACAGGTCGGCACAGGTCGCAAAAATATCAACCAAACTCAAGGCATGATCGCGCTGAGCACCCGCCTCAATCTTACCTGGCCAGCGGACCAGAAACGGTTCGCGGTGCCCGCCTTCCCAAATTTGGCTTTTGTGACCACGGTAGGGACCGCTGGCGTAGTGTTCTGCCTCTATTAATGTTTCCCAGCCTGTGTAGTGGGAGTGTCCGTTATCGGCAGTGAAAATGACAATGGTGTTATCCGCAATACCCGCATCTTCGAGCGCTTGAATTACCTGCCCGGCGGACCAATCAGTTTCCATAACAAAATCAGCGACCGGAGCGATACCACTTTTGCCTTTGAACTTAGCCGAAGGCACGACGGGTTCGTGCGGGGACGTTTGAGAGAAGAAAAGAAAGAAGTGTTCATCCTCGTCGGCCTTGTCATGGATGAATTTAACGGCCCGCTTTGTGATTTCTGGCAAGATCTGGTCCCACTGCCAACCCGGCGCAATGGGATTTCCGTCGAACCCTTTTGGCATGACCGTCCCTTCATTGGGATCCCACTTGTAGCGATCCGTCGGCTGAATGAAAACCCGATCATTTTCAATAAAAGTAAAGGGAGGAAAGTTTGGCACGTGCGTTCCAAAGTAATAATCAAACCCTCTGGCTGTTGGACCATCCTTTATAGGTTGAGTGTAATCCCATTCTTTTTCCTGAAGTACATTCCGCTCCTCTTCGCGTGTGCTCGGTTGAGCTCCAGCCCAATTCCAGCCAAGGTGCCATTTTCCAATCAACCCCGTATCATAACCTTCCTCTTGCAGGAACATTGGCAAGGTGAGCCTTCCTTCATCAATCAAAGGAGGCTCGTAAGCCGCAATAACCCACTCCTGCATACTCGTGCGCCAGGCATAACGTCCGGTCATCAAGCCGTAGCGAGTCGGGGTGCAACAGGCAGATCCACTGTGTGCATTGGTAAACCGCATCGACTCACTCGAAAAGGCATCGAGGTAGGGAGTCGCGATTTTGTTTTCCGGATAGTGAGCTTGGATATCCCCTACTCCAAAATCATCTGCCAGAATGATAACAATATTCGGCCTATTTTGCGTTTCCTTTTTTGAACATCCTTGGAATATAAATCCCAGGACTGAGCAGACATAAATTAGTCGTTTGAATATAAGTTTTTGGGTCATAAATAACAGATTAATACGAATGTAATACTTTGAATGTAGGAGCAACTTTAGTCGCGACAAATAAGCCTAAGAATATCCGAATCGCGACTAAAGTTGCTCCTACATAAGGAAGAAAAATTACCAATCTGTTCACTTTTCAATCCGAGTTGGAGGGAGCCCAGCGAAGCTGCTGAGTAACATCCATGATTACTTCAGAATCATTCGATTGATCAGGACCACTTCGACTAGTGCCTCTGGCAATCACAGCTCTCAGCTTCTGGCTTAGACGGTCTGCCATCTCGGGATGTGCCTCGATGAGATTTTCCGACTCATCTATATCTTCACTCAAATGATAGAGCTCTGGGATCCGTGGTTTTTCGCGTGATTGATTAAAATTCGGACCTTGGTTTTTATAAACAACTTTCCACGAATCTTCTGTGTAGGAAAATTCTCCACCCACCGAATGGGCAACTAGGTGGTGGCGATGAGGCGAACTACTATTCCCAAACAAAGTGGATAAAAAACTTAAACTGTCTTCACCTACATCATTGAGTAAATTCGAACCGAGTAATTCTGCAATGGTTGCAAATACGTCGTTTAGGCTAAGCAAATCATCATTGAGGGTTCCTTCATCAATCTTGCCAGGCCAACGAGCGAGAAAAGGAACTCGATGGCCCCCTTCCCATATGTCCGTCTTCCTGCCCCGATAAGGACCACTCGGCTCGTGCCCTGCTTGGATCAACGCATCCCACCCTTGTGGTAGGTGACCATTGTCAGAGGTAAAGATAATGAGCGTATCATCCGCAACACCGGCAGCTTCAAGGGCTTCAATCACTTGCCCAGCAGCCCAATCCGTTTCCATGATAAAGTCAGCCACAGGCGAGATACCACTCTTCCCTTTGAATTCATCAGTCGGCACGATTGGAGTATGCGGACTGGTCATGGGAAAATACAAAAAGAACGGTTCATTCTCCTGGGCTTGATCGTGAATGTATTTTACAGCTCGTTCGGTAATCTTCGGAAGGATTTGATCGAACTGCCAATTTGGAGCGATCGGATTGCCATCAAAGGAACTGGGTAAAGATCTGCCATCATTGGCATCATATTTAAACCGATCTGTCGGTTGTTCCACAACTCGATTATTTTCGATGAAGGTAAACGGAGGAAAATTCGGGACGTGAGTTCCAAAGTAGTAATCAAACCCACGAGTCGTTGGACCGTCTTCGATCGCTTGAGTATAATCCCAAGTCTTCGTTCGAAGAATATTACGCTCTTCTTCCATGCTACTCGGCTGCGGCCCTGGCCAGTTCCAACCCAAATGCCATTTGCCAATGCAAGCCGTATCGTAACCCTGCGCCTGTAGGAATTTTGGAAGCGTCAATCGGTCCTCAGCGATCAATGGCGGCTCGTAGCAGGCGAGCACCCACTCTTGTAGCCTGGTTCTCCAAGCATAGCGCCCAGTGAGCAAACCATAGCGAGTGGGTGTGCAAACCGCAGACCCACTATGTGCATTGGTAAAACGCATCGACTGTTCCGTGAAGCGGTCCAGATATGGGGACGGAATTTTACCTCCTGGAAAATGAGATTGGATGTCCCCTGCCCCAAAATCATCAGCCAGAATGATGACAATATTGGGACGGTCTGGCGCTGATTTATTTCCACAACCAGAACACAAAAAGCTCGAGAAAATAAAAGTCAGAAGTAGGACTCTAGTCATCATTTTTCCTGTATTTATTTTAATCAAAAGAAGTTTCCATTTTGAAGGGAGATATTCGATTCAGCAAACAATCGCCAACTTGATGTTGTAGAAGCAATTTTAATCGCGACCTTAGTCTCATCAATTCACCAGTTCGCGATTAAAATTGCTCCTACAAATATTCAATGCCACGGGAAACTCATAGTTGGCTGCCCGACGTACCTATCATTTGAGATGACAAGACGCGTGCCGCAACCTGGCTCCAATTTTACGCGAAATGTCGATTGATCCACCTTCACGGAATCCATCCTGTTTTTGACCTGAGTTATCCGATGTTCTCCATAGGCTCCTGCCTGAACGATCAATTCTCGTGACTGGGTTTGGCTGACATTCACTAAGGTCACCGAAACTTCATCGTCCGAGATATCGTCAATCAATGCTGCCACATCTTCCGGAATGCCAGCTCGTCTCTTGACCGGATCGAAGTAACGCAATCGACAATGAAGAGGCGCAGCGCCACGGCCGGGATCTAGACCGGCCATCATCAACTTGTTGAGCGTCTGAACCGTGGCGGGATTATACTTCATGGGATCATCGGCTAGGCGAGTATCGGGCGTGGTGGTGTCTGCTCGCATACCGGCAACCTTCGAACGAATGATTCCGAATTCCTTCTTCAGCTCTCGCATGGGAAATGCATCGTCGTTCCCACTGAGATACTTTACCCAAGGGTCTTCTTTGACACGAGCCTCATCTTTTTCGTCCTGAGTCCAGAACCAACAATTCAGCAATCCCCATGGAACCGGGTTCGGTTGAAAATCATACCAGCCATCATCCCCATACATGTAGGGATAACGCCTCACACCATCGATGACTTTCGAATTGGAATTCACAATGTCTATCATCCTTGTCCAAGCATCGATGTACTTCCGATCTCCGGTAAGAAGGTAGGCATTCCCAAACCCATCTACTGCTCGATAGACTCGGGTCCGGTGCGCCAGTTCGCCGGTTTGAGGAACTTCTACCGAGAACGCCCAGCCATAAACGCTGCCCCACCATTTGCCGTCGGTTTCTCCTCCAATAGATCCGTCGAGGCCAATGCTGGATGGGATTATTCCATTATTATCCTCCATTCGCTTCAGCCAGGCATCCGCATAGTCGACCAGCCATTTCTTATATTTATCCGCACCGGTTAAAATATAGGCATTCGAGGCCAGAGTCATGGAAGACATGTTCTGAGGATGGTCTCCGAGGGTATCGTTGTAATCTTTAAAATGGGCGACCATCTCCGCGTAGGTCCGTTCACCATGACCGAGGTGAAAACGATTCTCTACCTCGATCGGATCACCTGCCCAATCCAGGCCGGTTGTCTTCCGCATAAGCGGCCCACGACTTCCATTGAACATACTTCGGATGATCTTGTGCTCGTAGTCGTAGTTCTGGGCACCAGGATCCTCATTCATATAAAAACCGGCGTAACGACGAACTCTGTTTTGGAAATCCAGGTTGTCCGGATCGGAGAGCCCTTGCAGATTAAATACACGCAATCCTTCACCGTTGTGCATCCAATCCATCATCACGGGAAACTCTTTGTAGTACATGCCGTCACGTGCAAACGGAACATCTACGGTCTTGGCTTCGGTATACTGGCGCAGGTGTCCTTCCCAGGCTTTCCGATACATAGTCAAAATGGAATCGTCTCCACCCAGTGCATGTAGAATCGGCCAATCTGCTACATTCTCAATCGCATCGTCCGGACCATCGTCCCCACCCCAGCGTACGACACACTCCAGGTAACCGCGCTCATCAAAGTATTTTTCGAAAAACTCCTCACAAGCCACAGCATTGGCTTCGAGTAATTGCCGCTCGAGCAGCGCCCACTCCGGCGGCGCCATCGGGGTATTGATCTCCACAATTACATATTTACCGTAAACGGGGGAATTCAGGAGTACTACAAATAGGAATGCAAAGCATCCGGGAAGAGAATTAGATTTCATGGGGTAATATACCGGGGTTGAGCAGATTATCCTTTATGCCCTACCCTAAAGGTCAAGCACCTCAATCAACCTCGATGTTTTTGAAACGTGTAGAGTAATATCACCAAAGGTTCAGTTCGAGCCAACTTCCTGGATGTTTGCCCTCACCAAAATTGCCATGAAGTTGACAGGAATATACGATAAATGACTATAAATCCCTATAAATATGGTGCGGGCGGGGGGAATCGAACCCCCCTCTCAAGCTTGGGAAGCTCACATACTACCGATGTACTACGCCCGCTCTTGTAGGATGTGTGAAGCTAAGAATTCCATTCTTCATTACAAGCACTCCTTTTTATTCGCCCTTCGCCAAGGTAGCTCCTATCCATGGTCTAATGATTAAAAAGATACTCCTAATCGTCTCCGCGGGTTTGTTGTTCTGTTCTACTTCTTATGGGAAATCGAAATACCAGTTATCCAAGCCTGGTAAATTACTGCACAAAGAAGACTTTGGATCGGCAGAGCTTCCGGAGCATTTCAGAGAAGGAGCAGGTGCCTGGAAAATTGTGGATGGAACGCTTCGAGGAAGACAACGCGCAGAAGACAACCATACCGCGTTTCGGAAAATCTATCTCGACCATTATAATGCGATTTACGAGTACGATATGAAAATGGAAGGGGACGGATTCACTCGGTTGATGATCAACTGGGATCTGGTCCATGTCTCCAAAGGAGAGATCCATTATGATAAGGCGCAAGTGTTTAAGATCAAAGAAAAGGGAAAGCGTGAGCAAATGGCCCGGCAAAATCGAGACCAGGGATTGGATCCTCTGCAGGGAAATTATGATGAGGCTACTCATGCCATAAACGAGATTTCATTGAATTTGAAAGAAGGGGAGTGGTATCACGTGGTTTTTGAATCGGTTGGCGATCGGCTAAGCCTTCAAATTGATGGGAAGATAGTGATCGGTCAGCATATCGGGCTTACTGAAAAGAAAGACAATTTTGGCTTTCAGGCAGGCGGATTGGAAGGCTACGTGTTCATAGATAATGTGCTGGTTCGGGAGGCCATTCCGTTACCCCAAGAATCATAATGTAGCCATGGTAGTGAGACCATGGATGGGTTTAATGGTCTTATATCTTCCTAATTACAGATAAATCAATGGGGTCACCATCATTGCTACTGATCGCATCCTGGGTTGAAGCTTGTGAGGTGAGTTCATTTATTTGATAATGAACCCGTCTTGAGCATTCCGTTTAATCGTCGCCATTTTCTAAAATCCTGTGCCGCCACAGGTGCCTGGTGGGGATTGGCTGATCCTTGCTTGTTTCCAGGTCTTCCGACCCTGAGGGCAGCCGAATCGGAACTTCCATCCAAATTTGTCAAATTTAGCTCGAAAATAGAGCCATTGGTTCGATTCTTGGAAGAGACTCCTCGCAGGCGTTTGTTGGAAGAAGTGGCTCAGCGTATTAAGAAGGGAACATCCTACGGAGAACTGCTCACTGCCCTGTTTCTTGCTGGAGTGCGTAACATCCAACCGCGGCCGGTCGGTTTTAAGTTCCACGCCGTTCTAGTAGTGAACTCCGCCCATTTGGCTAGTCAGAACTCACCGGACAGCGATCGCTGGTTACCCATTTTTTGGGCTCTTGACTATTTCAAATCCTCCCAGGCCCGAGATGTGTCGGAGGGCGACTGGACTCTGCCATCGGTGGACAACCGTTTGGTGCCATCCGCTTCTGACGCCCTCAGATTGTTTTCAGAGGCTATGGACCAGTGGGATGAAGCCAAGGCGAATAGTGCCATTGCTGGTCTGGCTCGTTCGGCTAGTACCGAGGATTTATTCGATGTTTTTTGTGGTTATGGCGCGCGCGATTTCCGGGACATTGGACACAAGGCCATTTATGTGGCGAATGGGTGGAGAACTTTACAAACCATCGGTTGGCAGCATTCTGAGCCAGTGCTTCGCTCGCTGGCTTATGCACTCCTCGAACGGGATGGAGGAAACCCGGCCAACAACGATTATGAAGCCGACCGACCTGGTCGGAGTAATCTACAAACTTTAAAAAAATTCGTACCGGTTGGCGTCACGGAAAAACCGAACCCCAAGCTTCCAAAGAGTTACTCAATGTGCTACGTCAGGGTAGCTGGCAAGACGCCTGTAATAAAGTGATCGCCCTGCTCAATTGGGAGGTCGATCCACAATCCCTTTGGGATGCACTTTTTCAACATGCAGCTGAGATGATGATGCGACGTCCGGCCATTGTTGCTCTGCATGCCTGTACCACTACCAACGCGCTGCATTACCTTTACGAGCACAGTTCAAACGACGAGACTCAACGTTTTTTACTTCTGCAGAATGCTGCCTTTCTCACCATGTTTCGTCGTGCCGGTGGAGTGGGAGATGGTGTATCGATCGATACCTTCCATCCCTTTGATGGTACGCCAAGTTTGGCTGACATATTTACAAATGTAAGTAACAGTCGGATACAGGCTGCTCAAAAGACTCTGGCTTTCTTGGAGCAGACTGAGGATCCCCAGTCCTTTATTGCAGCAGCCCAGCGGATGATTTACCTCAAGGGCACCGATTCGCACGACTATAAGTTCAGCTATGCTTGAGGATTACCGGTACATTTCGCCAGAAATCCGGGCACGATTCCTTGCTTCGACCGTCTTCTGGCTGGATGGAAATGAGAAGCCTGACAATCGGTTGGTTGCTCGAACCCGGGCCGCACTGAGTTAAATGCAGAATAAATGTGACCGGGCTTGTAAGGGTCGGAATTTTTTGGGATAAAGAAGTTACATGAACCGACGCAACTTCCTCCAGGGTCTGGCATTAGCTGGATCTGCCTCACTGGTAAAATCCCCAAACGATTTAAACGCTCAATCGAGGGCGGCCGAATCGAAACTAAAAATAGTATCTGTCGATGCGTATCCAGTAAAGTTGTGGGAGCGGTCTGACCAAGGAACCTTACCGGAGTTTACATCCGACTATGATCCGAAGCGTTGGCGCTACACAGGCCCCTTTGCTCAATTGGCCGGCGCGATTGTCGTGGTTATTAAAACGAACACTGGAATAACGGGATTTGGAATGGGTGGAGGCGGAAAAGTAGGTTGCGAAATCATCCAGGGCCACCTGCGGCATTTGTTGATTGGAACAAATCCTTTAAATATCGAGCTACTTTGGGATCAGATGTACACATCCTCGAACTTTTACGGGCGTCGCGGTGTTTTTGTGATGGCATTGAGTGGGGTGGACAATGCCTTGTGGGATCTTTTTGGGAAACATGCTGATCAGCCTGTCTACCGCCTGTTGGGTGGAACCACTAAGGAGCGTATTCCTGTTTATCATACGGGTGTGCCCGCTGCGGTTCAAACGGGACTGGATTTAAACATTCGTCACTTCAAGGTTGTTATATGGGATGGACTGGCCGAAGGAGAGGAAGGTAAGCGAAGAACCGTAAAGACGCTTCAGGAATTCAGAGAAAAGGTAGGTGTGGATCGGACTATTATGATCGAATGCGTAGCAGGTTGGGATGACGTGGATTACACTATCGACATGGCCAATCGACTGAAGGATTTAAATCTATATTGGATAGAAGAACCCCTTTCACCGGACAATATTCTAGGCTATGGGCGACTGGTAAAAGAAATCGACAGCACGCGAATAGCCAATGGCGAGCACGAGTATACTCGTTTTGGTTTTGCAGAATTGATACGCCATAATGCTGCCGATGTTTTGCAGCCCGATGTGACCTGGTGTGGCGGTGTTACTTCGCTCCGAAAAATTTCCGCTATGGCTGCAGTTCACGGTCTCGAATTTACACCACACCGCGGAGGTAGCCTTTACGGTCTTCCGCTGTGTCTATCATCCAGTCAATGCAATTGGGCTGAGAGCTTCGGCACCACGGACTCAGGAACGGAATTGATGAATGCCATGAGTGCTACTTTTGAAAACGGTTACTATTTGCCATCCGAAAAACCAGGATTCGGTACATCGCTCACCGAGGACCTGGTAAAGGAGTATTCAATTTCTTGATTATTAGGGGATTTCGGTGAAACGTAAAGTGATCACTTGATTCCCGTTTTCTGCCGGACGACCTCATATAAGCAGACCCCAGTCGCTACGGATATATTGAGGCAAGGAACATTTCCCACCATAGGGATCTTAATCAGGTCATCGCAGGTATCCATGGTCAGACGTCTGAGGCCATTGCCTTCAGATCCCATTACAATGCCGATGGCACCCGTAAGTTTTAGATCATAAAGATTTTGTGTTGCCTGGTCGGAGGTTCCTATCAGAAAGAGCCCTGCTTCTTTCATCTTGGTCATGGACTGAGCAAGGTTGGTGACTTGCACAACCGGCACAGATTCTGCACCGCCCGAGGCGATACGACGAACGGTTTCAGTAATCGAGGCAGCCCGATTCTTGGGAGTAACCACCGCGATCACTCCTACGGCATCAGCGGTTCTCAAACAGGCTCCAAGGTTGTGCGGATCTTCGATGCAATCGAGAATCAGGACGTTGGGGTTATCGAGCACCATGATTTTCCCATAGAGCTCCTCTTCGGACATCCGAGGTAGCGGAGCATTGATATCTGCATGTTTACTTTCTCTCGGGGAATTCTTCGATCTGTTGTTTCGTCTGGCCATTCTGGATAGTGGGATAAAAGAGGGTTTAACAATGGAATCAATGCTGGATTCACTTTGCCTTGGAATCTATGAACTTTGCCAAATCTGAGAGAACGTGATTTGAGAATAGATCTCTTAACGAAATCTCTGTAGATAGTTCCAGGTTTATTTGGTTCACCATCCGCATGGCTTTTATTGAATCTCCATTTAGCAATAAAAAGTCGTCGCTCGTTCTGATCGATTCACGGTTCAGTATGTTTGCCCATATGGATATTAAGACTTTCCCCGTTGGTGAGTCAGGTTCTGAATTTTGATTTTCCTTATTCTGAGTGGTATGCTGCCTGTTGGATGAATCTGTGATAGGAGTGTCTCTCGAAATTTGTCTTTGGATTTCGGATACTGATTCAGCCCTCTCCAGGTATTCCAGACAGCCATCCTCGTGCATTCGTCCGAGATCACCCGTTTTGAAGATCCTGAAATCTTCGTTCTCGGTGTCCTGTAAAAATGATTTAGCCGTCCTTTCAGCGTCATCCCAGTATCCAGGACTTAGAAAACGACTTCTTACTGCTATTTCTCCTAATTGATTTGCAGTGACTGGTTTACCATCATCACCCGCTACAAATACTTCCATATCTTCCACTGGGTAACCTACGGGGACTATTTTCGTTGGCAGATCCGCCTCCTTTTCAAAAAATAATTGTCTACATAATCCGGTTTCGCTGGTCCCTAATCCGTTGACCAGTGTGCATGATTGCGGGCCAAACCTTTTGAAAAATTTGAGATCTTCGATAGTCGCTTTATCTCCCTCCAGTCTAATCATTCGAAGGCTGGATTTTATCGAAGATTCGTTTAGAGCAAAACGAAATACTAAGGGAACGGAATGATACATGGTTATTTTCTCTACAATCAGCCAAGTAGCTAAGGTGTCGATTGAATCTCGATGAAGTAGATTTGGGAAAACGCAGGCGCCATTTAACAATGCTCCAAACTGACTTGAAATGCAGGCACTTAAACTTGGGGAATGAAGCAAAGTGAGTTTGTCCTCCGGAGTGATCTTCAAACTATTGGTATACCTGAGGATATTGTGCAGGACATTCCGGTGGCTGTCGGTTACACCTTTGGGTCGACCTGTAGATCCAGTGGTAAAGTAAATGTAGGCCAAAGCGTCCGGATTAATAGGGAGATTCGGGTTTTCAATTGGCTGCCCTGAGCTTAGGTTCTCAATGTTGATCAGTCTCTGTCCGGGCTGAACAAGCTTGGTCAAACTATCAGCACCTTTGTTACCCGTCCGGATTATCGGGGCTTCCAGGCTTTGAATTATCTCAATTAAGTTGGCTGGTGAATCCGCTGGATCTAGTGGAAGGTAAAACAGTCTGGCTTTTAACACGCCCAAAGTTCCAGCAATAAAGGGACCCCCTTGTTCACAGAGGATTACGACTGGAGATTGTTGGGGTGTCTTTTGCGAGAGCAGATTAGAGGCTATACGGTTTGCATAGTGATTGAGCGAATTGTAGCTGAGCTCAAGGTGCTGTGTTTTAACGGCAGTTCGCCGACCATGCTTCCTTGCTTGTTCCTCAAAACGACTGGGAATGGACTGTGCTGTCTCTGCTAGCAACATTGGCTCGAAGGAAATCATTAACTATTTTGTTTTGAACTGTAGGTCAGTATCTGGAGGGTAGTGTTCGATGAGCGCAAAACCTAAACACAAACCTACCGAACGTGAGGAATCCCTTTGCCCCTGTAAGAGTCAGGAGACCTATGGTGCGTGTTGTATGCCGTATCATTATTTAAAAGCAAAGCCAGAAACGGCTGAGCAACTTATGCGTTCCAGATTCAGTGCTTACTTTTTTAGACGAGTCGAATACTTGATCGACACCACGCATCCGGATACTCGAGATGCTGATTTGAAACAGGAAATCTTCAAAACCATGGAACAGGTTAGTTGGAGTTTCTTAAAAATTCTAAGCACCAGTGGCGGAGGGAAAGAAGACAAGACGGGGAAAGTTGAATTCGTAGCCGATTACTATTTGGAGGGTGAACTTCATGAATTGCACGAACGCGCCCGATTTAGGCGTTTTAAAGGTGCTTGGAAGTATTTGGACGGGAAGCGGTAAATTTGGTGCCCACCTGGTTCAAAGGTGATCAGGTTCCCTCTAATTGAGAGCTTAGGTCGATTAGATTCCCGTCTGCGTCTTTCGGAAAATACAGGTTCGACAGTTTTAATAAAATGGCCTCAAGCATTTCGTAATAAGCTTTTTCCTGAAAGCTTGATTTCTTTTTTCGTAACACTTCTATTTCTGCTTCAAGTGCATCACGTTGATTGCGTTGTTCCGCTGATAATCGCTTTTCCTGTTCCGATGGTATTAAGACTATTTGATGTGCACGAAATCCATCGGCGTCTTTCCCGGTTTTGGAACGTTTGGTCACACGAACGCCACGAAACCAATCGGGTGGGGTGCCGAGTTTGTCGCCGTTGTCATCAATTAATGCATGCTCGGACGATAAGCGCCCGGCCTCTGTGTAAAAAGACTCTACTCGGTCTGAGGTGGTGAGAAATGCCTCGAGGAGGGATGTTTGTCCATCCTGGTCGATGTCTCCATCGGAGTTAGCGAGTACGTTGGCAAAAAATTCTCCGAATCTCGCGTAGTTGATTTCATCCGGATTTCTCGTACCTGAAATAACGATCCGGTTCGGGCCGGACAATGCAGTCATAAATGGACTACTCGCCGATCCGCCATGAATAAAGATGAGTGTGCGATCCATCGTTGGCGCCCAATCTGCGAGTTCTTTCGCTGAGATGTCTGGTCCTTTAATATTGAGATAGGCATCACGGCGATTGTAGGTGCCATGACCAATATAAACGATCCATACAGGTGCAGCCGATTCTGGATCCAGGTTTTGTATCCAATCCAGAACCTGTTCCTTCGGCGAAGAATCTTCACCAAGGTTTCTTCCTATAAAATCGACCACCGCGTTGGTAGCTTGCCCGGCCTTTTCCCAGGCTTGTGCGGCTTCTTCAAATCCCTCGGCGTAACAGGCTTCTCCCGGAGCTCCGACGATCACTAGTACGTCATGGTCCGTTCTTGCGAAGCCACCTAGGCTCGCAATAAATAACAAAGCTATGGGTATGCCACATCTCATGGTAAGCCTCGCAATCTTCTGACGCCCCATTCGAGAAGGAAACAAGTGAGGATGGCCAGGAACCACCAGCTCTTGTGCCATAGGGGTGATGAGTAGGTTTCAGTGACCGGTGCCGGATTCCGAGATAATAGATCGGTCAAGGAATCGAGTTGGGAATAGGCCAATACCTGGCCTCCCGTTTTGTTAGCCAGGTTTTCCAGAAGATTTCGGTTAGGTTCGAGCGAGCCGAATTCTTCAGCCGCAGGGTCGAGCACCCAGCCAGATTCTGCGGTCCCTACCACGGCGCCCTCCGCATCGGTAACTTCAACGGTAGCCAAATAGGCACCGGCATCACGAACGAGAAACTTTGCCGAGAAATGACCTGGTTGATCAGAGACAGGGTCGGCGATGACCGATACTTCTTCAAATCCGGACTCTTCACCCGTTTTGGTTTCGATCTTGGCAACTCTTTTAATGGTCACCCGGGCCTGGGCCAGGTCAATGGGCAGAAAGTCTTTGTCTCGGGCAATTATTTTTAACTGCATGGTTTCGCCTGTCTTTTCTGTATCCAACGCCACTTGCGCCAAATTATCCGTCACGAGCCAGCGTGCCAGTTGACGCCAGAATCGAGCCAGATCAATTTGCTCCTCGGCTCCCTTCATTCCCCAGCGCCAAAGGTCGCCGAGTGCCAGCGTTGCTACTCTACCAGAACCATATTGCTGCGCCACCAATCCGGGATATCGGTTACCCGCACGATCAACTGCTTCGGCCAATACTTGGGCGCCTGGTTTCAGACTGCTTAGAGCGTTGAGGACTTTAAACGGTGGCATCGCATTGAGTCGTTGTCTTTCCTCCGACTCGATCGGGCGAACACGCACCCAAGGCTCTACCCAGCCCTCGCGAGTGAGCTCCCATTGCAAATCGCTTCCTGGTAAAATGTCTGGTTTGCGATCCAAATACACTGGCATTGCACTCGCCAGTGGCGTGTCGGCGTAATTTCCATTATCTAACGAGTCTGCTCCTCCCAACAGAAGAAGTCCTCCTCCACGTTCACTTGCAAATCGTCTCAGTAGGTTTTGTTGGTTAAAGGTGAAAAACTCGGCCTCCAGATCATCTATGATCACGGCATCATACTCGAAGAGTCCTTCGGCTGTTTTAGGAAATCCACCAACGAGCTCATCCTGATCCCGCGTATTGACGCGGACGAGCACAGGTTGATCGTAGCGCTCTGTTTCGTCCTCGCGTCCGAACCCTCGGTAGAGCGGGTTACTTGATTCGCCTGAGCGTCCTTTAAACTCAAACTTTGGTTCACGCTTAGCCACTCGAATGAGGCCGACAAGATTGAGCTGATGATCTTCTGCTAAGGCTCGGTTGAGAAATTTAAACTCCCAGTTCGGACGACCACTGACATAAAGAATACGATATTCGTTTTTTCCCTGATCGATCATGAACAAACGTCGATTGTTTAAAAGTGTGGCTTCGTCCGGTGATGGCATGTCTTCCGTCAGATTAGTTTCTGTGTCCGCCGCAGCCGCTACTTCGTAAAACTGAATACCAGACTGAAAAGGCCGCCAGCGAAAGTTCAGGCTTTGAGCTTCGCCCGATGATTTGGGTGATATGCGAACTGGTTGGGGAAGGAAGTCATCGTCCTCCTCGGCATCGAGAATGGAGTCTGTGTCCAACGAATTGACACTCACCTCCATCGGTTTTCTAAATCCTCCTCTGCTCGCCACATCGGCTGTCAAGGTAACCGGTGAATCGTCGAAGGCGGTTTGTCTCAATTCTATTCGGTCTATACTGACATCCGGCATTGACCCAGGATTTCCTACCACGATTGGATAAATCGGTGGAAGATCGGTGATTCCTTCGAGGCCTTCTTCCATGTCGGTTGCGTTACCGTCCGTTAAGACCACAACGCCGGCCAAAGGAAGTCCCTGGTAGCGAACCTTCAGGTTTTCCAAAGCCAATCCCAAGTTGCTTCGATCTCCTTGAAAGTCCAGCTGCCCAAAATCTGGAATACGTCGCAGGTCGCGATCAAATTGGTAAGGGCGGATTTGAAACCCGTCTGCCAATTGCGCTAACCAACCACTGTTCATGCCTGTTAGATGGTCGAGTAGCTCCTCACCGCGTGTTAGCTCGGAGCCGGTTTCTTTCAGTTGGAGTCCTTGACTGTTGTCGGCTATGACCGCCACAATGTTAGCGCCCCGTGCGGCTCGCTGACTTGTCCAGTGGGGTTCCAGTAAGAATACCAGAATAAGCAGGATACCCAAGACGCGGAAAGCGAATGGTAACCACTCACTAAGCGTTTTGCTCTCTAAAGGCTTCCAGGCGGTCCAGGTTAAAAATAGAAGAATGAAAGCCGCCGGAATCAAAATCCACCACCAACCGGTGTTCGTGAATGTCAATGAAGCAAGGGTCATGAATCTCCCCCCAGAGCTTCGTAGTAATTCTTAACGGAATCCGCATACTTGGGTGGCACCGGATCTCGGTCTATTGGTTGTAACGTATCCGGACTATCCTTACGAAGCAGTTCCTGCTGAACCCAGGACTCGACTTCACGAATGGGCTGAAGTATCGAAGTGTCAATATCTCCCCATTTGGGTGAGTTGCCATGTCTTTTGAAATCAGCTCGAAATTGCTCAGCTTTTTCTCGTGCCTCTTGCATTTGTTCCCGAGCTTCCGGTAGCTCCATTAATTCTTCGATCGTCCGCAACCGTTCGTTCCAGTCGACAAATCCCTCACCTGTTATGGGCCCATCCCAGTCGCGGTTTCCTTCCGAAAGGGATCGGATGATATCGTTTAAATTTTGTAGTTGGTCATTTCCACCACGACCACCACCGCCAGTTTGTTGTCCTCCTCGCTGGCCCGTTTGACCGGGTTGGCCACTAGGGCTGTTCGCTTGTCCAGGTTGCTGATCTCCCTGAGCTAAAGATTCGCCTGCTTGACCGCCACCTAGTTGTCCTGATTGGCCT
>Ga0209403_10002886_pt1 | contig 19959 bp, 16 predicted proteins | sample ArcticOcean_MG_C_8_FD_187440 | JGI IMG/M metagenome (GOLD analysis project Ga0209403, IMG submission 187440) | Marine microbial communities from western Arctic Ocean - ArcticOcean_MG_CB11_86 (SPAdes) (version 2) | ecosystem: Environmental > Aquatic > Marine > Oceanic | place: Arctic Ocean... | reverse complement strand
CAAAAGTCACAGCGCGCCAGCGGAAGGCAGCGCGGGTGGCGCGCGACCAGGCCGCCCGAGCGCGGACAACCATCCAGACGTTGCGGCGCAAGCCAGTGTTCCACACGCCGAACGTGTTTCCACCAACGGGTGTCGACTCAGATGACGGTGAGGATGTCGCCTCTGCGGATGCTGCCGGCTCGCGCCCTCGTCCGACGAGGGAGTTGCCGCACTGTTACGTCTGCAAGCGGAAGTACGGCACACTGCACCCCTTCTACGACCAGCTGTGCCCGGAGTGTGCGGCGTTCAACATTGCGAAGCGCACCGAGTTGGCTGACCTGCGCGGCCGTGTCGCTCTCTTGACTGGAGGGCGCGTCAAGATCGGGTACCAGGCCGGGCTGAAAATGCTGCGCTGCGGCGCCAGGGTGATCGTCACCACCCGATTCCCACGAGACTCGGCGACACGCTACGCTCGCGAGCCGGATTTTTCCAAGTGGGGCGACCGCCTGGAGATCTTCGGCCTGGACCTGCGCCACACACCGAGCGTCGAGGCCTTCTGCCAGCACCTGATCACTACGCGAAGCCGTCTTGACTTCATCATCAACAATGCGTGCCAGACCGTTCGGCGGCCCCCCGCGTTCTACGGGCACATGATGGAAGGAGAGACAGCCGCGCGTGCCACCATGACTGAGTCGGCGCGCGTGCTGCTCGGCTCGTACGAGCGATTGCGCGGTCAACCGTCAGAGGAGAGCGACGGCGGTCCAGGCCGTGCCCTTGAGCGGCCGGTCGAGGACATGCCAGGACTCACCCGTCCGGCGCAATTGTCCCAGCTGGCGCTGCTTGGGGAAGCGACCACAATGCAGCATCACCTCTTCCCAGAGAGCCGGCTCGACCAGGATCTGCAGCAGGTCGATTTGCGCGACCGCAACTCCTGGCGGCTGCTGATGGCCGAGGTGCCGTCGGTTGAATTGTTGGAAGTACATCTGGTCAACGCCATCGCGCCGTTTGTCCTCAACGCGCGCTTGAAGCCGCTGATGCTCCGCACGTCCGAACGCGATAAGCACATTGTGAATGTGTCCGCCGTTGAAGGGCAGTTCTACAGAAAGTTCAAGACCACGCGCCATCCGCACACCAACATGGCGAAGGCGGCGCTCAACATGATGACGCGCACGTCGGCGACCGACTACCACGGCGACGGCATTCACATGAACAGCGTGGATACCGGATGGGTGACCGACGAAGACCCGGCGGAGATCGCAGCGCGAAAGGTTGTGGAGGAGCGCTTTCATCCCCCGCTCGACATCGTTGATGGTGCTGCTCGCATCACCGACCCGATCATCAGCGGCTTCAACACGGGCGAGCACCTGTGGGGGCAGTTCCTGAAGGATTACCGTCGCGCGGACTGGTAGCTCTTAGACGCGCCCAGCGAACTCTCTGGTCTCGGTGTGCACCTTGACCCGCTCGCCTTCCTTGATGAACAGCGGTACGCGAATCTCGATCCCAGTTTCAAGCGTGGCGGCTTTTGTGACGCCACCGCTGGCGGTGTCACCGCGGACGCTCGGCTCGGTGTACGTCACGGTCAGTTCCACGATGACGGGGAGCTGCACCCCAATCGGATTGCCATTGAATTTTTGGATCTGCACCAGTGCGTTGTCGGCCAGCAGCAAGCGGTCGTCGCCCAGCAGGTCGGCTTGTAGCGATAGGGTCTCGAACGTTTCCTGGTCCATGAAGTGGTAGCCGCCTCCATCGCCGTATAGATACGACGCCGAGATCACGACGAGATCGGGCTCCCGGAACTTGTCGCCCGCCTTGAAGGTTTTGTCGAAGACCCCGCGGGTGAGCAGGTTGCGCATCTTGAGGCGGACCAAGGTCTGGCCACCACGGGCCGTCGGTTTCGACACCTCGACGTCGAGACAGTGATACGGTGCGCCTTCATGTTCGAAGAACATCTTGCGCTTGATCGCGATCGCTTCAATCAGGCTGGCCATTGGATATGGACTAATACTATCGGGTTACGATCGTTCCAATGGCATTGACACTTCGATCGGCGTTGATTCGGGTCGTGGTCGGGCTAGCCGCTCTCTGTTTGCTCGCGGTGCTCTTTGTGCGATCTGCGCAGGATACACGCGAGACGCCGTTCGGCGTCGAGCGGCAGGACCTGGCACGGTGGAGCCTGGCGATTGGGCCCGATACCGACGGGCTGGGTTCGTGGCTGGCGCTCAGCCCACCTCCGCCGATGGCGTCTGCGCTTGGCCGCCAGATTTTCGCCCGTGGCGGAGAGTCGGTGTCCTATCCCAGTCCTGCGGCGCTGCCGCTGCTGCTGCAGACGGAGTATGACCGTGCGTTTGCCGGTGTCCTCGAGCCAGATGCGCTCGTGACGCTCGCCCGAGATGCTGGTCTTGAGGCGGCTACTCTCGAGCCGGTGTGCATGGCGTATCGGCGCATCAGTGAGCCTGGCCGGACCAGAGGGCTGTACTTCGTGCTGTTCGAACTTCCCGTTTTCACCGCGTTTCGCGTGCAGGTGTCGGCGGCACTCGGCGCCGCCGGTGGCGATACCTCCCTGTTCGATCCCGGTGCGCTGTCGCCGGTGCTCATCGTCGCGGGACTTGACGGCAATTTCAGTCGATGGCTGCCGCTACGCGCGAATCCCGAGGCCGACTGTCTCGCGCCAATTGAACTGCAATGAGGGCGGACAGCGTCGGCGCTGATGCCCTCGCGATGGGCCACTCGACCGGCGCGCGGGTCTCAGTCATTGTCCCGGCCTTTAACGAGGAACGGGGCCTCGCCGCGTCGTTACGCAGCATTCGTCAGGCGATGGAGGTGTTCGACGCCGCTGGATGGCCATCGGAGCTCATCGTCTGCGACAACAATTCGACGGATCGGACAGCCGAGATCGCGCGCGAAGCCGGCGCTCACGTAGTGTTCGAGCCAATCAATCAAATTTCGCGTGCCCGCAACGCCGGCGCCGCTTTCGCACACGGCGGGTGGTTGATCTTCGTTGATGCCGATTCCCATCCGAGTGCGGGCCTGTTCGGGAATGTACTACGGGTGCTTCAGTCCGGTCGGGCGATCGCGGGCGGCAGCACGCTCTGTTTTGATACGCCGGACCTGCTGATGGCGAGCATGGCATGGATCTGGAACACGATCAGCCGTTGCACGCAATGGGCTGCCGGGTCGTTCATCTTCTGCGAGGCGGCCGCATTCAGAGATGTCGGTGGATTCAGTCACGAGCTCTACGCGACCGAAGAGATCGATCTATTTCGCCGTCTGAAACGACTGGCTCGTCGACGTGCACGCACAATCGAGATTCTGTGTGGCTATCCGCTCCGGACCAGTGCCCGCAAGGTGCATCTATACACGTGGCGCGAGGCGCTGCGATTCCTCGGACGGACGATCGCGGGACGGGGACGAACGCTCCGCAGCGCGGAGGAGTGCTTCTCCTGGTACGACGGCCGACGCTGACGCCGCTTCGTGCCAGAGCTACTAGTGGCGCGTCTTGGCTGAAGGAGGACCGGAACCCGGAGCGCGGCGCCAGGTGGGCCAGGCGCGACGAGCGAGAATACTCGTGGTATGTGAGGGAGGAGCAACGCCGATCGCCGGGATGCCCCGCCCGGGAGGCGGTCCTCCTGCGGCCGAGACACGCCACTAGGGCAATCGATCTCCAGGAATCCCGATCGCCAGCGCAAGTTGACGTAGCTTGTTCTGAATCAGGCGCGTGTTCTCCGGCCCCATCCGCGCCAGGTGCTTCTGAGCCGGCGTGAGGCTTTCCAGTTCCACGTCTCTGAAGGCGTACGTGCCGTCGTTCGGCACCAGCCGCACGGTCCCGTCAAGCGCAGGTGTACGCAACAGCGCGACGATCGCGCGCTCCAGCGTAACCTCGAACGATTCGTTGCCCCCCAGTTCATCGAACGCCTCGTCGAGGCGCGGCTTCAGCGTGCCGCAAAGCCGTGCGGCCGCCTGGACGTCCACGGACTGGACGGCAGCCGCGATCGGGGCGTACCGCTTGAAGCTTTGAGAATCCAGGACCAGTCCGTCGTTCTCGCCGGTCGCCAGGAATGGACTGGCGGGCCGAAGTGAGCCCAGGTGAACTGCCGGGCTCGTTCCGTCGGCGATGTTGTCGACCACGGCAGTGAAGTTGCGGATGAGGCCGTCAGTGGTCAGCCACGCGGCCACCCGCGGGTTCGACGACACCGTCGCTGCGAGCATGCCTACGAGCGTGTCGCTGGCCTCGAGCGAGGGAAGGGCGATCGGCATCTCCGCCGCGTCCGCCACCGTGTCGGTTGATGTGCCGGTCGCCTGGCAGACCCCGATCGGTCCTGCCGTGGGTGCAACGGGAGCCGCATTGCTCGGAGGCGGGCCGCCTGCCGACTCCGGGGCCGGACGCCCCGACAGGAAGAACCAGACCGCCAGCCCCACCGCCAGCACGGCCACCACGCCGATGACCCATGGCAGGGGCATGCGCGCCTGCGCGGCTCCCGCCGTCGGCGCCTGCGTCTTTTCTAGGTTGAATTCGGACGGGTCCAGCATCATCACCCCTTTTCCTACAGCATACTCCGCTGCCCAGTGGCTTGGGGATCTGCTAATCGTGTGATGGGTATGATCGCGAGAGATGGAGATCTCGATGCCGGATGTCGCGTGGCTGGAGCAGTATCTGCCGCTCCCCGAACAGCAGACGTTGGTCGCGCGTTGCCGCGAAATCATGGACGGACCTTCGGGCGGATACGTGCCCACCGTACGCGGCGGAGGCAAGATGCACGTACGGATGGCGTGTCTCGGTCGTCACTGGAACCCGCGCACCTACCGGTACGAAGACACGCGAGCCGACCACGACGGGTTGCCGGTCGCGGCGCTTCCTGACACGTTCGCGGTGCTCGCCGAGCGAATCGCGCAGGACGCCGGATTCACCATTCGGCCTGATATCTGCATCGTGAACTGGTACGCATCGGACGGTCGGATGGGCCTGCATCAGGACAAGGATGAGAGTCCGGCGTCACTCGGCGCGGGCCTGCCGGTGGTATCGATCTCGCTCGGCGACACCGCGCGATTTCTATTCGGGGGCGTGCGCCGTCGCGACCCGGTGCAGACGATCCCGCTGGCATCGGGCGACGCCTTTGTCTTCGGGGGGTCCGCGCGCCTCCGCTATCATGGCGTGTCGCGCGTCCTGCCGCAGACGGCGCCACCCGCGCTCGGCATCGAAGGGCGATTCAATTTGACCTTCCGTCAGTATTGACGCGTAGGCGATTGAAACGCGGGAGAGACGTCGTCAAGTGTTCGCGCGGCGTCGCTGGCTGACCGAATCCGTACGACGCGAAGGATCGCTCGAACCGAAGACTCATGAACGCTGACCAACTGACATCGATCCAGGCACTACGACAGCAGCGGCACAACGATGATCGGGCCGCCGCGGGCAGCGCCAATGGTGATCTCGATGTCCGCGGCACGCTGGCTGTCGCCGAGAAGGCCGCTGTTGAGTGTCCGGATATCCGCCTGCACTTCGATCTCGACTCGGTCGCGTCCGCGGCGCAGAGCGCAACGCGTATCCGCCTGACTGGGCGGCACAGCGCCCTCTTGCAGGCCGTACCGCAGGCGCCGGCAATGTCTGTTGTAGAGGCGTCGGAGCAGCGCGCACCATGTCTCTGACGATCTTGTTTTCACTGGTCTACGGGTTCGCGGCCGTCGTGTCGCTGGTTGCGGCGGCCGTCGTGTGGCCCCGTCGGACGGGCCCAGGCGGTACGCCACTGGTCCCGATGCTGCTGGCGACGGCCCTCTGGGCGCTGTGCGACGCGATCGAACTACAGCTCACGACGGTTGAGGGCAAACTGCTCATTGGGCAGTTGCAGTACATCGGCATCGTCGCGACGGCGCCGTGTTTCTTTCACGTTGCGATGGCGCTCTCAGGGCGCTCCGCCCGACTGGGACCACGGCTGCTCCTCGCGGTCTGGGGCGTGCCGGTGCTGTCTCTCGGCATCGTCTGGACCAACGCGTGGCATCACTGGATATGGACCGACGTGCTGCTGCCGTCCGGTGTACTGCCGTTCACTATCTGGGAACATGGCTGGTGGTTCTGGGTGCTGGTCTCGCAGAACTACATCGTGATGATGGCGGCGACGATGCTGCTGCTCGGTGCGATTCGCCGCGTTGGCCGCCCCTTCCGGGCCAGTATTTCCACGGTCATCATCGTCGCTGGCCTTCCCTGGCTCGGGAACGCCGCCTACAACTTCGGCATCGGGCCCTGGCCTGGGGTCGATTGGCTGGCGCTGTCGCTCGTCATCAGCGGCACCCTCCTGGTCTGGCTGGTGCTCCGCGAGGGCCTACTGGATCTACTACCCCACGCGCATGGAGCATTGCTCGATACAATACCGGATGGCGTGCTTGTCCTCGATCACAGAGGCACTGTGATGATTGCCAACGACGCGGCACGAGCACTCTCGCTCACCGATGCCGTTCTGGCCGGCGCACTCGGGGTTTCATCTCTGCGCGAGGTGCCCGAGCGGCTGCGCCAGGAGATACAAACCGATGATGGCGACACGCAGCGCTGGCTCGACGTGCGTGTTGACCCGGTTCGAGACCGATGGGGTGCGCTCGCGGGTCGTCTCGTGGTCGCGCGGGACGTGACGCTGCAGAAAGAGCTCGAGGACGAACGCGAGCAGCTGATCGATGAGTTGCAGGATGCGTTGCGCACGGTCGTGCAACTCGAGGGGTTGCTGCCGATCTGTGCGAGCTGTCGGAAGGTGCGTGACGACACCGGATATTGGGGGAACGTCGAGGAGTATTTCGGCAGCCGAGCGCCGGTGGAATTCACGCATGGCATCTGTCCAGCCTGCCAGGTCAAACTCTACCCGTCGCTACTATAGGGAATGCACAGTACGCCGTCCCATCCTGGCGTCACGGCGGAGGCTGAGGCGTACGCCGCATTTCTGAAGGCCTGTCCCGACTACGATCGCACGAGCGGGTTGGACGCGCTGCGCGCCTCTGACTATCGCCGGCTCGATGAGGGACGCCACGTCTACGTGGACTACACGGGCGGCGGCCTTCATGCCGAGTCTCAGGTCCGCGACCATGCGGACCTGCTCAACCAGCACGTTTTCGGCAACCCACATTCCGCGAACCTCACGTCGGCGGGGATGACCACCCTGGTCGAGCAGTCCCGGCGGGCGGTGTTGGCGTGGTTTAACGCCGGTGACGACTACACGGCGGTGTTCACGCAGAACGCCACAGCCGCGCTCAAGCTGGTCGGCGAGTCCTACCCATTCGCCCGAGGCGGCACGTGCCTGCTCACGCGCGACAACCACAATTCGGCGAACGGTATCCGCGAATACGCGATGGCGAAGGGCGCGTCGGTCACGTACTCGTCGCTCACGACGCCCGACTTGCGTATCGACCGCAGGCGCCTGGCGTCGTGTTTCGCCGCTGCCGATGCGTCCCACCCGAACCTGTTCGTGTATCCTGCCCAATCCAATTTTTCCGGGGTCGTACATCCACTCGAGTGCGTGGACGAGGCGCACGCCGCAGGATGGGACGTGCTACTCGACGCCGCAGCGTACGTACCATCCAACCGGCTCGACCTGAAGGTCGTCAAGCCTGATTTCGTCAGTGTCTCGTTCTACAAGATGTTCGGTTATCCGACGGGCGTGGGCTGCCTGCTTGCCCGACGCGCCACGCTGTCAAAGTTGCGGCGACCCTGGTTCGCCGGCGGCACCGTGAACTTCGCGACAGTCGAGGGCCGGCATCACCTTCTGTCGCCTGGTGAAGCGGGATTCGAGGACGGTACGCTGAACTATCAGGCGATTCCAGCAGTGGAGATCGGCCTGCGGCACCTGTCATCGGTGGGCATAGAGATAATTCAGTCACGGGTCCGGTGCCTCACCGAGTGGATGCTGGGACAGCTCCTCGAGCTGAGGCACAGCAATGGCCGTCTGATGATGCGCATCTATGGTCCAGTGACGATGGAGGCGCGTGGCGGGACCGTGACGATGAACGTCTACGACCCTGAGGGCGGCCTGCTGGATTACCGTCGCGTGGAGGAACTGGCCAGTCAGGAGCGCATCTCGCTACGCACAGGCTGTTTCTGCAATCCCGGCGCCGGTGAGACGGCCGAGGGGCTGACCGAGGCAGATATGGCAGCGGCGCTCCGCGAGAGCGCCGACATGACGCTTCCCCGATTTCTGCAGTTCGTCACGCATCGCAGCGGGAAGAGCGCCGGAGCCATCCGTGTGTCGCTGGGCTTGGTCAGTAACTTCGCGGATGTCTACCGGTTTCTGCGTTTCCTCGAAGGACTGCGCGACCAGACGCGGATGACCGTCGGCGATGCGACCTTCGATATCGAGTCGTGTCGCGTGATGCGCGACGGGAGCTAGCGAGTGGTTGGCGTCGCCCCGTACGGAACCTGGGTCTCACCACTGTCTGCGGCCGACGTGGCGGCGGGCGGACTGCGTCTCAGTGGTGTGTCGCTCGACGGCGACGACATCTACTGGCTGGAGGGCCGCCCGCACGAGGGCGGACGTTATGCGCTGGTGAGATGCGGTTCCAACGGCGTGATCGCAGACGTCGTCCCACCCGAGATCAATATCCGTTCACGCGTGCACGAGTATGGTGGCGGCGCCTATCTGGTGGCGGGTGGGACGGTGTATGGCTCCAACTTTGCCGACCAGCGCGTCTACGGCATCCGGGACGGCGTTGCGCGGCCGGTGACCGCTCCAGGCGCGTTTTGCTATGCCGACTTCGAGATCGACGCGCGCCGCCAGCGGCTCATTTGCGTGCGGGAGGACCACACAGTCAAAGGACAGGAGCCGGTCAACGCCCTTGTGGGTATTTCGATCGGTCCGGCGGACGTCGGCGGTAATGGCCGTCCTCCCGACACGGGGCAGGTGCTCGCCTCAGGCGCGGACTTTTATTCGACACCGCGATTGAGTGCCGATGGCTCGAGGCTCACGTGGCTGTCGTGGAATCACCCCTCCATGCCATGGGATGGCACGGAGCTCTGGGTTGCGCATGTCAGCGTGCAGGGAGCGATCGGGCGGCCCCAGCGTATCGCCGGTGGCACGGACGAATCGGTTTATCAGCCAGGATGGTCCCCCGACGGCATCTTGTACTTCGTGAGCGATCGTGATGGGTGGTGGAAAATCTATCGTGCCGGTCTCCGCGGGTCGGTACTGCCGGACGCGCCTTACGCCATTGAGGCAGTTGTGCGGAGTCCGCGGCCCAACGCTGAGTTCGGGCGCCCACAGTGGATCTTCGGGACCTCGAGTTGGGCGTGTGCGGGTCCGTTGCAGCTCGTGGTCTCGTATACCCGCACCGGCCGATGGCACTTGGCGCAGATCGACGTGCGGAGTGGTGACGTCACCGACCTCGCGACCAACCTGCATCCAAACGATTGGGTCGCGGCCAACGCCACGCATGCCGTGCTCGTCGCGGGTGCGTCTGGGCAGACCGACGCGGTCGTCCGGCTCGATCTCGCGTCTGGGGCGGTCGAGACGCTGCGCGCCGCAGCTCCCGTGCATCTTGATACGGGCGACATCTCTATCGGCGAGGCCGTCGAGTTCCCGACGGCTGGCGGGCGGACGTCACACGCGTTCTACTACCCGCCGCGCAACAGCGACTACGAGGCGCCGGACGGAGAGACGCCGCCTCTGGTGGTGATGAGCCACGGCGGCCCCACCTCGGCAACGAGATCGACGTTGGACCTGCAAATCCAGTACTGGACGAGCCGTGGCTTCGCGGTCGCTGATGTGAACTACGGCGGCAGTTCAGGGTTCGGTCGCGCCTACCGGCGGCGGCTCAATGGGCAGTGGGGACAGGTTGATGTCGCCGACGTGATACACGCCGTACGGTTCCTCTCGGCGCAGGGAAGGGCTGACGGCAATCGAGCCGTCATCCGAGGCGGCAGCGCCGGCGGGTATACGACGCTGGCGGCGCTGACGTGTCACCCGGACGTGTTCAAGGCCGGGGCAAGCTACTACGGCGTCAGTGATCTTGAGGCGCTTGCCCTCGATACGCACAAGTTCGAGTCGCGGTACCTTCACAGTCTGGTTGGTCCCTATCCGGAGGCGAAGGAGATATATCGGGCGCGCTCGCCCATTCACGCCATTGACAATCTCGCGTGTCCGCTCATTCTGTTCCAGGGGTTGGAGGATCGCGTCGTTCCGCCCGAACAGTCACACATGATGGCGGATGCCGTGCGGGCGAAGGGGTTGCCGGTTGCGTATCTGGCGTTTGACGGCGAGCAGCACGGATTTCGACAGGCCGCCACGATTATCAGGAGCCTTGAGGCCGAGCTGTATTTTTACGGTGCGGTCTTCGGTTTCAGACCGGCCGACCCTATTCCGCCGGTACCGATCGACAACCTCCCAGCGTAGCAGCCCGCAGTGAAAGTCCGGCGTCGTATCTAACGAGGATTTCACAGCCAGGGATTTCTGAAATCCGCGCTAGACGAGCGTAGTGAGGCGTCTCGTGGTTAAGTCGCTGGGCCTCGATACGCCTGAGGCGTCTCGCGCGGATTCTGCTCGGTTGTGGCACGTCTGCGGAATCCGCGCTCGCGGACATGGCGCGACGACCAAAAATTCTGCCTGTATTTGACGGAGGAGCAACGCTGATCGCGAGGAAGCATCGCTCGTCGAATGCAGACGGGCTTTTGCCACGGGCGGCTAGGCCGTCCCCGTCAGGCGGAGTCGGATGGGGTTTGCGAGGTGTTGAGCAGCGTGCGCCACAACAGGCCGATGCTATAGTCCGCCCATGACCCACACGGGTCGGGATCAGCGACTCTCATTGTCGACGAAGGAGGGGTAGATGCCCGCGGTCTCACTTGCGGCGACCGTACTCGCCACCGTGCTCGGATTCATGCTCGGCGCGCTGTGGTACGGACCGCTGTTCGGCGCGCGGTGGATGGCCGAGATCGGAATGACTACCGAGGAGATCCGGAAGGACTTCAGCCCCGCCAAGACGTACGGCATCACGTTCGTACTCGGGTTCGTGGCGGCCTATGTCTTTGGCCTGTATGTGGGCCCCAATCCCGGGCGGGCGTTTTCGATTGTCGCCGGCGCGGCAGCTGGATTGTGTTGGGTGGCCACCTCGTTGGCGACCAACGATTTATTCGAGAGACGCTCGATCGCGCTCACCGCCATTAACGGCGGGTACCATGTGGTCCGCTTTGCACTGATCGGACTCGCGTTCGGGCTCCTTGGTTAGCTCCGATGTGTGTCACAGTGCCCGGTTGGACGGTGCGTGAAGAGGCAGCCCGTGTCACGACAGCGACTGGTTGGGCAGTGCCGGGTCAGCCGGAGTAGGTTCAGGTCAATTCCATCATCGGCGGTCTACGCGGCTCGCCATTGACCGCATCAGCAACCGGCGGTGTCCGCTCTCATCGCGTCGTTTTCATTGACCTCGCACGCGCGATGGCCGTAGTCCTGATGGTGTTCGGTCACACATTCAGTGCCCTGCTGTCCGATGCGTACAGAGTGGGTGCGTGGGTTGACGTCTGGACATTTCAACGCGGTCTCATATCGGGTGTTTTCCTGCTGCTCGCGGGGCTGGCGTTCAGCGTGGCGACCTCGCGGCATTGGCCGGCGCACACACACCCGTCCGGTGCGCTGCTGAAACGTCTCACGCGCTTCGTGATTCTCATCGTTCTTGGCTACTCCCTTCATTATCCGGTGTCGCATTTGGCCGACCTGGCGACGGCCACAGAACAGCAGTGGCGAGAATTGTTCGCTGTTGATGTGCTGCAGATGATTGGCGTGACATTCATTGCGGTGCAGGTGCTGGTGATGGCCACGCGAACACGGCGCGCATTCACTGTGGCGGTTCTGGTGGTGGCGGCCGCCATCGTCGTGGCAACGCCCACCATCCGGAACATTGACTGGGTGCCATTGCTCCCACTATCGCTTGTTGGCTACCTGTCGACGGGGACCGGCTCCCAATTTCCGCTCTTTCCATGGTCGGCTTACGTGCTGTGTGGCGCGGCGATGGGACAGCTCTATGCGCGATGGGGTGCGGCGCGTCCGACGGTCTTCGCGAACTGGGGCATGCTGGCACCTGGCGTGGTGCTCATCGTGTTCGCCTCCTATATTGAGGGGCTTCTGGGCCCCCTCGCCGCGGGTGAGTCGGGTTGGATTCCTCGCGACGTGCTCCTGCGCGCCGGCTCATGCCTGGTCGTCCTGGGCATGCTGGCGCACGCCAGCCAGCGCATCACGCAGTTGCCGCGCGTGTTCGGCGCGGTCGCGCAGGAGTCTCTGCTGGTCTACTTCGTACACCTCTGCGTCGTGTACGGATCGTTCTGGAACTGGGGCCTGTACCGCTTCTACGGCGAGGCGCTGTCGCCAGCAGCGTCCGGCATGACCGCTATCGCCGTGGTCGCGTCCATGATCGTGCTGGCGCGGCTGTGGAACGGGCTGAAACATAGCCGGCCACGAGTAGCGAAGCGGGTGACGGCCATGGCGGGGATCGGGCTGATCGCATACCTATTCTGAGGATCCGTGTGGATCCAGCTCTCATCCCGCAGTACGATGCTGGAGCACGGTCATCGAGGCCGACGTACGTCGCTGCCGTGGTTCGAAAATGGCTGCTGGCGCATCTGCCGCAGCGTGTATGATCGGCGCTCAGCGTAGCCCTCTTTAGACAGGGGAGACCAGTTGTTCGACGCCGTGTTTCAAACTTTGTTTAGCCATCGGCTGGTTGTCTTCCAGCAGGGCGAGTTTCGCTTCGATGTCAGTACTGGCTCGCTGGTGGCCGCCGTGCTGGCTGGCGCAATCATGGCAGCGGCGATCGTGACGTACCGGCGTGTCGGCGGTACGGGACGGACGCGCGATCGCGTCGTGCTGACAGCGCTGCGTATGGCGGCACTGGCTCTTGTGTTGTTCTGTCTCTTCCGCCCCACGCTGGTCGTCCGCGCGGCGGTTCCCCAGCAAAATGTCGTGGCGGTGCTGCTGGACGATTCCCGCAGCATGCAGATTCCGGACTGGAATGGGCAGCCCCGCGGCTCGTATCTGACGGAGCAGTTCGGCGCCCCGGATAGTCCACTTATTCAGGCGCTGTCAGACCGGTTCCTGGTCCGCGTATTCCGCTTCTCATCGACTGCGGGACGACTCGAGTCGGCGAGCGATCTCAATTTCAGCGGTTCACAGACGCGGCTGGCCGCAGCGCTCGACGGCGCGCGCGAGGAGTTGGCCGGACTGCCGGTGTCGGGAATCGTACTTGTGTCTGACGGTGCCGATACGAGCGATGCGTCGATGGGCGATGCGCTGCTTGGTCTCAAGGCCCAGCAGCTTCCCGTATACACGGTGGGCGTCGGCAGCACGCAGCTCCCGCGCGATATTCAGATCGATCGTGTCAATACGCCGCGGGTGGCCCTGAAGGATGCATCGCTGCTCGTGGATGTCACTGTGACGCAGACCGGGTATGCCGGGAGCACTGTCACCATCTACGTGGAGGACGAGGGTCGCATTGTGGGATCCGAGGAACTGCTGCTCCCGATTGATGGCCGTCCAGCTACGGTTCAGGTACGCGCGGCGGCGTTGGAGGCTGGGCCGCGGCTGTTCAAGTTTCGGGTGGCGCCACTGGCGGACGAGATGATCACGCAGAATAATGTGCGCGAGACACTCATTAACGTTCGCGACAACCGGGAAAAGATCCTCTATTTCGAGGGCGAGCCGAGATTCGAGATGAAGTTCCTCGGTCGAGCGGTCGCCGACGACAAGAATCTCCAAGTGGTCGCGCTGCAGCGAACGGCTGACAACAAGTTTCTGCGCCTCGGTGTCGACGACCCAGACGAGTTGCTTGGTGGTTTCCCAAGAACGCGAGAGGAGCTATTTTCCTATCGTGCGTTGATTCTGGGCAGTATTGAGGCGGCTGCCTTCACAGGCGATCAGCTGCAGATGATCGCGGATTTTGTCGATCGGCGTGGCGGCGGCTTGCTCATGATTGGCGGGGCGCGGGCGTTTGGCGAGGGAGGCTACGGCGGTACGCCGGTGGCCGACGCCTTGCCGCTGACGATCGACCCGGGTACACGCGCCTCGGAGCCGGCGGACCTCGCCCGGCTTCAGGTACTACCGACGCGTGCAGGCGAGAGCCACGCGTCGACGCAGATTGCCGCAACCGAAGCGGCGTCCGCCGGGCGATGGCGTGATCTCCCGCAGGCAACGAGCGTCAATGCGCCCCTTGAGCCGAAGCCAGCCGCAATCGTGCTTCTCACCGGCACCGATGAGCGCGGTCGGGAGCAGCCGGTGCTGACCTGGCAACAGTATGGAAGGGGCAAGGCCGTGGCGCTCACGCTCCAGGATACGTGGCAGTGGCAGATGCACGCGAGCATGTCACTGGAAGATCAGACGCACGAGAACTACTGGCGCCAGATGTTGCGATGGCTCGTCAACGGCGTGCCCAATGTCGTGGAGGCCCACGGCGCGACTGAGCGCGTCGAACCTGGCGAGCCAGTGACGGTGGAAGCAACGGTGAAGGACAAGGCGCACGTCGAGCTGAACGGCGCCGATGTCACGGCGCGGGTTACCCGACCGAACGGCGGTACGGTCGACGTACCCCTCGAGTGGAGCGGCGAAGTCGACGGACTCTATCGGGGGACTTTTGTCAGCAGCGAGGCCGGTACCTACGAGGTGGCCGTCGATGCGTCAGAGGGGGCGGACATCGTCGGCAGCGATGTCGCCTTCGTTCGGGCGGGCCCGAGCGATGAAGAGTTCTTCGACCCGACCATGCACGAGGGGCCGCTCCGGAGGATCGCCGACGAATCTGGCGGACGCTTTTATACCCCAGAGACAGCGGCCGGCCTTGCCGAGGACGTCCGCTATACGGGTCGTGGGGTGACCTCGGTTGAAGAGCGCGACCTGTGGAACATGCCGATTGTGCTGATCGTGTTGATGAGCCTCGTGTGTGCCGAGTGGGCGTACCGTCGCGCTGTGGGGCTGGCCTGATGCTGCGCGCGTTTCTTCTGATTGTTGTCGGTCTGGCGGGAGATCCGGAGCACCTCGAGCTGTTTCAGGGGTGGGGCTCGGCGCTGGCAGAAGCGGCGGATACCGTCGGCGTGCCAAGCGATCGTCTCGTGTATTTGGCGGACGCGGCGGAGGATCCACGTGTGGGTGGTCGTGCCACGCGGGAGGAGATCAGCGCGGCGCTTTCTGGATTCGCTGCAGCCGCGGCGCCGGAGGATGTGGTGTATGTGGTACTGATCGGCCACGGGAGCTACGACGGGCGCGCGGCGCGGTTCAACTTGCCAGGCCCTGACATGACCCCTGCCGATTTCAATACGCTGTTGGGTGCGATCCCCGCGCGCAACGTGGTGTTTGTCAATACGTCGAGTTCGAGCGGTCCGTTCGTCGAGGGGCTGTCAGGCCCCGGACGTACGATCATCACGGCAACGCGGAACGGTGCCGAACAGTTCACGACGCTGTTCGGTGGCTATTTTGTGGAGGCGTTCGCGACCGAAGAGGCCGACGCCGACAAGAACCAGCGTCTGAGCATGCTGGAAGCATTTCAGTACGCACGAAACGAAACCGCTCGCGCCTACGAACAGGAGGGTCTGCTGGCGACCGAGCACGCACTGCTCGACGACAACGGCGACAAGAAAGGGAGTCCAGACCCTACCTCCACCGGTGATGAGGGCAGACTGGCCGCAGCGCTGTCGCTGGGCTCGGCTGCGGCCGCAGCGCCGCTGCCGGAGGATCCCGCGCTTCGCGCGTTGTATCTCGATCGCCGAGAGCTTGAGCGGCGCGTCGAAGCCCTGCGGCTACTGAAGGACGGCCTGCCGCCGGCCAGATACGCTGCCGACCTCGAACGCCTGGTGATCAACCTCGCGTTGAAGACCCGTGAAATCCGCACCCTTGAGGGAGACGTCGCGCCATGAGTGATCGAGTCGTGTTGAATCAGCCTGTGAACGAAGCCGTCGATCTGGAATCGGCGGACGATCTCGCGCTTGCCGAACGCATGAAGGTCGGCCGCGAGCAGGTACTGACGGAGCTTCGAAAAATCATCGTCGGGCAGGATGAGGTGATGTCGCAGGTGCTGATGACGCTGTTTGTCGGTGGAAACAGCCTGATCGTCGGCGCGCCCGGCTTGGCCAAGACGCTGCTGATTCATACGATGGCGCGTGTCCTACAGCTGAAGTTTTCACGTATCCAGTTCACGCCCGATTTGATGCCGTCTGACATTACCGGCACCGACTTGGTACAGGAAGACTCTGAGACCGGCCGGCGTCAGATGGTGTTCGCGCCAGGGCCGATTTTCGCCAATATCGTGCTGGCGGACGAGATCAACCGCACACCACCCAAGACGCAGTCGGCGTTGCTGGAGGCGATGCAGGAGCATCGGGTCACGATCCAGGGGCGGACCTACACGCTGGAAGAGCCGTTCTACGTGTTCGCCACGCAGAACCCGATTGAACTGGAGGGCACGTATCCGCTGCCCGAAGCGCAGCTAGACCGCTTCATGTTTCACATCGTGATCGAACACCCGCCGTACGGTGAGGAGTACGACGTCGTGCGCACGACGACGGTCACCAAGAACCCGACGCTTGAGCGCCCGATCTCTGGGGAAGATCTGATCGCGTTTCAGCTCCTTGTTCGGAAGGTACCTGTCGCAGAAGCCGTCATGCGGCACGCCTTGGACATCGTGCGCGCGAGCCGGCCGAAAGACGAGACGTGTCCTGAGAGCGTGGGGAAATGGGTGGCCTTCGGAGCCAGCGTGCGCGCGGCGCAGTATCTTGTGCTCGGTGGCAAAGCCCGAGCCCTGACCGATGGCCGCTATCACGTCAGCTTCGAGGATATTCGCGCGCTCGTGCACCCGATATTGCGACACCGAATTATCACCAACTTCCACGCACAGTCGGAGGGCATCACGACCGACATCCTCGTGGACCGTCTTCTAGACGCGGTGCCGTTGCCGCGTTCGGGTATGTAAAGGCGACAGACGATGAGTCTACTGGGCGCCCACACGCCGACTGCCGTCCCCGGGGCACGCTTCATGGATCCGGTGGTGCTGGCACGCATCGGAAATCTGGAGCTCGTGTCGCGCGCGGTGTGTGACGGATTTATCAACGGTCTGCACAAAGCGCCGTACTTCGGCGCCTCGGTCGATTTCGCCGAGCATCGAGGCTACGTGCCCGGCGACGACGTCCGTCGCATGGACTGGCGAGTCTGGGCGAGGACCGACCGCTACTACATCAAGGAGTACGAAGCCGAGACGAATATGAATTTCACGGTGCTGCTCGACGTGTCGAAGTCGATGGACTACGGCAGCCGCGGCATCACGAAACTGGACTACGCGCGGATCCTCACTGCCTGCCTGACGAATCTTGTCCATCAGCAGCGCGACCGCGTCGGATTCGTGGCCTTTGACAGTGAGATCGTCGAGCACGTGCCGCCGTCGGCCAAACACATGGACACCGTGCTTCATGTGTTGGAACGTCTCAAGGCGGGTCGCCCGGGTGGCAGCATGCGCAAGCCGCTGCACAAGGTGGCAGAACACTTCGGCCGGCGGGGTGTACTGGTCGTGATATCGGACTTCTACGAGGACCCGGAGGCGATTGTGGAGGCCGTGAGCCCGCTACGGTTCCGCGGCAACGACCTCGTCGTTTTTCACGTGCTTGATCCCGCGGAGCTGACCTTTGGATTCTCCGATGCCCAGGCGTTTGAGGACCTTGAGAGTGGGGATCAGATGCCGGTCGTGCCGGATGCGATGCGCAAGGAATACGTGTCACTGGTCAACGCCCACGTGGAGGCGCTGCAGCGCCGCTTTTCAGAAGTCCGCGTTGACTACACGCTCCTGAACACGTCGATGCCGCTCGATCACGCGCTGTACAAGTATCTGGCCGGACGTGGGAAACGGACGCGACTGCGGTAGTCAGAGGATAAGTCGTTGAACCTCGGTAGTAAGGACGCATGTCATTCTTAGCCCCGCTCTTCTTCGTCGCGCTCGCCGCTCTGGCGATTCCGGTGCTTATCCACCTGATTCAGCGGGAGAAGAAGCAGGTCATTCGATTTCCATCGCTGATGTTCGTGCAGCGCGTGCCGTACAAGTCGATTCAGCGCCGGAGGGTCCACAACTGGCTTCTCCTCTTCGTGCGCCTTGCGGCGCTGGCGTTGATCGTACTCGCGTTCGCGCGCCCGTTTTTCGCAGGACAGGATCTGGGGGGGGGCGCCGGGAGCGGCGCCAGAGAAGTTGTGATCCTGCTCGATCAGAGCTACAGCATCGGGTACGCGGATCGATGGGAACGAGCGCAGGCTGCGGCCTCCGAGGCGATAGACGGACTCGGGCAGGCGGATCGTGGTTCGGTGGTGCTGTTCTCGTCTGGCGCGGAGATCGCGTTACGCTCTGCGGCCGCTGGCGAGCGCGAGCGACTACAGGCGGCCGTAGCGGTTGCGGCGCCAACGGCTGGCGCAACCCGGTTCGCGCCAGCACTGAAAGTGGCCGGCGGCATTCTCGCTGATTCCGCGTTGCCGCGTCGTGAGGTCATTCTGATTAGCGACTTTCAGCGTGGCGGGTGGCGTGGCGAGGAAGGCACGAGTCTGCCGGATGGCTCCACCGTGACCCCGGTGCTCATCGCCGGCGGCGCTGAGGCGCCGAACGCCGGTGTCACGGCCGTCTCGCTTGCCCGCTCTACTTTTTCCAACCAGGAGCGCGTGGCGGTGAGCGCAGTCGTCGTCAATCGCGGCACTGAGGCGCTCGTGGGTGGACAGCTAGCCCTTGAGATCGACGGACGATCGATTCAGACGGAAGACTTCGACGTCGAGGCTGGGAGTTCGGAGTCAGTGACGTTTGCGCCGGTCACGATCGCGGGGCGCTTTATGCGAGGCAGCGTGCGGGCGACCCCGGACGCGCTCGACGCGGACAACGCCTTCAACTTCGTGGTGTCCCCTGCGGAGCCCGTCCGGGTGGTGGTGGTAGATCGTGGCGGCACCGGGAGCGCGGCGTTGTATCTGACGCGTGCACTGGCAATCGGTGAGACGCCTCGTTTCGAGACAACCGTGCGGCAGCCGGATGGTCTTTCAGACGAGGATCTGCGCCAGGCTTCGGTAGTCGTGCTCAACGACGTCGCCGTTCCTGCCGCACTCGGTCGGAGGCTGGCGCGCTTCGTCGAGGCCGGTGGTGGTCTGCTCGTGGCCCTCGGCCCGCGAGCGGCATGGCCCCAGGGCGTCGATATTCTTCCAGCCGCGCTTGAGCAGCGGGTGGATCGCACGCGTGGAGAGGCGGCGCGGATCGGTGCGCTCGAGTACGGCCACACCGTGTTCGAACCGTTCCGTGCGCCCAGGAGTGGGGATTTCTCCGCTGCGCGGATTTACGGCTATCGCGCGGTTGAACCCGAGGCGTCCGCGCAAGTCCTGGCGCGGTTCGACGCGGGTGCGCCGGCGCTGCTCGAACGCCAAGTGGGCGCGGGTCGTGTGCTGCTGTGGACGTCGACGCTTGACCTGTCGTGGAGCGACATGCCGCTCAAGCCGGTGTTTCTTCCCTTCGTTCATCGGGCGGCGCGCCATCTGTCGGGCTATTCCGAACCATTGCCCTGGTCGATGGTTGGCCAGGTACTCGACGCGTCGTTTGGAGAGGCCACGCTGCCGATGGGTAGCGCGGTGGTGGTGACGCCGTCTGGACGGCAGGTTTCCCTCGATGAGGAAGGGTCGGATGTTCTGGAGTTGACCGAGGGGGGCTTCTACGAATTGCGTGCCGGGACGAGTGAGAGCGTCGCCGCCGTTGTGGCCAGCAACGTCGATTCTGGTGAATCCGATCTCACGGCCATGGATCCGAAGGAGATCGTCGCAGCGGCGACAAGCGGCACCGGTACTGACGCTCGGTCCAATTCCGCGGGCCTGCCTCCGCTGCCAGAGGCGCAGGAGCAGGCACAGCGATTGTGGTGGTACCTCTTGTGCCTCGGAATCGCGCTGCTGGGGGCTGATACGTTGATATCGAACCGGATGTCGAAAATTTAGCCGCCTGTAGGTGGATGGGCGTATCCTGAGGGCTGGCGGGTTTCCGTTGCGGGAACCGCTC
>Ga0209403_10002881_pt1 | contig 19972 bp, 19 predicted proteins | sample ArcticOcean_MG_C_8_FD_187440 | JGI IMG/M metagenome (GOLD analysis project Ga0209403, IMG submission 187440) | Marine microbial communities from western Arctic Ocean - ArcticOcean_MG_CB11_86 (SPAdes) (version 2) | ecosystem: Environmental > Aquatic > Marine > Oceanic | place: Arctic Ocean... | reverse complement strand
AAGGCTGAAAATGCCGGCTATGACGAGCAAGTGGCAAAACTGCAAAGAAACCTGCCCAAAGCGGTTTCTGGAGATTAGATCACCGGACTCCGGTGAGTGATTTGAGCTCTGCCTGAACGACGTTGCCGCACCGCGTGTGCGGCGGCGTTCCTGCCTCCTTATGATTTAGACCTTATCGTAAATAAGCACGTGAGTCGGCGCGGAGTTTTTTTGTTTTGCGTCTGCATAAGCCTGCAAGTGCCCTTCAGCTTCTAACGCGAAGCCGAGCGCAGGGCAAGGGGTTTGAGTTTTTGTCGCGGATTAGCATTGGCCGCACTGACGACTCCCGGTTTTGACTTCTTCTACGGACGGCCAACTCAGGTCGTCCCGGTCATACGGTCCCCGAAGATGTGGAGCAGGCGGGCTTCGCATTCGGTGAGCGAGGTGTGTTCCTGCATGTCCTGAAGCGCGTACTCCTGCATCTGGGTGTTTTTGGAGAGCGCGTAGTCAATTTCGGGATTGCTCCCTTGAACGTAAGCCCCAATGTTGATGAGGTCTTCGGCTTCCCGGTAGGTGGCGAGAGTGCGGCGGTAGATTTGTGCGAGCTTGAGGTGCTGTTCGGTGGCGACATCCACCATCACCCGACTGGAGGAATTGAGAATGTCCACGGCGGGGTAGATGCCTTTGGCGGCGAGGTCGCGGCTGAGGACGATGTGGCCGTCCACAATCGCTCGGATGGCATCCCCGATAGGATCGTTGAGGTCATCACCTTCAACCAGCACGGTGTAGAACCCCGTGATCGAACCCGTGCCCTCGTGGGTTCCCGCTCGCTCCAGCAATCTGGGCAGCAGGTTGTAAACGGAGGGCGGGTAGCCCTTGGTCGTGGGTGGCTCTCCGGCGGCAAGGCCGATTTCGCGTTGCGCCATTGCAAAGCGCGTGAGCGAGTCCATCGCCAGCAGCACGTCCTGCCCTTCGTTGCGGAAATACTCTGCGATTGCCGTGGCGACAAACGCCCCACGCATCCGCAGCAGAGGCGGTTGGTCGGAGGTGGCGACCACGATCACGGAGCGTTTCAGCCCCTCCTCGCCAAGATTGTCCTCGATGAACTCCCGGACTTCCTTGCCGCGTTCACCGATCAGCGAAATCACGGTGATGTCTGCGTCCGTGTAGCGGGCCATCATGCCGAGCAGCACCGACTTGCCCACACCGGACCCTGCCATGATGCCGATGCGCTGACCCCGCCCGCACATCAAGCAAGCGTTGATGGCGCGGATACCCACGTCAAGGGGACGCTTAATGCGCTTGCGAGAGAGCGGGTTGATCGCTTCCGGATAAAGCGGGATTTCGGAGTTGACGAGCAGTTCGCCCTTGCCGTCCATCGGGCGCATCAGCGGGTCAATCACCCGGCCCAGCAACCCGTGGCCGATCGGCACCATCGCCGGGCGGTCTTCCGGAATGACCCGGCATTTTGGGCCAAGGTTGTGGGCGTGCTGCAAGGGCATCACCAGCACGCGCTTGTTCCGCAACCCCACGACCTCGGCAGGAATGCTGACCCCGCTTTGGGGGTTGTGGATCAGGCACATGCTGCCGACCGTGCAGCCGGGATTCGCCGATTCCACCATGTGCCCGACCACCTGCGTCACCCGTCCTTCCCGACGCAGCGGCACAAAACGCTCCAGCGGCGCGTGGTACGTCCCCAAGGAATTGTGAACAGGAAGCGTGGAATCTGTCATCGGTCACGCAGCCGTGGACGACTCCGCTTCCGGAACGGAAGTCGCTGAGTCTACTTCGGCAGAGCTTTCGGTAGTAGCGGGGGAGGACGATGGAGCTTCCGCAGGGGTTTGGGAATCCGCAGAGCGTGGGGTGAAGTCGTAAGCATCCATCTCGACCTCGTGCATGCGGGCGTGTTGTTCAGAGAGGTGGTCCACCAAGATGCGGTCCAGCCGCTCAAGCTGATTCTGGAAGGTGAACTCGACGCTGGTTTCGTCACCCTCCACGAGGATTGACCCCGGAGTCGCATCAAGGCTGGCCCTGATGGTCAGAGTCTGCTCCTCGCCCAAGTAGCGCTCCAAATCCGTTTCGCTGTTGAGCAGGAACTCATAGTCTTGGGGATGCAGGTAGAGGTGGATTTTGCCATGCTCCTCCACCTCCTTGAGGGCAGAGCGGGCGAGGTTTTCTATCACTTTCGGGTTGACGGCGAGTTCTTCCATCACCACCTGCCTCGTGAGGTTCTGTGTCAGTCGTACCAGTTCCTCCTCTCCCTGCTGGCGAACCGTCTGCCGCAAGGTCCGGAGTTGCTCAATGACCTCCACAATCTGCAATCCCAGCACCTCGGTCTCGGCGTAGCGCTGCTGCGTCCCTTGCTCCAACCCGGATTCAAATCCCTCCTGATAGGCGGCATCCCGGATGCTCTGGACCTCGGACTCTGCGGCTTGGATAGCGGAGGACCGCTCTTCCTCGGCACGGGTTTTGAGGTGTTCTGCCTCCTTGCGGATCCGTTCCGCTTCGCGGTTGAGGTCTTCGGTTTTCCCCACCAAACCTTGGCGGTAGGTGTCGGCTTCGTCCCGGATTGACGCCGCGTAGGCTTCTGCGTTGGTGAGCAGGCTGTCTTCGCGGACAAAGGATTCGCTGGAGAAGGTTTCAGCGAGCTTGGTGCGCTCCTCCTCGGCTTGAGTTTCGCCCCCCTCCAAGTCTTCGGAAATGAGGGCTTCCTCCTCAAACTCGATCAGGGCAAAATCACCAGAAGGTTCCGGAGGAGGAAGCGACACCGCGCCTGCCCCCTGCCCAGCGCCTTTCGAGGACAGCGCCTCGAAATCCTCTGCGGTGAAGGCTTGGAATCCTGATTCTTCAGGCATGGGAGCAGTAGAGAAGCGGCAACGGCCTCGCTGCAACCCAACACGGGTTGCAGGCGGGGTTATTTCTTATCACGCAGCCAAGTGCGGACAAGGGCTGCCGTTTTGAGCGAATCCTGTTTGGCGATTTCGAGAATTTTCTCTCGTGGTGGAATTCCGGATTCGCGCTCGGTTGGAATTTCCAGCTCTTCGCCTTCAAGTTCGCCAATCGTCGCAGGCAGTCCCATCAGCAGGTCAAGGTCCGCAGGCTTGGCTGCCAGCCGCTGCACCATTGGTCGGATCACGAGGGTGATGAGGGCGACTACAGCAACACCGAGGGCAGAATAGCGCACCACATCAAGGATGAACTGGTTGCGGACCCGGTCAGATTCAAGTTCGAGTTCCTTGCTTTCCTCGAGAGCCTTCCCGAAGGGCAAGTTCCCAACGTAAATGACGTCGCCCCGAGGTTCATTGTAGCCAATGGCCGCCTTGACGAGGTTGGTGATGACCTCCTTCTCGGTCTCCGTCCAGCGGATGTTATCCCGCCCAATCGAGTTCCCGTCTTCGTCCAGAATGTGTGGGCGTTTGTTGTCCAGCAGCACGGAGACACTGACCCGGGTCAGGGTGCCCGGCGCACTCTCCTTAATGACCTCACGACGGCTGCTCTCGAAGTTTTTTGTGGAGTTCTTTTTAACGAACTCCGAAACGGTCGCAGCTTCTCGACCTGTTGCTTCCGGAAGGTTCGTGGTTACACCAGAGGGGCCAACTGGCACCGAGCGCGACCCGACTGAACTCTCATCAACTATCTGCTCGCTAATCACGCTCGTCTGGTCCGGATCAATCAAGTTTTCCTTGATCGTCTGGCGGTCGAAGAGCATGGTTGCTGCGACAATCACCTTGACTCGCGCCTCGCCCACAACCTCCTCAAGCTGTTTGGCGATCTTCGCCTCCAGTTCTTTCTCGAACTTGCTCTGGTGCGCGTAGTTGTCGCCAACATTGCCTCCGGCAGACTGACCCGAGACTCCTTTGCTGAGCAGTTTCCCGGACTGGTCCGTGATCCGGACGTTGTTCGGGTTGAGGGAGGCGACCGCACCAGCGACCAAGTGGATGACGGTTTCCACCTGCCCACGGTTGATACCATTTCCGGAAAGGGTGAGCGCAACTGCTGCAGTGGTGTCTTCCTGCTCATCGGAAAACAGCGTTTTCTGTGGAATCGCCAGCGAAACCTTGGCGGAGCGTATGACATCAAGCTGAGAGATGAGCCGCGCCAGTTCCCCCTCCTGTGCGATACGGTACTTCACTTGTTGCTGAAACTCGGTTTCGCCTAAACTCGGAGTTCCAAAGAGGTCCATGAAGCCCACCCCGCCTCCAGGAGTCACGCGCTCGCGGGCGAGGGTCAGCCGTGCCTGATCCACCATTTGTGGGTCAACCAGTACCCCCCGGCCTCCCGGCGCAAGCAGGTACGGAATCTGGTTTTCTTGGAGTTTCTCGACGATGCGTGCCGCATCGGTAGGGTCGAGATTCGTGTAGAGCGGCGCCCAAGACGGACGGTTGGCAACGATGATCAAACTCACCATGCCGATGAGCACCACCGCTAACGCTCCTAGCAGCGTGATGCGCTTGCCAAGACTCAGCGCTCCGAAGAAGTCTTGAAACTGGAGTCTGACATCCTGAAGGATATTTGCTTGTTCAGCAGCCATTTTGTCTGCGTTTTTTGCTAGAGGTCAAAGACATCCTGTCTGCGTTATAGTTCTGGAAATCGACAATTCGTCAAAAGTACCCATTATTTTGCCGAATTCATAAGACTGGCATAACATATAACATGGTCTCATCATTAAGAACAAGGAAGAAACACCATTTTCTGAAATTTTTCCACAAGCAAAAACGATTCCATGCCCGACACCCCTGTTCCAGTTCCGATGAATAAACTCACCTCTTTTTGCATTCTGACCACCACCTGCCTTGGCGGAGTCTCCTTTCTGGCCTTCAACAACGGTTTCCTACTGGCTTTCCTCTCGCGCCTTGAAATGAGCGGATCTGAAATCCTGACCCTGCTGGCACTACCGTTGATGGTTCAATTCGTGTTGGTCATGCCGTTCGGGTACCTCTCGGACTGGTTTGGCAAGAAGTTCATCGGCCTGCTGGGGATGGTGTTTTCCGGATTGGGGTTGTTTTTGCTCACCTTTGCGGGGGTTGCACCTTTCCAGCCAACCCGTGTCATCATCATCGTTGGCATCGTTGCCTTCGGTGTGGGAACCGCTATGTCCCACTCCAACTGGTTCGCCTTGCTGGACCCTTTGGTTACCGAAGCAACACGGGGCCGTTTTTTCGGAAAACTCCGGCTCACTTGGCAGGGGTTCGGAGTGGGCTGCTTTGTGCTGGTCGCACTGATGCTGGAGCGTTTTCCGGAACTGGAAACCTACCGCATCGTCTTAGGGATTCTTGCGCTGTTCGGATTTGTGCGCATGATCTTCTTTTTCCAGATTCCAGAATTGGAACAGCCCAAGCCTCCGAGTGAACCCCTCTGGAGTTCGCTGAAAAAAGTCATCAAGCTGCCGGGTTATCTTCCGTTTTGCTCCTACTGCTTTCTGCTCTCGCTCTTCACCGCTTCAAGCCCTCAGCTTTTTGGTCTACTGGAAAAGGAGGTTCTACAGCTTTCTGACGATCAACTTGTGATGTTGGGAAACCTGATGGTCGCTGGAGCACTCATCGGCTTTGTGGTGGGCGGCAACATGGTGGACCGCATCGGCACGAAATATGTCTTCCTGTTCTGCCACTTCGGCTACGGGATTGTCCTGCTCAGCCTGCTCATGCGCGGCGGGTTTCCAGTTCCGGTCATTTGGGTCGCAGGATTCGTCTCCACCGGATTCGGCTTTGTGCAAGCCGCCTCCAGCATTGCGATGACCTCCGAGATCCTCTACCTCATTCCCAAGGAGAACAAGTCGCTCGCCACGGGCTTCTGGCTGACCCTCTGGAGCGGAGGTTCCGGGCTTTCCGGGGTGCTGTTCGGACAGTTGCTTGGTATCGGCATCCTCAGTTCCGACTGGGTCTTGTTCGGACAAACCCTGAGCCAGTACGATGGTATGCTGCTGCTCTCTGGAGGCATGATTATGCTGCTAACGGTCACGCTGGGACTGATCCCCTCCGTGATCCGTGTGGCGCAGTGGATTCCGCAAGGCACCTGAGCTTCTGAATGGACCGCTTTCAGAAACACTCAAAAGACTGGTAATTGCAGATGAGGAATGTTAACTTAGAGCTTTCCGGCTGAAATGAGCCAAAGCGCCTCCAAGCAACCACCCCAGACTCTGGAGCGGAAACAAGCGCAGACTGAAACATTATGCATTCCAAAAATGAAAAACTGCTGATCATTCTCAGCGTGGTGGTGCTGGCCGTGTTCCTCGTTAATATGTTCAGCGGCAACCAAAGTGCCAACGACAACACCCGCATCAGCGAACTCATCTACACCGACTTCAAGCACGAGGTCGCCACAGGCAGCATTCTCAGCGCCCAGTTTGTTGGAGACGCCAAAATTGAAGGCTTTGCTGATAGCGGACAAGCCTACCGCACCTACATTCCTCCCAACGATCCGGGGTTGATTGACCTCCTGCGTAGAAACCAAGTGCAGATCAACTACATTCCGGAGCCGGGCCTGCCATGGTATCTCGAATTGGTCATCCACTGGGGGCCATTCCTGCTGATTTTCGGAATCTGGATTTTCTTGATGCGCCGGATGCAAGGTGGTCTGGGTGGGGCTGGCAAGCTCTTCACGCTCGGACGCAGCCGTGCCAACAAGATCGAGCCAGATCAGCTAGGTATCACGTTTGCCAATGTTGCCGGAGTTGAGGAGGCGAAAACCGAACTGGAAGAAACCATCGAATTCCTCCGGGATCCCGCGAAATTCCGCAAGCTCGGCGGACGTATTCCTAAAGGGATGTTGATGTCCGGACCTCCAGGAACCGGAAAAACGCTGCTCGCCAAGGCCGTTGCAGGTGAGGCGGAGGTGCCGTTCTTCACAATCAGCGGTTCCGATTTTGTCGAAATGTTCGTCGGGGTCGGGGCCAGTCGAGTGCGGGATCTGTTTCAGGAGGCGCGGCGCACGGGTCCGTGCATCGTCTTCATCGATGAAATTGACGCCGTGGGCCGTAGCCGGGGGGCTGGTTTGGGTAGCGGCAACGACGAGCGCGAGCAGACGCTCAACCAACTGCTCGTCGAAATGGACGGTTTTGAACCCACCGACGGCATCATCGTCATCGCAGCGACCAATCGTCCGGATGTGCTTGATTCGGCGCTGCTACGCCCCGGACGCTTTGACCGCCAAGTTCATGTTCCGCTTCCGGATGTGAAGGGGCGTGAGGCCATTCTGCAAATCCACGCCGCCAAGGTGTTGATGGCCGAGGGGGTGGAATTGAACATCGTGGCCCGTGGGACTCCCGGATTTTCTGGAGCCGACCTGAAAAACCTCGTCAACGAGGCTGCGCTTGGTGCGGCGCGGCACAACAAGACGGCACTCACACTCGCAGATTTTGAGTGGGCACGGGACAAGATCCTCATGGGGCCGGAGCGCAAGTCAATGGTGATGAAAGAGGACGAAAAGCGCATCACCGCCTACCACGAAGCCGGACACGCACTGGTCTCCGTGCTGCTGCCCAAAACCGATCCGGTTCACAAAGTGACCATTGTGCCTCGTGGGCGTGCGATGGGCGTGACCGCTTATCTTCCGGAACAAGACCACCGCAACTACGAGAAGGAATACCTCCAGCATCGCCTCATCATTGCCATGGGAGGACGTGCGGCAGAGGAGATCATCTTTGACGAGTTCACCACTGGCGCCAGCAACGACATCCAGCAGGCGACCGAAATGGCCCGCAACATGATCACTCGCTGGGGGATGAGTGAATCGTTTGGGCCGATCGTGCTGGACAATGACGACCAGCAGATGGTCTTTGGTCGAGAGATTGGTGCAGAGCGGGAGTACAGCGAAGACACCGCCGAAAAAATTGATGTGGAACTGAGGACGCTCATTGCCCGGCAGTACGACCGCGCTAAGGAACTCTTGCGAGACAACATCAGCGTTCTGCACCGTGTTGCAGAACTGTTGCTTGAAGAGGAAGTCCTCGACGGTTCCCGCATTGTTGAGTTGGCTAAAGCACCCGGAACTCCGGCCCTGCAACCAGAAGGGTGATGCGCCCGGGCGGCAAGCCCTTGGGCTTTCATCTGCTCTTACTGCTGCCCCGCAACCTCTTCAGTCGGCTGTGTGGTCGCATTGCAGACATGCGGCTTCCGGTTTGGTTGCTGCAATCGCTGATCCGGGGCTTTGCTTGGGCGTTTGGGGTGGATTGGTCAGAAGCCACCCATCCTCCAAAGCACTACCAGACCTTCAACGAGTTCTTCACGCGTCCGCTCAAGCCCGGACTCCGGCCCATCCCCCCTGCATCCGAAGCACTGGTTTCTCCGGTGGACGGCACAGTGGGCGAGTTCGGAACGATCCGAGAGGGGCGTTTGATTCAAGCCAAGGGGTTGGATTACACGGTGGCCGACTTACTTGCAGATCCGGAACGGGCAGCACAGTACGAGGGTGGGGAGTTCATGACAATCTACCTCGCACCCCACAATTACCACCGCATTCACAGCATGGTTGCGGGCGAGGTGCGTGAGTTTGCCTACAACCCCGGAGACCTCTGGACGGTCAGTCCGCTCGGTGTCAACTGGGTGTCCCGCTTGTTTGCCATCAACGAGCGTCTCACCTCGTACTTGCACACCTCTGGAGGCGAGTGTGCCCTCGTGAAAGTTGGAGCAATGGTTGTAGGACGCATCCGAGTCCGGTATGATGATTTGTTTTCCAACTGTCCCGGCGCGGTTCGGGTGCAGAAGACCTTGCGGGTTCCCTTGCGAGTTGAACGCGGGGAGGAATTGGGACGGTTTGAGTTGGGGTCAACAGTGATCCTGCTCTTTCAGCCCGAACAGGTGAACTGGAACTCAGTGAGCGTGGGGCAACCCGTGAGGCTAGGCATGGCACTTGGCACCTTCCGGTACGACTTGGAGAATGTGAAGCCAGCAGCAAACAAAAGTCAGATTAAGCCAGATTAAAAAACCATGATTGATTTTTCCGGAAAACGGGGATTGGTCCTCGGCGTGGGCAATCAGCGTAGCATCGCATGGGCCATTGTTGAAGAACTTCACAAGTTGGGTGCGGAGTTGGGACTCACCTACCTTACCGAACCCAAAGGACGCTTCGAGGCCAATGTCCGCAAACTGGGAGACAAAGTGGGGGCGAGTATCATCCAAGAGTGCGATGTCGGCAACGACGAGTCCATTAAGCAACTCATCGAGACCACCGAAAAAGAGTGGGGCGAACTCGATTTCCTTGTCCACAGTCTAGCCTTTGCGGATTACGAAGACCTTAACCGCCCCTACTCTGAAACCAGCCGCGCCGGTTTCATGAAGGCACACGACATCAGCGCGTACTCACTGCTGCCCTTGTCAAACGGAGTCGCCCCGATGATGCGTAAGCGCGGCGGCGGCAGCATCCTCAGCATCAGCTTCATTGGCGCGGTGCTGGCGGTTCCCAACTACAACGTCATGGGTTCGGCGAAAGCGGCACTGGAAGCCTCCACACGCTACCTCGCCCGCGAGCTGGGTCCAGAAAACATCCGGGCAAACAGCATCTCCGCCGGGGCGATCCGCACCCTCTCGTCGGCTGGGATCAAGAATTTCAGCGAAATGCTCCGCGTCGCCGGAGAGCATTCCGCGATGCTCCGGACCGTGACCCCAGCGGAAGTGGGCAAAACGGCAGCCTTCCTGCTTAGCGATGTCTCTTCTGGAATCACGGGACAGACGGTGTATGTGGACTGCGGCTACTCGATCATGGCGAACTAAGCACCCCTTATGTTTTACGGGAGTCTGTTTTCTAAACTCCAAATCCGAGGCCTCCTCGCTTGACTGGGCACACATGACAAAAATATTAGACGACTTTCGTCTCCAACTCCGGGGGCGAGAATATGTACCCATTTTGGTGGGAGGAATGGGTGTGGACATCTCCACTGCTGCCTTGGCGTGGGAAACCTGTCGTCTTGGCGGGATTGGCCATATTTCAGACGCGATGGCTCCAACCGTTTCAGACCGACGTTACGACACGAAATTCGTCCAACAAAAACTCAAGACCTACAAGTACAACGTCAACAGCGCGGACAAGGCCATCGTGCAGTTCGATCTGCAACAACTTGCCCAAGCCCAGCGGCTGCACGTTGAGCGCACCATGTCAGCCAAGCGTGGCAACGGCATGATCTTCGTCAACTGTATGGAGAAACTGACGATGAATAATACCCGGGACACGCTCCGCGTTCGACTGAACGAGGCCCTTGACTCGGGGATTGACGGCATCACCCTGAGTGCCGGACTACACCTGAACTCCTTTGAGTTGATGCGGGACAACCCCCGCTTCCATGATGCCCTGCTCGGCATCATCATTTCCTCGGTTCGCGCCTTGCGCCCCTTCCTCAAACGAGGCAAGCGCAGCGACCGGATGCCCGACTATGTCATCGTCGAAGGCCCGCTTGCCGGAGGACACTTGGGCTTCGGCATGGATTGGGCCGAGTATGACCTCAAAGCCATCGTTCAGGAGACACAGGATTTTCTGAAGGACAACGATCTTGACATCCCGGTGATTCCAGCAGGCGGAATTTTCACCGGGACCGATGCCGTTGAGTTTCTGGAAAAGGGGGCTTCCGCCGTGCAGGTGGCAACGCGGTTCACCGTGACCGAAGAATGCGGACTGCCCACCTCCGTCAAGCAGAAATACTTCGAAGCCTTCAAGGAAGACGTGGTGGTGAACACGATCTCCCCCACGGGCTACCCCATGCGGATGCTGGCGAACTCTCCCGGAATCGGCACGGGAATCCGCCCCAACTGCGAAGCCTTCGGCTACATCTTGGACAAGAGTGGGCACTGCGCCTACGTTGAGGCGTACAACCGAGAACTAACGGAACAATCTGGAAAACTCTCGATCCCGGACAAAACCTGTCTCTGCACCCACTTTCGCAACTTTAAGATTTGGACCTGCGGACACAACGTCTATCGTCTCAAGGACACCACCCATCAGTTCCCTGACGGGCGCTACCAACTGCTCACTGCCGAGCATGTTTTCCAAGACTACCAGTTCAGCCGCGAACATGCCGTCCAGCTGCCACCGGACCCCATCGCCCCATTGCCAGAAGTATTGGAGTTGGCCTGAAGCGACCGCTGATTTATGTTGACAAGGTGGCGAGATTCACGCAATAATGGCTGTTTGGCATTTAGCCGCTGGCATAGCTCAACTGGTAGAGCAGCTGATTTGTAATCAGCAGGTTGCGGGTTCGAGTCCCATTGCCAGCTCCATGGGGGGAGGCGGCGACGATGGCGAGTCGCACCAGACTGTAAATCTGGCGCCTGAGGCTTAGGGAGTTCGAATCTCTCCCTCCCCACCACCGAGCTGTTTTAAAAGCCTTGGTAGCTCAGTGGTAGAGCGCATCCTTGGTAAGGATGAGGTCGGCAGTTCAATCCTGCTCCAAGGCTCCACGACCTTCTGAACGAGTTGGGAGATGAGAGAGACAGTACATCTGGAGTGTACAGAGTGCAAGCGCCGGAATTATGTAGCCTCGCGGAACAAGAAATTGAAAACCAAGCGGTTGGAACTCCGGAAGTACTGCAAGTGGGACCGCAAGCACACCCTCCACCGCGAAACCAAGTAATCTCTGGATTCTCTACTGAATCTCGGATAGGGCAGTAGCTCAGTTGGTAGAGCATCGGTCTCCAAAACCGAAGGTCGCAGGTTCGATCCCTGTCTGCCCTGCCAGCGGCCAAAGCCGCCATTCTGTGTAGGACTATGATCCGAAGCAACAGGCAATAGCATGTTTAAGCGTTTACGAAAATTCATTGAGGACATCCTTAGCGAGTTCCGCAAGGTGCAGTGGCCGACTCGCGAGGCCACCCTCAAATCCACGGGAGTTGTACTCAGTGTTTCGCTGGTGATCGCGGTCTACCTTGGAATTGCGGATCTTGGGCTTGCAAACCTAATGAAGCAATTGATCTCTGGCTGACGAACAGTTGATGGTTGAAGACAACGTGAGACTCGACACCGAACCCGTTGTGGCGGAAAAACTGCCCATCGAACCCGTAGTGGCGGAAGAGCAACAAGCAGAACGGGCAGAAGATTCACCCCAATTGGATGTGGTGGAAGAGCCGACTCTGGAGCCGGAGCCTCCACGCAACCCCAATGCCAAGTGGTACATCCTGCAGGCACACACGGGTTACGAGGGCCGTGTGGAACAGACCATCCGGGAAAAGTTGCGTATCAAGGGGCTGGGCGAATTGGTGGATGAGATCTTCATCCCCTCCGAAGAGATTGTCCGGACGAAAGGTGGCAAGCAGCGCCGTATCAATCAGAAGTACTTTCCGGGCTACATTCTCATTCGTATGGAGTTGAAGCCGGAACTTTGGCACCTGCTGAACGACATCGACCGCATCAGCGGCTTCGTCGGCGGAACACAGCGTGATCCCCTGCCAATGGACGAGGAGGAACTGAGCGCGATCAAGGCGCAGGTGAACGAGGGCTTCCAGCAAAAGGCCGCCGAAGAGGAGTACGTCATTGACCAGAGGGTCACGATCACGGAAGGACCGTTCAACGGCTTTACTGGCATTATTGGTGAGATCAACACCGAGCGTGAAAAACTCAAGGTGCTGGTCAGTATTTTCGGACGACCGACCCCGGTGGAGGTCGAATTTGACAAGGTTAAGAACGTAGAGGAATAACGGATGGCGAAAGAGATTAGCGCATACATCAAATTGCAGGTTCCATCAGGAAAAGCTAACCCCTCCCCGCCGATTGGCCCAGCCTTGGGTCAACACGGGGTCAACATCATGGAATTCTGCAAGGCATTCAATGCCAAGACGCAGGACATGGACACCATCATCCCGGTGGTGATCTCGGTGTATACGGATCGGTCCTTCGACTTCATCATGAAGACACCACCAGTGCCGGTCTTGATCAAGAAGGCACTGAAACTAGACAAAGGTTCGCCGACTCCAAACACGAGCAAGGTGGGCACCTTGACCAACGCACAGGTTGAGGAAATCGCCCAAACCAAAATGCCCGATCTCAACTGCTATGACCTCGAAGCCGCCAAGCAAACGGTGGCAGGAACGGCCCGCAGCATGGGTGTGGAAGTCGCCGACTGAGCAAGGAAATCTCAATGAAAAAACTAACAAAACGAGAGCGGCTGATTCAGGAGAAGGTTGATTTGGTCAAACTCCACGAACTGACGGAAGCCATCGGCTTGCTCAAAGAGGTGAAAGCCACCAAGTTTGATGAAACTGTCGAGGTTGCACTTCGCCTTGGCGTTGATCCCCGCAAGGCCGACCAGATGGTACGCGGCACCTGCGCCCTACCCCACGGCTTGGGCAAAGAGGTTCGGGTTTTGGTGTTTGCCAAAGGCGAGAAGGTCAAAGAAGCCGAAGACGCCGGTGCAGATTTGGTTGGAGGCGAGGAGTTTGCCCAGCAAATTCAGGGAGGCTGGCTGGAATTTGACCGCTGTGTCGCAACTCCAGATATGATGGCCGTGGTCGGAAAAATTGGAAAAATCCTCGGTCCACGCGGCCTCATGCCCAACCCGAAAGTCGGGACCGTCACCTTTGACGTGGGGGCTGTGGTGCAGAGCATTAAATCCGGGCAGGTGGAGTTCCGTGTCGATAAGTCGGGCAACCTCCAAGCTCCGGTTGGCAAAATCTCCTTCGATCCCGAAAAGCTCGAAGAGAATGTTTCCGCCCTCTTGGATGCGGTGAAGCGGCTCAAACCCTCCACCTCCAAGGGCATTTACCTGCGCGGCTGTACGCTCAGTTCTTCCATGGGGCCTGGCCTCAAGGTTGATCCGCAAGCCGCCTGAGTTCAGTACGTCTCACGATTGACGGCTGTCGAAGACAGTAGGGGCCGGAAGGCTTAAACTCCCTGCCGAGACAGGACCGTAGCCCATCCTCCCGGAGTTTCCGGGTTCTTGCGCATTCGCGTCCTTTTCTCTCTGTCTTCAGTTAATCCCGGTGCTCCCTTGTTGGGAGGACCATGCACACCTTAGGAGTGCCCATGAACCGAGAACAAAAAGAGCAGTCCGTGGAGGAGTTGAGGGGCCTGTTCTCCAGTGCTTCGGCAGGAGTGTTGGTGGACTATCAGGGTCTTTCGGCGAATGACCTCGTGGAACTTCGCAAGAAGTTGAACGAGACCCAGTCTTCCATGAAGGTGCTCAAGAACACCCTCGCCCGGATTGCGGTGAAGGACACGCCTTACGCCGAACTGCAAGCGCAGTTTGTGCGGGCACGGGCGATGGTCTTCAGCGACAACCCGGTTGAGCAGGCCAAAGTACTCACCGAGTATGCTGACGAGCACGAGAACCTTAAAATTCATGCTGGGTTGCTCTCAGACTCAGGACGGATCTCAGTCCTGAATTTGGATCAGTTGCAAGCGTTGGCGAAGCTGCCCTCGAAAGAGGAACTACTCGTCCAGCTCCTCTTCCTGATGCAATCTTCGACCACCCAGTTCGTCCGGACCCTCAACGAGGTGCCCGCCAAGTTCGTCCGCACCCTCGCGGCGATTGCACAAAGCAAAGAGTAATCCTGTAACCAAGCAAGAAAATGGCAGATATCACCAAGGATCAAGTCGTCGAATTCATCTCCAACATGTCTGTGCTGGATCTTTCAGAGATGGTCAAGGAACTTGAAGAGAAATTTGGCGTCAGCGCAGCTGCTGCTACCGTTGCTGCTGCACCCGCGGCTGGCAGTAGCGAAGCCGCCGCTGAGGAAGTGAAGACGGAGTTTGACGTTGTCCTCACCGCCATTGGCGAGAAGAAGATCAACGTCATCAAGGAAGTCCGGGCCATCACGGGACTTGGCCTCAAGGAAGCCAAGGAGTTTGTGGAGTCCGCTCCGAAGACCGTGAAGGAAGGCATTCCTCAGGAAGAAGCGGATGCACTGAAGGCAAAGCTCGAAGCGGTCGGTGCTACGGCCGAGATCAAGTAAGGCTTTAGGCTTTTAGGCTGTAGGTTTCGGCACCCCCCTAAAACCTACAGCCTAACCTCTCTTTCCTCGGTACGCCCGTAACATCGTTTCCAGCAGCGTTTGCACAGCACTGTGCTGTGGACTCCAGCCCAGCATTTGTTTGGCCTGCTCGGCACTAGCCAACACCACAGCGGGATCCCCTCTGCGTCGTCCAGTCCGTCGAACCACAAAATCGACTCCGGAAATCTCTCGTGCTGCTGCCACAATTTCAAGCACGCTCAGGCCATTTGATGTGCCCAAATTGACGGTCAAATCCTGAGCTTCTGTGTTCAGATACCGCAATGCTCGAACATGGGCATCGGCCAAGTCGCTGACATGGATGTAGTCGCGGATGCAACTGCCGTCCGGAGTGTCGTAGTCCGTGCCGAAAACTTCAATATGCGGACGCCGACCGCTGATGGTTTCCAACACAATGGGCAGCAGGTTGTTGGGGTCTTGCTCCAAACCCCGGATTTCGCCATCAACATCGTAGCCTGCCGCGTTGAAATAACGCAGGCTGGCGAAGCGCAGACCCCGGAGTTTGCTGTACCATGCCAAGATACGCTCGATCTCTAGTTTGGTGAATCCGTAGAAATTGACCGGCTCCGTCGGATGCGCCTCGTCCATCGGAGTGTACTTCGGTTCCCCATATACGGCAGCGCTGGAGGAAAAGACGATGTGCTGGACTCCTGCCTCGGTGGCTGCGTTGAGCAGATTGAGGGTGCCGGAAAGGTTGTGGGTGGCGTAGCGTTCCGGCTGCACCATCGACTCCCCTGCCGCCTTGAGTGCCGCGAGATGGATAATGGCATCGATCCCGGACATCGCGGCACGGATTTGCTCTGGAAGCAGGAGATCCCCGTGAATGAACTCGAATCCATCGAGCAGGTTGACGCGCTGGCCGCTACTGAGGTTGTCGAAAACAACAGGTTGGTCTCCAGAATCCCGCAATGCTTTCGCAACATGCGAGCCGATGTAGCCCGCCCCGCCGACCACAAGAATACGATATCCGGAACTCATGGCTGTGATCTCTTCCTTTGCACAAGGAAGGCGTGGGATTTTTGCGGGTCGTTGGATTCCTCGACGATTTCGTAGAGAATGCCGAAGGGGGAATCGTCTTTGGACTTGGGGTGGATGAAGAAGACGGTGGTTCCACGAGAACCGGGGCGTGGCGCCTCATCCACAACGCGGAAGCCGTTTTCCTGGAACCAGTCGAACGCAACTTGTGCATCCTGCACCCGGAAGCCGACATGCGCCACACCACCACGACCTCCATTGCGGTCGATCTGTTTTTGCGCAGGGGAGTCTGGAGAGGTTGGTTCCAGAAGCTGAATCAGGTTGGGACTATTGCCGATCTGGAGCAGCACCTCCCGAACTTGGTCGCGCCCCCTCATTTCCTCGCGGTGCAACTCCCGAAAGCCCAGCGCCGTATATGCAGCAACCTGCCCCTCCAACCCTCCCGGAAGCACAGCAATTGCAATGTGATCGACGAAAAGCAAGCCGGGCACTTGCTCCAACCCGGAAGTTGCAAAATCTTGTAGACTCAACGCTCAATGCTCCTCGACAATCTTGATGTCGCGGGTGTGGGGCAGTTTGAAGTGGGGCTGGGACTCGGAAACCTCCGCAGGCTCCAACTGGAACTGATAGACAATGTTGCGACGCGGCGGTGTGAAGCGGATGGTGAGCTGGCGGATGTTCGTGCCCAACCCCCGTGTCCGGGCCACCACAACGTAGAAGTAGTTCGGCGCGTTGAAGGTCACGCGGCCCTCCAACTGAACCTGCTGGCCGCCATCGTTCACCGCCTTGATTTGCAAGTCAGTTCCTAGAGCCACCTGACGGGTGTGTGAGACGGTCAGCTTGGGATTATCAGAAGTGAAGCCCAGCTTCTGCCGAACGGCAACCAACGCCTGAAGCCGGGATTCGTCAATCTCGTCCAACTCCTCCAACGTCTGTTCATAGCGCTCAATTTTCTCCAGCACGAGGGCGTAGTCCTTCTCCTTCGTGAGCCGTGACATCTCCCACAGCACTTGGGCTTCTTCCTCCGTGAGTTTGTACTTGACCTGCGCACGCTTCATCAGGATGACTTGGGCCTGCTGGTAGAGAGCGTCCTTGAAGGGATCAATCTCGGCTTGATCCGAGGTGTAGTAGATGTTGAGGTTCCCTCGGTCCGTGTCTTCCCAGAAGGTCTTGCCCGCAAACCGCAACCGTGCCGCAGTCATCTCAATGACCCTCCGGAACGTCTCCTCATCCAAAATATGGAGGTCGTCCAAAACGTCGCTGGTGATGCGATTCACATAGTTCATCTTCCGGTGCCGATGGTAGAAGAGCGCCAGTGCCATCTGCACCACCCGGACTCCGTTGTTGATGAGAACCCCCTGTGAGAGGTCCTCCTTGTTGAAATCCGGAGGATTGTCCACCTGCAAAATCTCGTTGAGCAGCCCGTTCTGAAGCTCGTGGTCCCAGTTTTCTTCAAAGATGCGCTCCAGCACCTTGCGCATCTCGGTCGCCACCACATCAACAATGAAGTACATTGCGGGGGCGGTGCTACCGTGTTTGAAGATTTCCACCCCATAAATCCTAAAGTACATGAAGCACTTCTTGACGAACGCATCACGCTTGTAGTCCACCAGATAATTGACGAAGTTTCCGTAGTAGAAGATGAGGTTGTAGAGGTTGCGGGGTTCGTTGTTGCGAATGGCGTGCTTGATGGCAAAGCGCAGAAGTGTGTTGAAGCGAATGATGATAATCTCCACCATCTCATCGTCCCCAAGCTCAATGGCCTTGAGTCCCATCTCGCTGACTTCCCCGGCAACCAGTGAAGAGAGATCGAACTCTCCTCGTTCCAACAAGCGGATGAACACATTGCCGAGTAGTCGGTAACACTTCTGCTCGTAGAAACTCCGGGTCTTCTCCATGTCTCCGAATTGCCCGACCATGGTCTTGTAGGAGATGTCGTTCTTGATCCTTTGCTGCACTTCAAAAAAACGAGGGTCGAACCCCTGTTTGATTTCCATGTAGTCCCGGACGGTCTCCCCCATGTCGTTGATGATGTCGGCTTTCAACTCCTTGAACGAAACATACTCCAGAATGTCGTCAAGTTGGTTCAGTGACTCAAAGATTTCATACTGGTAGTGCTCCACCACTTTTTTATCATTCATCAACCCCTTGATCCTTGGAAACGTGAGGGAGCGGATACGGTCCATGTTATTTGAGTGGATGCGGTTGATGATGTTGGTGGGCTTGGTGTAGCGCAGGATGTAGAAGACGTAAGGGAAGGAGATGAGAGCGCAGACGGTGAGCAGGATATGGGTGTTGAACACCCGGCTCGACTCGCGCATCAGGTTGATCTCACCGTAGAGTTTGATGAGCAGTGCGTGTCCTCCACAGACGATCAGGAACCAGACATAAAGCAGGCTGGGCAGATCTTTCATGTAGAGGTCAATGAGCTTGGGGATGCTCTGCGATGCAATCGAAATCACCAGAATGAGAGTGCCCAGCACCAATCCCAGCAACGCCTGCCAGACTTCCGGGGTGAAGCCGATGTCCACCTCCGTGAACTTCCCCGGTTGTACGCCAGAGAGCGTCTCGACCAACGAGACATAAGGTCCAAACAGAAAGTTTTCGAAAATGATATCGAAGAGCACAACTCCAATTAAGATGAAGAAGAATGACGCACTCGAGCGGCGTTCGTCAGCAAACTCGATGAAGCGGTAGAGAAAGTGGTAGAAGCCTTGGTGGTCTTCCTCCTGCTTGGGGGATTCTACCAAAGCTTGGGCTTGGGGATCAATTTCAAGTGCTTGTTCCATTTTCCTTCAATTCAAATCAGTTCCGATCTGGGATCACGGTCACTCCGGGGAGTTCTCGTCCTTCCAGAAATTCTAGGGACGCGCCACCACCTGTGGAAATGTGTGAGACGTGTTCGGCGAGTCCGGATTGCTGCACAGCGGCGGCAGAATCCCCCCCGCCGACCACCGTGACGGCCCCCCCAGCAGTTGCTTGCGCGAGAGCCTGTGCGACACCAACCGTTCCGGCAGCAAAAGGTAGAATCTCAAACACGCCTAGCGGCCCATTCCAAAACACCGTCTTTGCGTTCTGCACCACACTTTTGTAGGCCGCGAGCGTTTGCGGCCCAATATCGAGAAGTTTCCAGCCCTCCGGAACACCATCCTGCAGTGCCACAGTTTTCGTTTCCACGTCTGGTTTGAGTGCTTGCGCAAGCACACCATCCGTGGGCAAATGCAATTGCACTCCTCGGTTCCGGGCCTGTTCAACCAACCCCGCCGCGAGGTCCAACGACTCATCATCTACCAAGGAATCACCCAATGCAAAGCCTTGCGCAGCCAAAAACGTGTTAGCCATGCCTCCGCCAATCACCAACGCCTGCACCCGTTCCATCAAGTTCTCAATCACCTTGAGCTTGTCCGAAATCTTTGCACCTCCCAGAACGGCCACATAGGGCTGTCTCGGATTCTCCAGCAAACCTCCCAGAAAATCCAGTTCCTTGCGAATCAGGTAGCCTAGTGCGGCAATGGGTAGGAACTTGACCACTCCGGCAGTGGAGGCGTGGGCGCGGTGGGCGGTGCCAAAAGCATCGTTGACGTACACATCACCCAGCTTTGCCAGTTGCCGACAAAACTCCGGATCGTTCTTGGTCTCGGCTTTGTGATAGCGCAAGTTTTCCAAAAGCAGCACCTCTCCGTCCTGCAGCGCCTGAACTTGGGCTTCCACCTCTGCGCCAACACAATCCGGAGCCAGCGTAACAGAAGTTCCAAGAAGCCGGGACAACTCTTCCGCTACAGGCCTGAGACTCAGTTCAGGGACTTGCTCTCCACCGGGACGACCAAGGTGGGACATCAACACAGCACGACCACCCTGCTCCACAATACGGCGGATGGTGGACAACGCCTGCCTGACCCGGTTGTTGTCCGTCACGCGCTGTTTCGCGTCCAGCGGCACGTTGAAATCCACCCGCGTCAGGACACGCTGCCCCCGAAAGTTCAAATCTTCAAAAAAGGTTTTCCGCACCCAATACGACATGGCCCTCTAGAAAAGCAGCACTACAAATGCGAAAATGATCGGCGACCCTCATGGAATGTTCAAGCTGAGAA
>Ga0209403_10002880_pt1 | contig 19972 bp, 21 predicted proteins | sample ArcticOcean_MG_C_8_FD_187440 | JGI IMG/M metagenome (GOLD analysis project Ga0209403, IMG submission 187440) | Marine microbial communities from western Arctic Ocean - ArcticOcean_MG_CB11_86 (SPAdes) (version 2) | ecosystem: Environmental > Aquatic > Marine > Oceanic | place: Arctic Ocean... | reverse complement strand
GCCCGCGGACGCCGACAATGCGCCAACCGGCCAGCCGGGCGGGAGAGACACTTTCATCGTTTACGTAGGCGCCGAGCACCGCAGACCTGACCGCGGGATCGATCAGCGTTCCATAAAAGAAATAGAGTGGAGGCGGTTCGATTTTCCGTATTCCCGTCTGTCGGAAATGCCGGCCCGGAAATGCCGGCCTGGAAATGCTGGTCCGGAAATGCGCTCAGAAATCCGGCGGCTCGACACCGCTTGCCCGCACCTGTGCCACAAGGGCGTCTTTCAATCTTTGCAAGCCTTCTTCGGTCGACGCTTCACAGCGGGCGACGAGCACATCCTGGGTGTTCGACGATCGCAGAAGCCACCAGCCGTCCTCGGTCAAAACCCGCACGCCGTCGATGTCGGACACATTGGCGCCGGCCGCGGCAAGCCGGTCGCGAACTTCGTCGACAACGGTGAATTTCCGCTCCTCGGAACACGGAAAACGCAGTTCAGGAGTGTTCAGCGGCTGCGGCAGGCTGCGGCGAATGTCCGCCAGACTGTCATCGCGCTGCGCCAGACAGGCCAGCAGGCGCACGGCGGCGTAAAGCGCATCGTCATAGCCAAAGTAGCGATCGGCAAAGAAAATATGGCCGCTCATCTCCCCCGCCAGCAACGCACCGGTTTCCCCCATCTTGACCTTGATCAGGGAATGCCCGGTCCGCCACATAAGCGGTTTGCCGCCCATCTCCGCAATCTGGTCGAACAAAACCTGGCTCGCCTTCACATCGGCAATGATCGTCGCCCCGGGATTGGCCGCCAGCACCTCGGCAGCCCAGACCACCATAAGCTGGTCGCCCCAGAGTATTTCACCATCGCCGTCGACGACGCCGATCCGGTCGCCATCGCCGTCGAAGGCGATGCCCAGATCGCACTTTTCCGCCAGTACCACGTCGCGGAGCTGCTGCAAATTCTCGACCACCATCGGGTCAGGGTGGTGGACCGGAAACATCCCGTCGATCCGTTCATTCAGCAGAATGTGCTGGCCCGGCAACCCCGCTGCCACCTTGACCATCGCCTCACCGGCTGAGCCATTGCCGGCATCCCAGGCGACCTTGAGTTCCCGGCCATGCGTGTAGTCCTGCAGGACGCGCGCAACATACCGGTCAAGCATCGGTTCTTCCCGGTGACTGCCGGGCCCCGCGGCGCCTGTCGCATAGGCCGCCGCCGTCGCTATTGTTCCCAAATTCTGGATATCGTCGCCGTAAAACGGCTTGGATCCCCGCATCATCTTGAACCCATTATATTCCGGAGGGTTATGCGATCCGGAAACCATAATACCACCCGCAGCATCCAGAATATTGACGGCAAAATAAAGCATGGGCGTGGGACCAAGCCCGACCCGAATTGCATCGATACCGCAGGCGTTCAGCCCGTCGACCACCGCCTGTTCCATCTCCGGGGAACTGAGACGCCCGTCATATCCGACGCAGACGGCTTGCCCGCCATTCCTCACGATCACGGTCCCGAAGGCGCGTCCGATCGCGTAGGCATCGTCTGCCGACAGGGTGTCGTCGATCACGCCGCGAATATCGTATTCGCGCAGGATCGTCGGATTGAAACTGTGAGCGTCGCCGCGGCTCATGATCCGGTCGCCGCCAGGACAGGCTCACGCCCGACGCTGTAATAATCAAACCCGGCTTTCACGATCTCGTCGGCCTTGTAAATGTTGCGCAGATCGATCATCAGCGGCGATGACAACAAGCCCTTGACCCGTTCAAGATCAAGCAGACGAAATTCGTTCCATTCCGTCACAATGGTCAGCGCATCAGCGCCGTTCATGGTGTCATAGGCGTCGGTGCAGAATATCACCCCGGGCAGCATCTCCGCCGCTTCCCGCATGCCCTGCGGGTCGAACGCCCGGATGGTCGCGCCGGCGGCCTGCAATTCGGGAACGATGGCAAGGCTGGGGCTATCGCGCATATCGTCGGTGTTCGGCTTGAAGGTCAGGCCGAGAACGGCAATCGTCTTACCGTCGACCGACCCGCCGCAGGCAGCGACAATCTTGGCCGCCATTTCAGGCTTTCTTTGGTCGTTCGCCCTTACCACCGCTTCGATAATGCTGAGCGGCGCACCATGGTCCTTCGCCGTCTGCACCAGCGCAAGCGTGTCCTTGGGAAAGCACGACCCGCCATAGCCCGGTCCGGCATGCAGAAACTTGTTGCCGATCCGGCCGTCGAGGCCGATCCCGCGGGCGACATCCTGCACGTTCGCGCCGACCTTTTCGCACAGATTGGCAATCTCGTTGATGAAAGTGATTTTTGCCGCAAGAAAGGTGTTCGCGGCGTATTTGATCAGCTCGGCCGTTTCCATCTTGGTGAACAGAATCGGCGTTTCCAGCAGATAGAGCGGCCGGTAGAGCTGGCGCAGCACTTCCACCGCCCGGTCCACTTCGGTGCCGATGACAACCCTGTCGGGTCGCATGAAATCCTCAATCGCCGACCCTTCGCGCAGGAATTCCGGGTTGGACGCCACATCGAATTCGTCGGTTGACCGGATTTCACTGATGATCCGGTTTACTTCCCGACCGGTTCCGACCGGCACAGTCGATTTGGTGACGACAACCGTATACCCGTCAATTGCATGACCAATTTCCGCGGCCGCCGCATAGACATAGGAAAGATCGGCGTGCCCGTCACCGTCGCGCGACGGCGTTCCGACGGCGATAAACACGGCATCAACGCCCTTTACCGCCGCCGCAAGGTCGGTGGTGAATGAAAGCCGGCCCGCCGCAACATTTTTTTTGACAATTGTATCGAGCCCGGGCTCATAGATCGGCATGTCGCCGACAAGAAGGCCTTCGATCTTTCCCGCGTCCTTGTCAACGCAGACCACCTCGGTACCGAATTCCGAGAAACAGGCGCCGGTGACGAGGCCGACATACCCCGTACCGATCATTGCTACACGCATAATTTACTCCGCTTCAGCCGCCGCTGCCGGCTGCATATTTCTGAAGGATGGCCGCGATCTCGTCATGGAGTTCCGGGCGCGCGAGCGCGAAGGCCACATTGGCCTCGAAAAATCCGGCCTTGTCGCCGCAGTCGAACCGCCTGCCCGAAAAACGCAATCCATGAAACGGCGCGTCGCCAATCATCCGAGCCATTGAATCCGTAAGCTGGATTTCGCCGCCGGCACCCTTCTTCTTTTCGCTCAAATATCCAAACACTTCCGGGAGCAATATGTAGCGCCCGATAATACTGAGCGTCGATGGCGCATCGACTGGGTCCGGCTTTTCGACGAGACCCTTGATCTCAACCAGCCGCCCGTCATCGGAAGCGATATCAAGAATACCATAGCGATTGGTGTGCTCGTGTGGCACGTCCTGAACCGCGACGACATTTCCGCCGGTTTGCTCAAACACATCGACCATTTGCTTGAGGCAAGGATTGTCTGCCATCACCAGATCATCGGCGAGCAAAATCGCGAATGGCTCGTCGCCCACCAGTTCGCGGGCGCACCAGACCGCATGGCCAAGGCCCAGCGGGGCCTGCTGGCGGGTATAGGCAACCCGTCCCGGTTCCAGCACCGGGATATCGATCGTGTGCAATTCAGCATCCTTGCCACGCGCGCCAAGCATCTGGCGGAGCTCGAAGCTGTGGTCGAAGAAGTCCTCGATCGCCGCCTTGCCGCGGCCGGTGACGAAAATGATCTCTTCGATACCAGCGGCAAGGGCCTCTTCAACGGCATACTGAATCAGCGGTTTGTCGACGACCGGCAGCATTTCCTTCGGCATCGCCTTCGTCGCGGGCAGAAACCGCGTCCCGAGACCACCGACCGGAAAGACCGCTTTTCTTACTTTTTTTGCCACCGGCAGTCCCTTGTATCGCGTGTCCGCGTCAACCACGGAAACAGATCAGAATTTCACGGAAAACCGCGTCGCTTTGTGGCACGCGGTCCACAGGCATGCAAGCAGTCGGCTGGATAGCCGGTGTCCAGCCAAGCCCATCGCATATGGCGAATTCTCCCGGCTTTTCAATCCCGGAGTTGTCGCCGGCACCGATTTCCGGCCCGCCATTCGATCAGGAGACCGACCGACGGCACGCGGCTCAGCCATCGGGCAACAGGACGTCCTTTGCCTGGTTTATCTGTGCCGCGAGAAAGGTCGATCCGCCCTTGTCGGGGTGGTTCGCCATCAACAGCTTGCGGTGCGCGGCCCGGATGTCATCTCCCGATGCGCCGGGTTTCAGCCCCAGAACTTCAAAGGCCTGATCCTGCGACAACGAACCGCCGCCCGGTCGGGCCCCTCCGCCTCCGCCTCCGCCTCCGCCATCGCCACCGGCCTCACTCCGCCAATCCGCGCCATGAACCCGGTCGAGATAGGTTTCCAGAACGGTTGCGGATTGCGGATCATTGACCCGGCATTCGCGCAGCAGATCGAGCAGGTCGTCCGGCGACAGCTCTTCGAGGTTCCGGCCCCGGTATTTTCCCTGCAGGACGGTTCCCCGCAATACACCGCTGTCATGTTCCAGCGTCATGCGTAAATAGGGTGTCTCGATATCTGAATTCTGGCCCGGCGTCGGCCCCCGCATGTTTTTCATCGCCTGCATCAGGGCACGCCAGCGCAACAGCAACGGCAGAAACAGGGCTGCGATCCAGCCGACGGGGCCAAGCCGGCCGGTTACAACGAGAAAAATGACGACGGTGGTCGCGATAATGGCGACGACAACCGCGGTTGTCCGCTGAAGGTTCCGGGGATTGGTCCCGCGAATGCCCTTTATCAGGAAAAAGAGCCCGATCAGGATCGCCAGTCCGAGAATGAAATACGGCATCGTCGGCTTCTACCTGACCTGATTCGTGATCATCTGAACTTTGCCACCCTTCTTGCTGGAATAATCTTCCAGCGCCCGTCGCCCGCCCGCGGCAAACACCGCGACGGCGCTCAGCATATCGCGCAACTGCTGCGCAGACGACAGATCAAAACTGCAATGCGCGCCGCCGGTCAGCTTGGCGATCTGGCGGAACGCGTTTGTCGCAATCGGATCATTGCCTTCCTGGAACATGAAGGCAGGCACGCCGCGCACGCCGAGCTCGCCCGCGAGGTCACACACTGCATCGATATCTTCCTCGAAGCAGTCGCCGACGAAGACCAGCGCGTTCACACGTTTCACGTCGGTTTCGCGCATTGCATGACGGAGAATTTTGCGAAGTTGCGTCCGCCCGCCGAGGCAGCGGACTTTGGTCATCCGGCGCACCAGCTCGTCCGACGTAGACACCCAGGGACTCGATTTGCATTCGCCGAACCCGCGATAAAAGACGAGCTGTACCTCAAGCCCGCCGAGGCCGTCGGTTGCGTGGAACATTTCAGCCTGCAGATGACATGCCTGATCCCAGCTCGGTTCGCGGCTCGCGGTCGCATCCATGGCGAAAAGCAGACGTCCGCGCCCGCCCGCGGATTTTACCGACGGCGTTGCCGCCACCCTGGCGAGAAAGTCCGATACCTGATCGGCGTTTTGCTGCGTTGGCAGCGATTTTTCATCTTTGTCGCCGGACATCTGTTTTCTCACTCCGGTTGATGCTGTTGAGATAATACGATTGCCGGGGTATTTCCAGTTTCACCTTATCGCGATATGAGAGCCACGCATGCCAAAAACACCGGACTATTTTAACGACAAGACAATCCTGATCACCGGCGGCGCCAGCGGCATCGGCAGGGCGACTGCCCTGATCTTCGCCCGGGAGGGCGCAAATGTCATCGTCGCAGACATCGACCGAGACGGCGCAGAATCCGTCGCCGGCGAAGTTCGCAAGTCGAATGCAGGCGCCGAAGCCATTGCGATGGACGTCACCGACCGGCCGGCCGTCAATGCCGCAATCGCGGCCGGCATCGACACGTTCGGCGGCATTGATTTTCTGTTTAACAGCGCCGGCGCGGCCGGCCGCAGGTCGTCGTTCCTCGATATTGACGCCGATCTCTGGCGCCGGACATATGCACTGAACGTCGATGGTGTGTTCAACACCATGCAGTCGGTGTTGCCGCATATGCTGGACGCCGGACACGGCGTTATCGTCAATATCGCCAGCATGGCGCACCGCCGCGGCGGGCCCGGCCATTCGACCCATTACGCCTCATCCAAGGGCGCCGTCGTGACGCTGACCATGGGCGTTGCCCGCGAATTCGTCGACCGCGGCATCCGTGCCCTGTCGATTTCGCCCGGTCCGATCGACACCGCCTTTCAGGCAATCTCATCGCCTGAGCTGAAACAGCGCATGATCGACGATGTGCCGATGAAACGCATGGGCACCGCGGACGAGATTGGCGAAATGGTGCTGTTCATGTGTTCGGATGCCTGCGAATTCATGACCGCCGATACGGTCTATATCAACGGCGGCGGCGGTTTCCGGTGATGTCAGGATTGGAGAGCTAGATGGCGGACGTTCCGAATCTGGAGAAACGGCTCAACGAACTCGAAGCGCATGTGGCCGAGCAGGACAACGTGATCGAGGAGCTCAGCGATGTCCTCGCGAAACAATGGGCCGAGATCACCGATCTAAACGATAAAATCGAGTATCTGAAAAGCAAAACCCGGGAACTCGAAGACGGCACCGACAGTGATGCGGGCAGCGAGGCGCCTCCACCCCACTATTGACGCTCCTCATTGGCAGCCGGCGCAAAACGGACCCGCACCTCCAGCCCATAGGTGATTGACAATACCGCCCAATAGCAACAAATTCTCGGCGTATCGGGGTAGGCACACTGAGCATCCGGCGTACGACGCCCCACTTATAAAACAGGCTGATCTCCTATGATCGAGCGTGCTCGCAGACTTATTTAATCCTCCACGATCGCCCTTGCGTTGCTTGGCGGATTGCCGGCCGCCGTCCAGTCGGCCCCGCTAACGATCGTCAATGCCGGATTCGAGGATACGTCCGGTCAGTCCCCCTTTAACGAGTTCACCTTTGGCACACCTGTCGGCTGGGGCATTCATGACCCGAGCGGCGTGACAGGCGTTGCGGGTACTTTCGTTGGCACCCTGCAGCCGAACGGCATAAATTTTTTCAACAACGTCGCCCCCGAAGGCAGCCGGGTCGGGATTCTGTTTTATTTGGGCGCGCACGATGCCGGAGAGTACGGCTTTTTTCAGACACTCGGCGACACGCCGCAATCCAACACCCGGTATGAATTAAACGTCGAAGTCGGCAATATCGGTTCGGGGATTGCGGTAAATGGCGCCTTTTTCGATCTGAGCGGTTTTGCCGGATACCGCATCGATCTGCTCGCCGGCAATTCCGTGATTGCTCAGGACATGAACTCGCTGTTGATACCGGAAGCGGAGTTCCTGACGTCAACCTTGACCGTGGATATCGGCGCCTCTCACGCCAATCTCGGAGAGGCGCTCGGCATCCGGCTCGTCAATCTCAACGTCACGCCACTGGGATCCGACCCCTTTGACCCACCCGATCTGGAAGTCGATTTCGACGATGTCAGGCTCGATGCGACCGCCGTGGCGATACACGCGCCGGCGGCATTGTCCATATTCGCGCTGGGATTGGGCGCGATCTTTTTGCGCCGCCGCCGTCGTTAGAGGAGCGGAACGGGACGCAGGCTTTACGCCCCCTTATTCCGCCCTGCTAATTCATCTGCGCAAAGATCAATAAAACACGAAGGTCCGCGATTCGATGCTTTCCCGCGCCGCCGCGTCTGCCGGCGTCGTCGGATCGGCGAAGGCAGTGTGCGCCGTCAGCGTCGCTTTCGAATCGTCGGATCGATGCATTTGATCAGGATCGCCTCATTCGGATCGATCTGCGGCAGGTAGTACCAGTGCTGGTCCGGATTATGGACGAGATGCTGGATTTCGCCGACGCGGTCATCCGAGCGGCGTTCGACCGGGATCAAATCGGCGGGATCGATCGTTCGGGCGTCGGCAAAGGCCAGCGGCATGCTTTCGACGGTCTGCCGGTTGCCGCGCCACACATTCATAATCGCGAACCGGCCATTCATCAGGTCTTCGGCTTGGGCTTCGACGACCAGATCGCGCAGCCGCTGGCGCGCCGATCGGTCGGTATAATCGTTGTGGACCATCTGGACGGGTTCACGCACCGCCCGTTCGGCACGGGTGCCGTCATCGCCGGCGCGCAGGGTGTGATCGAACACAATTACCCGTTTTGCACCGGTGGCCTGCCTGATGAGGGTTTCGGTCTCGCGCTCATAAGTCGTCTCGCGTTCGCCATCGTCGTAAAAGTCGACATCCGTGTGATGATGCACCAACTGAAAATCCTCGCGATCGAGGCTGAGTTCGTCGGCGAGCGGCCAGGCTTTCGTGATTTCGACAATCCGCGTTTCATGTTCGCCTTCATACCGGCCAACTCCCTCACCCGGCCGCGACGGCAGGCTGACCAAGACCGCGCCATGCCGGATGGCAAAGGTCAGCGGGGCTTCAACTGAATGCGGGATTTGGGAGGTCTTGAGGCTCTGGTTCATCTGATATCTCCGGTTGCCGCGCCGGTATCGCCGGCCGGTGTTTGCTTGCCTCAATATTTAATCTTTCCAAATATCAGATCAATGATTCCTAAACGGTTTAATTTTTTGCGTTATATGCAAAGATTGAAATATATCGGCACCAAATGCAGCCCCGTCGGAAAACTGCGCACCGAAACACCGAATCCGCGTGAGATTCGGCGGCGGCTGCGCTAAGCATCGGATCATGAAGGCTCGTGTACATATCACCCTCAAAAACGGCGTTCTCGACCCTCAGGGGAAAGCCATCGAACATGCCCTCGGCGGGCTTGGTTTCGCCGGGATAGAGGATGTTCGCCAGGGCAAATATATCGAGCTCGAACTGGCGGAAACCGACGCCGCCGCGGCTCGGACATCGCTCGAAGCAATGTGCGAAAAGCTGCTGGCCAATACCATTATCGAAAACTACGAGATCGATCTGGACGGATGAAGGCTGCCGTCATCGTCTCGCCCGGCTCCAACTGCGACCGCGACGTGCAGGTGGCGCTGCGGCAGAGCGTCGGCCGCGATCCCATCATGCACTGGCACGGCAATCCCGACCTGCCCGATGTCGATCTGATTGTCATTCCGGGTGGCTTCTCCTATGGCGACTATCTGCGCGCCGGCGCCATGGCGGCGCATTCGCCGGTGATGCGCGAGGTCGTGACCCGGGCCAATGCGGGCGTGCCCGTGCTCGGTATCTGCAACGGGTTTCAGATCCTGACCGAATGCGGCCTGCTGCCCGGCGTGCTGATGCGCAATGCGGGGCTCAAATTTATCTGCCGCGATGTCGACCTGCGGGTCGAGGCAGAGGATACGGTATTCACACACGACTATGTCGACGGCCAGATCATCCGCATTCCGGTTGCCCATAACGAGGGCAATTATTTTGCCGATGACGAAACTCTGAATCGGCTTGACGGCGAATACCGGGTAGCCTTCCGCTATTGCACGCCGGCGGGCGAAGTCACCGCCGCCACCAACCCGAATGGCGCTGCACGCAACATTGCCGGAATCCTGAACGAAAATCGCAACGTGCTCGGCATGATGCCCCACCCCGAAAGGCTTGCCGATGCGTTGCTCGGCGGCACCGACGGACGGCCAATGTTCGACGGGTTGGCCGAAGCGCTGGCCCCGGCGGCATGAGCGGGATCACGCCCGAGATCGTCGCCGAACATGGCCTGACACCGGATGAATACGACCGCGTGCTGCGCATTATGGGGCGGGAACCCCGAATAACCGAGCTTGGCATCTTCTCGGTCATGTGGTCCGAGCATTGTTCCTACAAATCGTCGAAATTCTGGCTCAAAAAACTGCCGACCGAGGCGCCGTGGGTCATCTGCGGGCCCGGCGAAAATGCCGGCGTCATCGATATCGGCGACGGCAAGGCCTGCATCTTCAAGATGGAAAGCCACAACCACCCGTCGTTTATCGAACCCTATCAGGGTGCGGCGACGGGCGTCGGCGGCATCCTGCGTGATGTGTTCACCATGGGCGCGCGGCCGATCGCCAACATGAACGCCTTGCGCTTTGGCTCTCCGGATCATCCCAAAACCCGGCACCTGGTCGGCGGCGTGGTTGCCGGCATCGGCGGGTACGGCAATTGCATGGGAATCCCGACAGTCGGCGGCGAGGTCAATTTCGACCCGAGCTATAACGGCAACATCCTGGTCAACGCGATGACCGTCGGCATTGCCGATACCGACAAGATCTTCTATTCCGCCGCCGCCGGCATCGGCAATCCGGTGGTCTATGTCGGCTCAAAAACCGGCCGCGACGGTATCCATGGTGCGACTATGGCCAGTGCGGAATTCGACGACGATTCCGATCAAAAGCGTCCCACCGTGCAGGTCGGCGATCCATTCACCGAGAAACTTCTGCTCGAAGCCTGCCTCGAACTTATGGCAACGGATGCCATTGTCGCCATTCAGGACATGGGTGCCGCGGGGCTGACATCGTCGTCGGTCGAAATGTCCGACAAGGGCGGCGTCGGGATCGAATTCGACCTCGACCTCGTGCCGGTGCGTGAAGACGCAATGACTGCATACGAAATCATGCTCTCCGAAAGTCAGGAACGCATGCTGATGGTCCTGAAACCCGGCCGCGAGGACATGGCGCGGGCGATATTCGAGAAATGGGAACTCGATTTCGCGATTATCGGGCGCGTCACCGGTACCAGGCGACTGGTGTTGAAATCCGGTGGCGAGGTGGTTTGCGACATCCCCGTCCCGCCGCTGGTCGCCGAAGCGCCGGAATACGAACGCCCGTGGGTTCCGACACCGCCCTCCCCGCTTCTGTCGGCAACAGACGCGCTAGCCGGAATCGACACCACACCAATAATTGCCCTCGCCGGGTTGATCGCCTCGCCGGATTTATGCTCCCGCCGATGGGTATGGGAACAATACGATCACATGGTCATGGGTGACACCGTGCGCCGCCCGGGCGGCGATGCCGCCATAGTCCGGGTGCACGGCACCGACCGCGCATTGGCCATCACGACCGACTGCACGCCCCGGTACTGTATCGCAGACCCCGTGGAAGGCGGCCGACAGGCTGTCGCCGAGGCGTGGCGCAATCTGACCGCCACGGGCGCGACACCGCTCGCGGTCACCGACAACATGAATTTCGGCAACCCGGAACGGCCCGAAATCATGGGCCAGTTCGCCGGCTGCATCGAGGGCATGGCCGAAGCCTGCATCGCGCTCGATTTCCCGGTCGTGTCGGGCAATGTGTCGCTCTACAACGAAACCAACGGCGCCGGCATCCTGCCGACCCCCGCCATCGGGGGCGTCGGGCTGATCGAAGACGTGCGCAGTCAAATCGTCTCGTCCGGGTTCGCCGCCAAAGGTCAAACCATCGTCCTGATCGGCGACACGGTTGGCCATCTTGGCCGATCATTGCTGATGCGTCTGCTGGCCGGCAGCGACGAGGGCGCACCGCCACCGGTCGATCTTGCTGCGGAACGCCGCAATGGCGATTTTGTACGTAACCTTATCACCAGCGGAGAAATTTCCGCCTGCCACGATATTTCCGACGGCGGTCTGCTGATCGCGATCGCCGAAATGGCGCTGTCTGGCGGGATCGGCGCCGATATATCGGTTCCCGACAGCGGCATTCTCGCCCTGGCCTGGCTGTTCGGAGAGGATCAAGCGCGGTATCTTATCACCACGATCAGCCCTGATACGCTCCTCGCCGGCGCGGCCGATGCCGGGGTACCGGCAACCGTGATCGGGATTACCGGAAGCGCGGTGTTGACCGTGGGTGACGGCAACTCTATATCCCTTTCAGACCTGCGGAACGCTCACGAAAACTGGCTGCCGAAATATATGGCGGCGGGTAACATTTGACGACTGGCAGGTAACGCGAAGAACGACGGAAACAAGGGGCAATGCCATGCCGATGGACGCCGGCACGATCGAAAACCTGATCAAAGAAAGCCTTCCCGACGCGCAGGTCACCATTCAGGACCTGGCCGGCGATGGCGATCACTATGCCGCGCTTGTCGTTTCCAACGCATTCACCGGCAAAACACGCGTGCAGCAGCACCAAATGGTTTATCAGGCCCTGGAAGGCCGGATGGGCGGCGAGTTGCATGCACTGGCACTGCAGACCAGCGTGCCCAAGGACAATTGAACAACCACTCCAATACAAAGGAATCACCGCCATGAGCGAGCATCCCGTATTCGACCGTATCAAGCAGGAAGTAGACGACAGCCCGGTTGTACTGTTCATGAAAGGCACCCCGGTCTTTCCGCAATGCGGTTTTTCCGCCACATGCGTGCAGGTGCTGAGCAATCTCGGCATCCCGTTCAAGGGCATCAACGTGCTGGAAGATCCAGAAATCCGCGAAGGCGTCAAAGCCTATTCCAACTGGCCGACCGTGCCGCAGCTTTACGTCAAAGGCGAGTTCGTCGGCGGCTGCGACATCATCCGTGAAATGTACGAAACCGGCGAGCTGGTCGAGTACTTCAATACCAACGGCATCGAAATCCAACTCGCCAATCCGCAATAATCCGGACCTGGTAGACCTGACGCCGCCAAAACGCGCAGCAGCCGTCCTGGCTGCAGTGTCCATGCTGTCCGCTTTGACCGGCTGCGCGCGCCAGCGACACCAATTTCTCTCAGCGCGCCGGCTTTGCCGACTATTTTGCGGCGACCCGCCGTCGAAATCGTTGCCTGGTTCAGCCGACCGGGAATTGCTGAAGCGATACCGGCCGCATCTGTATATCACCGCTGGCACACCCCCGCCGCTTCGGTTTTACGACGACTATATCGCGCAGGGCCGGCTGATCGGCGAAGACGGTACAGTTCTGTCAGGAGCGGTCACGCCGGCGCTTCTCAACCTGCACAAGGAAGAACCCCGAACCGTTTTCGAACACCTCCCGGCGGCGGGACCGACCGCGCCAGTGATGTATGGTCGCGTCGACCACGAATCCTTCGATCTCGGCGGAACAAAACGGCATTTCACATTCCTTACCTGGTCGGCCGTGTTTCGCACGTCCGGCATCGCCGCTGGTATTTCCTGGTGGAAAGGCGCCGTGCTCGGGGCCGTCGGCAATCTGACGGATTGGCACCAACTCGATCACCACACCGCCGTCACATTGGCGCTGGACGAAATGCAGAAACCTGTCGCCGTGATGTATCAGCAGCACAACTACCGTCAGACCCAGATTTTCGGAATCGATTTGCCATGGCCGGCGGACAGACGTATCGGGGTCGGCGTTGCGATGCGTTCGAACGAATTATACCCGCACAAGGCCGGGCGCACCCACCGCCGCGCGGCAAGCTTCCTGTCACCCGATACGGTCGCCTATCTGGTGACCGGCCAAGACCGGCCGTTCCGCGTGGCTGACGACATTACAGATCCAGCCGTAGATGTAGATTACGAGCACCGTTTTCTGCCGCCTGCGGACGCGTTTTATACGTTCAAGGGATTTCTTGGCGAGAAGCGATTGCTGCCCGGCCGCTCCGGACCGCCCGGTGCGGATTACAACACGCTGCCGGCCTACAAGCCCCTTCACCGCCAGATGATTGCCTTTCACTGGCGCGACGGCGATGCGGATTACGTGAAATGGTTCGGCCAGCCGGAACGCGGCATGGACGACCTGACGTCGCAATTCGCCCTGTTGTTGGAAGGTCGAAATTAGGGGCCTGGGCCGTAAACCAGCTCTGATCACGTTGCATGGTTCGACGGCAAGACGGGGCCGGTATCGACATGGCGGACATGCGGTTTTTCAGTCATATTGCGCCGATAAATCTATCAAATAGCGGCTCAGAATACGAAGATGTCCTGGTTAAGAAAAATTTACACCATCCGCAATGCGTTGCTCGTTGTTACCGGCGCGGCATTGGCATCGTGTGGCGGCAGCGGCAGCGCCAAAGGACCGCCACAGCTCCACCTCGCCTGTCAGACAGTCGTATGCGAATGCCGGGACGCCAAAACCGAGCTGTTCGCCGATCGCAAAACAACCGACATCGTCTGGCGGACAAACGGCGACGCGACCTGCCCCAAGGGGTTTGTTCTCGAGCGCGTGGTTATCGATTTTCTGGGTCGGCGGAAATAGGAAACGCAAAACGCCCCGGGCAATACCCGGGGCGTTTTTGATCGGTAAAATATGTTTCCGCGTCAGCGCGAATAGAATTCGATGACGAGGTTCGGTTCCATCTGGACGGGATAGGGGACTTCGGCGAACTGGGGCACGCGAATGAACTTGCCCAGCATCTTACCGTAATCGACTTCCATATATTCCGGCACGTCGCGCTCTGTCAGCTGACCCGCTTCGAGGACAATCGGAATTTCGCGCGATTTCTCGCGGACCTCGATGACGTCGCCTTCCTGCACGCGATAGGACGGGATGGTAACGCGGACGCCGTTCACGCGGATATGGCCGTGATTGATAAACTGGCGCGACGAGAAGACTGTCGGCACGAATTTCATCCGGTAGACGACGGCGTCGAGACGCTGCTCCAGCAATCCGATCAAAGATTCGACCGTATCGCCACGGCGCTGGACCGCTTCCTTATAGATGCGGCGAAACTGTTTCTCGGTGATGTTGCCGTAATAGCCCTTGAGCTTCTGCTTCGCCATAAGCTGAATACCATAATCCGTCGGCTTGCGACGACGTTGGCCATGCTGTCCGGGTGGGTATTCGCGGGTATTCCAGGGGCTTTTCGGACGACCCCAGAGGTTACACCCCAGGCGCCGGTTAATCTTGTATTTAGAGCGCACACGTTTCGACATGCGGCTGTCTCCTTTTTCTCTCTACTTGTCCCGGTAGTCCAGTTCCGGACCTTGCCGGTGGCGGGATGGCGCGAACAATAACGACATCCACATTCCCGGGAATGGCGCGGAGTATATGGATCGGCGGCCGGTTGTCAAACTTTTGCTGCGGTGCGTCACGACCCCTGTTTGCGGCCGATTTTGGACGTTTTCAGGGCTATCTGTTGCGGTCCCGCCGTATCGACAGACCCGCAACGATACCACGCAGCGTTTTTACTTCCTGGTCGCTGAGTCCGGCGCGGGTAAAGATATTGCGGATATTCCGGACCATACGCGGACGCTTTTCGGGTGGATAGAGAAAGCCGCAATCGTCCAGCTCGCGCTCAAGATGTTCGAAAAAGTCGATTATTTCCTGACGCGACGCCGGCTGCGCGCTTTTGCGTGTCACCTCGGTGATGGTGGCAGGATCCCCCGCCTGGAACCACTCATAGCCGATCAGCAGCACCGCCTGACCCAGATTTATCGAAGTGTGTTCAGGACTTACGGGAACCATGACAATGGCATCCGAAATAGCCACGTCCTTATTATCCAGCCCCTTGGCTTCGCGCCCGAACAGAATGCCGGATTTCTCGCCTTTCTCGGCATTGCCGCGGACCGTCGCTGCAAGGCCGCGGGGCGCCAGTACCGGCTTTTCCATATCGCGCACCCGCGCGGTCGTCGCGTACAGACGCTGGAGATCAGCAATCGCATCCTCGGTAGTGTCGAAAATACGCGCCTCTTCGAGAATTCTCTCGGCGCCGGAAGCGGTGTTGATCGCTTTCTGGTTGGGCCAATCCCCTTTGGGCTGGATCAGGCGCAGTTCGGACAGGCCGAAATTCATCATCGCGCGGGCGGCAGCGCCAATATTTTCGCCCAGCGTCGGATGGACCAGAACAATTACAGGTGGGGCGTGGATGGAGGCGGTTTCAGTCACCGGCGTTACCGTCACGCCGCCTTCGCACCAACGCGCAACGTTGAATCGAACAGGTAAATACGGTTGCCGTCGTCCGCCATCGCGTTGATTTTCCGAATATAAAGCCGGGCACTCCTATCAGAGCACATCCGGCGGGTAAATGTTTATGCGCGGCCCCGGAAGGCGTTGACGATCGGATAGCGCCGGTCGCGACCGAACGACCGTCCGGTGATCTTGACGCCGGGCGGCGCCTGACGGCGTTTGTATTCCGCCCCCAGCAGCATACGCCAGATCCGCAGGACAAGGGCCCGGTCATGCCCCTCCGCGACCACATCGTCGATGCTCATATCGCGTTCGTTCAACCCGGTCAGAATAGCGTCGAGCGCGTCGTAGGGCGGCAGCGTGTCTTCGTCCTTCTGGTCGTGCTTCAGCTCCGCGGTCGGCGGCTTGAAGATGATGTTCTCCGGCACGACCATCCCGTTGGGGCCCAACGCGCCAACGGGCCGGTTCTCATTGCGCCAGTGCGACAGTTCGAACACCTTGGTCTTGTAGACGTCTTTGAGGACCGAATAGCCGCCGCACATATCGCCGTACAGCGTGGCATACCCGACCGACATTTCCGATTTATTGCCGGTCGAAACCACCATCGATCCCGTCTTGTTGGACAGCGCCATCAGCGCAAGGCCGCGGGACCGCGCCTGGATGTTTTCTTCGGTCGTATCGGCCTCGGTGCCGGCGAACGCATCGGCCAGCATTTCAGCGAATGCGTTCATCGCCGGTTCGATCGACACGGAATCGAGACGAACGCCAAGCAGCCTTGCCGCTTCCGACGCATCATCGAGGCTTTCCTGCGACGTATAAGGCGATGGCATCATCACGCAGTGCACGTTCTCCGGCCCCAGCGCATCGGCAGCGACGGCGGCGGTCAGCGCGGAATCGATCCCACCCGACATACCGATGAGGACACCTGGAAAACCGCTTTTTCTGACATAATCCCGAAGACCGAGCACCATTGCCGCATAAATCGCCCGATCGCCGTCGGGCGGCGGATGGCGTTCGGTCTCGGCGCACACCCAGGCATCGCCGTCGCGCGACCATTCGGTTATCAGGACGTTCTCCGTCCACGCTGGCGCCTGCGCCCGCAGCGACGCGTCGGCGCCAAGCACAAACGAGCCGCCATCGAATACCAGCTCGTCCTGTCCGCCAACCTGATTGACATAAATCAACGGCATCCGGCATTCGGTCGCACGGGCTACCGCGAGGTTCAGCCGGGTATCCCATTTGTCCTGTTCGTAGGGCGAGCCGTTTAGCACGGTAAGAATTTCGGCGCCGGATTCCTCCAGGCATTCCGCAACCTCATCAGTCCACATATCCTCGCAGACCATCACCCCGAGGCGGACACCCCGAAAATTGACCGGGCCGGGCAAAGGGCCGGTATGGAAGACGCGTTTTTCGTCGAACACCCCATAATTCGGCAGATCGCGTTTGAACCGCATCGCCGCGATTTCGCCGCCCTCCAGCAACAGGGCCGCATTGTACAGCTTGCCATCGTCGACCCAGGGCGTGCCGACCAGTACCGCCGGGCCGCCATCAGATGTTTCGGCCGCCAGGGCGGCGATCTCGCGTGCAACGGTGTCCTGGACAATCGGCCGCAAGACGAGGTCCTCGGGCGGATAGCCGGATACCAGCAATTCGCTGGTGATTACCAGTTCGGCGCCGGCAGTTGCGGCCTCGGCGCGCGCCTGACGCAGCAATTCGACGTTGCCGACAATGTCGCCGACAATTGGGTTGAGTTGCGCAAGCGCTATTTTGAGCGTGTCGGTCATTGGCAGCGCAGCAGATCCTATTCCGGCGCCTCGCGCGCTGCACCGTTCTGTCGGTCCGCGTCGCGCTTTGATTTAAGATGCTCGCTCACGAGAAAGGCGAGTTCAAGCGATTGCGAGGCATTGAGCCGGGGATCGCAATGAGTGTGATACCGGTCGGACAGGCCTTCATCGGTGATCGCCTGGGCGCCGCCGGTGCATTCGGTAACGTTCTGGCCGGTCAATTCGATGTGCACGCCGCCCGCATGGGTGCCTTCGGCCTCGTGAACCGCGAAAAATCCGCGCACCTCCTGCAGGATCAGCTCGAACGGCCGGGTTTTGTAACCGCTTTGAGCCTTGATGGTGTTGCCATGCATCGGATCGCAGGTCCACACCACCTTCTTGCCTTCGCGCTCTATGGCACGGACGAGGTCCGGCAGTTTTTCCGCCACCTGATCGTGACCCATCCGGCTGATCAGCACCAGCCGGCCCGGATCGTTGTTCGGGTTCAGGACGTCGATGATCCGGAGCAGTTCATCCGGCGTCTGGCTCGGACCGGTTTTCAGGCCGATCGGATTGGCGATACCGCGCATGAACTCGACATGTGCACTATCGAGTTGCCGGGTCCGGTCGCCGATCCACAGCAAATGCGCCGACGTGTCGTACCAAGCACCCGACGTGGAATCGACCCGCGTCATTGCCTCTTCATAGCCCAGCAGGAGCGCTTCGTGGCTGGTATAGAAATCGGTTTCGCGCAGCTGGGGCGCAACCTCGGGTGTCAGGCCGCAGGCGGCCATGAAATTCATCGCCTCATCGATGCGGTCGGCAAGCTCGCTGTAGCGTTCGGCCTGAGGGCCGGACGACACGAATTCGAGGTTCCACCGGTGTACTTCATTCAGATCCGCATACCCGCCCTGGGCGAAGGCCCTCAGCAGGTTCAGCGTCGCCGCCGATTGATTGTAGACCTGCACCATACGCTCCGGATCGGGCGCGCGGCCGGCGGCGGTGAACGCCATATCATTGACCATGTCGCCGCGATAGCTGGGCAGCGAAGTGCCGTTCAATTCTTCGGTATCGGACGAGCGCGGTTTGGCAAACTGCCCGGCAAGCCGGCCCACCTTCACCACCGGTTTGCCCGATGCGAAGGTCAGCACAACAGCCATCTGCAGCAGCACACGGAACGTGTCCCGGATATTGTTCGCATGAAATTCGGCAAAACTCTCGGCGCAGTCGCCGCCCTGAAGCAGAAAAGCCTTGCCATCCGCGACTTCGGTAAGCTGAGCACGTAACTTGCGCGCCTCGCCCGCGAATACCAGTGGCGGATAGGCGCGCAGTGTCTGCTCGGCAGATTCCAATGCATCCGTATCGGGATACTCGGGCACCTGCACAATCGGCTTGTTTCGCCAGCTATCGGGCGACCAGTTCCCCGACATGCTCATCCTCTTTTCTTCGTTACATGCTGAAGGCCCCGCGTATACGCCGTTTGGCCTGCCATTTCCAGCAAAAGCCACGGGCCTATACATTTCCTCCCCTCTTCAGACCGATGACGGAGTCGAGAGATAGATTACTGATACGGGTATCGGCATGTCACCGGAAGAGGTTCCAGTGATCATCGAACCGTTCCAACAGGCCGAAAGCAGCCTGTCGCGGCGTACCAACTGCAGTAGCTTGTCGTACCGATCGCAATAGCCCTGCTGCAACCTCATGATGGAAGGTCAGATGTAAAATCCGAGCCAAATGTCGGCACGATAGTATTATTGTTGTTGCCGCCGGAAAGAGTACTCAACCGGTAGCCGTCCAGGGTCCGACCTATTCGGCCGCTTCAGCGGCCTCAGGCTGGGGAACAGATTCCCGCATGGTGACAAATTCTTCCGCCGCGGTCGGATGAATACCGACCGTCGCGTCGAACTGTGCCTTTGTCGCCCCGCATTTCAGGGCGATGCCCAGTCCCTGAGTGATCTCACCGGCGTCCGGGCCTACCATATGACAACCAACCACGCGGTCCGACGCCTTGTCGACGATTAGCTTCATCATCGTCTGGTCGGATGAGCCGGTTAGCGTGTCCTTCAGCGCACGGAAAGTCGACCGGAAAATTTCGATGTTGCCATATTTTTGCCTTGCGTCCTCCTCCGTCAGCCCGACCGTGCCGATGGGCGGATCGGAGAAGACAGCCGTGGGAATATCGGCGTAATCCATTCTGTCGTTCGTGCCACGAAACAGGTTGGATGCCAGCTTCATCGCCTCGCCGATCGCCACCGGCGTAAGCTGATACCGGTCGATAATGTCGCCCAGTGCGTAGATATTGTCGACACTGGTCCGGTAGTAATCGTCGACGACAATGGCGCCCTTGTCGTTCACCGCGACCCCGGCGGTGTCCAGCCCCATATTGGCGGTATTCGGAACCCGCCCGATGGCATACAGTACCTGGTCGACCTGCCGGACATCGCCGTTGCTCATCGTGATATCCAACCCGCCTTCAACCTTGTCTATCCGGTCGATGGTGGCGTTCCAGAGAATACTTATCCCCTTCTTTTCCA
>Ga0209403_10002878_pt1 | contig 19992 bp, 19 predicted proteins | sample ArcticOcean_MG_C_8_FD_187440 | JGI IMG/M metagenome (GOLD analysis project Ga0209403, IMG submission 187440) | Marine microbial communities from western Arctic Ocean - ArcticOcean_MG_CB11_86 (SPAdes) (version 2) | ecosystem: Environmental > Aquatic > Marine > Oceanic | place: Arctic Ocean... | reverse complement strand
AAAAAGCTAGAAATCAAAACCGTTACATAATTTTTTTTCTCGTTATTCATTTATAGTATTAATTTTTTTTTTGTTGTTATTTGAATCAAACATGATATTTAAAAATAACAGAATGTTTATCTGATAAATATAAAAATGTTTATAAAATTCAATATATTTAAAAAAAGAACTAAATATTGGCTTCCACCTATATTAGTTTGCTTCACGATTTTTATTTTAGTACTTCTCTTTGGTGAGGGATCATCAATAGCACCTTTTTTGTACACTATTTTAGGTCAAGAATAGAATCTTAATTTTTTAATCATTCACTATAATTTGGTCTTATTTTCAAAAAATACTTTTCGAAGAAAAGAAATATGATTGATGAAGTGATAAATAGCGAGAATATATAATATAAAAATATTAAGCTAATATTTTCTAAACTATAAATCTTTATAATATAAATGAAAATAAAGTGAAACAAATATACGGAATATGTTTGATTTGCTAACAATGCGTATATTTTGTTTAAATACTTAAAATTTATTTTTTTGTTAATGCTTATAAAAAACATAAGCAATGAAACTGAAATAAGTTGTATTAAAATTACATACAAAAACTGAACAAAATTTATATTATTTACAAAATAATTCTTAAAGTAAAAATATATAAATATTGAAAAAAATATTACAGGTAGATTATATTTAAATTTTTCAATAGATTTATAATAATAAGCAACAAGGGCTCCAAATAAAATTGCATCAAGTCTTAAAAAAGTACCCGTTCTATAAAAATTACTGTCTTCATATAAAAATAAAAAAAATATTTTTAAAATATATAATGAAATAAAACTATAAATAAAAATTTTCTTCAGGGTCAGTCTTTTTAAAGCTATTAAAATTACAGGGAATAAAAAATAAAACCATTCTTCAATTGAAAGAGACCATGCAATAGTCATATAGTCTAGTTTTAAAAAGTTGGGGTAGATTTTTTGAACAAAAAACAAGTATTTAAGTGTATCGTAACTATAATTATTGAATACAATTGAAAAAGTAGCTAAAGCAATAAAAAAAATTGGCAATGTTCTTAACCATCTTCGCATGTAAAAAATTTTAAGATTATTTTTGTTATTATAAACTTTATTAAGCTGAGGGTATAAAACAAATCCACTTAGTACAAAAAACATATCAACAAATAAAAATGACGTATATTCAAAAATTTCAGAATCAAATAAAAAGGCATAGAAATGACATATGGCAACACCATATCCGCAAAAACCTCTAAAAAGATCTAAACTTTCTATTTTTTTTATAAATCACCTTTTTTTTATATAAATAATGCATAATTTTTTGTAAAACTACATAAATTTATTAAATAAAATCAAAATATATTTAAAATGATATTAAGTATTATAATCCCAACGTACAACGAAGAAAAAACAATTATACAGGTTCTTGAAAAAATCAAAAATAATTCTTCAAATCTCTTTAAATATGAAGTTATTGTAATTGATGACGGGTCTACAGATGGATCAAAAAAATTATTAGAAAATAATAAAAATCTATATAGCAAGCTATTGATTAATGAAACAAATAAAGGAAAAGGGTTTTCTGTTAAAAGAGGTATTTTAAGCTCTTCTGGAACACACATAATTTTCCAGGATGCCGATTTTGAATATGACCCTTCTGAATTTATAAAATTTGAAAAAATTTTTGTGGACTTTGATGCAGATGGAATTATAGGCTCAAGATTTGTCTATGCAAATTATACGCGTTCTCACAACATTTTAAATAAATTTGGTAATAAACTTATAACATTAATATTTAATCTTTTATACAACACTACCTTTACGGATATCTATTCTTGCTACTTTGCCTTTAAAAAAAATTTAATAGATGGAGAATCTTTAAGAACTGAAGGATTTGAACAACATGCAGAAATATTATGTAAGGTAATGAAAAAAGGTAATAAATTTTTTGAAGTTCCTATAAGCTACAATGGAAGGAGCTATAAAGAAGGAAAAAAAATTAGACCGCATCATTTTTTTATAATTCTTTACCAAATATTTCGTGAAAGAATCTTATAAATTATTTTCTCTAAAATTAATTAAATCCAAGTAATCTGAATGTTTTAGTAAAAATGAACAGAGAATTATTACTTATAATAGGGGTATAAGTATTGTTAAACGCAACTCTCTGAAAAGATTCTGTTTTTCCAGTCGAGGCAGAACATACGATTAAAAATCCATTAAAAGTAGTAATGTATAATTTTCCTGAACCAAAAGTATAACCTGTGACGACAGTTTTGCTTTTCTCTTTTTCAAATGGAATTTTCCACCCATCATCCAATATAGGTAAAATATTAGTAGACCAAATAATTTCTCCGCTATTTTTATCAAAATTTAAAAAAAAACCATCTTTTGTGACCAAAAAAACATGATCACCATCAATTATAGGTTCACCTTTTGAATTTACATTTTGTGACCAATTTAAATAGCCGCTATTTAGATCATAGGAATAGATGGCTGAAGACGTGGTGAAAAATATACTATTGTCATTTATAACAATATTAGAAGATTCAAAAAAATCAGTATCGTGAGCGAATGAATAATCTTTTGCACTTATTCCCCAAATCACTCTCCCTGTATCAGCGTTGACTTTATTTAAATCTCCAGAACTATTAAGAAAAACCAAATCCCCTGAATCGGAAATCGAAATACTTAATAGACTTTGTGATTTAATATATGAAGATACTGATCTTATATCCCAAACTTTTACTCCATCTTTTATGCTAAGAGAAAGTAAACGGTTATCTTGATTAACAACATACATTTTATTATTAAATACCTTTAACTGGGATTTTAGAGGTATAACAAGATTTTTTATCCATATAGGTTCACCAGACAATTTATCTAATGAATAAATGAAGCCCATATTATCAGAAATTAAAAGATTATTCTTATGAATAGCAATTGATAATTTTTTATACAATTTCTTATACAATTTTTTATAAATATTTTTTTTCCAAACTAGTTTCCCACTAAAATTCACTTTGAAAATTGTACCAGTGTCATTGGTCAAATATATATAATTTTCTGAAACTAGGATTGGGGATATTTCTTCTGATCGAAGGAATTTATTCTTGCTAATTCTTTTTTTTAAGAATTGATTGGTAATACTAGATAAATATTTGTGTCCAACATCGTTTTGTAAGTTATATCCAGACATTTTCCATGAAGAATTTTTTTCAGGAGGAGATAAAACTATAGCTTTTTTAGGTGGTATTTCTTGAGAAACAAAATCTTGAGTCGAGTAAATATTTACAGTATTTGATAATTTTTGTCGCTCTTTTCTTAAAAAATTTATTCTTTCTTTTTGTTTTTCATAACCATCCCATATTCCAGTTTTTTTATCTAGTGAACATCCCGAGAATAATAAAAAAACTAAAAAAAGAAAATAACAATTTACTCTTTTAATCATTTTTAATTAATAGTAATTGATAATTTGCCTGTTCTTCAATTTCTGCATTCAAGTTATCAATGCTTAAAATTTTTAGAAAAAATTCTTTAGCCTTTAAATTTTCACCCTGAGAAAGATAATAATCACCAGCTAGCATTAGAGCGTGTGCTTTCCAAATGGTTTCTTTGTTAATTAAAGGCTTTAAAGTATTCAATATTAACTGCTCATCATTAAAATTTGTTTCAAATATAGCTTTTTTTAAAATTATCAAATTTTCAATTTCATCATCAAATTCATTATTTTCTAAAACATGATCGAATAAAGCTAGTATTTTTTTGTTATCTTTTTCTATTTTTTCATTTACTATTAAAAATAAAGACATGCTTGAATAAGTTGAATCATCTGCGTAAATGATTTTATTTAAAATGCTTAATGCGTCAGCAGTATTGCCGTTTTGTAAATAAACGTTAGCACTTATATATTCGTTAGCTATAGAGGTCTTTTTCTTGTCTTGTAAATATGTAGTGATGCTAAATGTTAGTATAATAATTAAAATTACACCAAGAAAAGAAAAAATTAATATTTTACTGCTATCGTAAAACTTTCTTAAGTTTGATTTTTTTTCAACATCGTATTGTACACTTATTTCATCTGGAATCATTTTGCCTTTAAAGTTTTCGTTCATTTAGTAACTTTTTTAATTTTTATACACATTTTTAGAAGAAGGAAACTTTTTAAACCTTACATCTTTGCAATATCTAATTATACCAGTTTCAATAGTTTTTTTAATATTTAAGTATCTTTTCACAAATTTTGGATAAAAATCACTCAGCCCAATCATATCGTCTGTGACTAATATTTGTCCATCACAGTATTTCGAGGATCCAATACCAATGGTTGGTATGGGTATATTATTTGTAATTTTTTTGGCTAAACTTTCAACAACACATTCTATAACTATCGCAAACACTCCAGCTTTCGTTAATGCTAATGAGTCACTATAGATTTTTTGTCTTTGATGGCTGGTTGTGCCTTTGTGCTTAAAATTATATGCGTGTTGAGGTAATAAACCAATATGTCCCATGACTGGTATTCCTTTTTTTGTGAGATGAGTAACTATATTAGTTATATTCTTGCCACCTTCTAATTTTACAGCATCACAATTTGTTAACCTTATTGCTTTTTTTGCATTTGTGTAAGCTACATTTTTATTTGAATAAGTTTTATAAGGCATATCAAAAACAACTAAACTATGTTTTGCAGATTCTTTAACTACTTTTGCATGATTTATCATAGTTTCAAATTTCACACTTCTTGTGGATTTCATTCCATACAAAACCATACCCAATGAATCACCAACTAATATTATATCACAATATTTATCAATTATTTTAGCAATAGGCTTAGAGTACGCAGTCAAACAAATTAGTGGTTCAATACCCTTCTTTTTAAGAATATCTTTAATTAAAATCTTTTTCATTTAACTTAAGGAGTGATCTTATCAAGCTTACTTCTCATTTCTGTAGATTTTGAACAAAAAGAGTCGCAAACTAAATCAAACTTTTCAATTAATTCCTTGGCACTATCATAATCAGATCTTTTAATTTTAAGGAGGGTGAGTAAATAAATGGCTTCATCATTAACAGGATCTAACAATAGCGCATTATTTAAATTTATACTTTCCTCTTCTTCGTTGTCTTTAATATTAAATATTTTTGATAAATATAAATAAGACCTTGTACTCTTGGGGTTAAATATTATATCTCTTTCAAATAATATTTTAGATTTATCATACTCTTTTTTGTCAAACAAATCTTTCCCTACGTTAAAATAATCTTTGCTAGAGCTAAACGAGTTTTGGGTGAATAAAAAATATATGAATATAATTTTTGTTATTAATATTATTTTTTTCATAATTTAAATTATATATTATTATAAATGTTATGTACCATAATTTTGTAAAAAAAAACTAACGAATACCTTTGCAATAAAGGTAAATTTCTTTAGATTTTTGTCTACTTGATGATGGTTTATATTTAATAACTTTTTTAAAATACAAATTGGCTTTTTTATTTATTTCAATGAAAATGGACCCCATAAACAGTTTTGACAAAAAAACACCACTATTATTCAGGATCTCAATTGATAAATCCATTGCATTTAAACATAACTGGCCAGTGTTGTAAGAATCCAAATTTTTATTACCAGATGTGTTAACTGCCATATCAGAAATTACAACGTCAATTTTTTTATCAAAAAATTTTGTTATTTTTTTGCTAATATTAGTGTCCAATAAATCTCCTTTTAAAAATGAAACTTTATTGATTTTTTCCATATCTTTAATATCAACAGCTAAAATTTTACCATTAATTATTTTTTCAGTAGCTACTTGTGACCAGCTTCCAGGAGAGGATCCTAGGTCTAGCAAATGTGTGTTTTTATTTAAAAATCTAAATTTATTGTCTATTTCAATTAACTTAAAAGAAGATCTAGATCTGTAACCTTGAATTTTAGATTGTTTAAAATATAAATCTCTATGTTGCTTAATTATCCAGTTTTTTGAAGTTTTATTTTTTTTCAATTTATTTTATAAAATTTTAAAGAATATCATCTATTTCGTCTTCTTCATTTTTACTTAGAAATTTTTTATTTAAGTGTCTATGATGTATATAGCTAATTGGAATTAACAGAAAGTACCCCAGGCCTGTTAAAAATAAAATTTCAAATGGATAAAGAATTAAAATACCTATGTAAATTACTATACCAAGTAATAAAAAAGCACCTAAGCTTCTTGGTATTGCAATTCTTTTTAATGAATATGTTGGCACTTTACTTATCATTAAAATTGAAACTATTAAAATAGTTATTGAACTTATTATTTTATTGTTTTCAGAGTTAAATATATTACTCAAGTTTAACATTTGAGTTAATTCATTCGAATTTAAAATTTCAAGTATATTGGTTAGACTTAAAATAAGAGGTAACAACAGTAAGCCTGCTGCTGCTGGCGATGGAACTCCCTCAAAGAAATTTATTTTCCACGTTTCTTCATCATTTATTTTTGTTAAATTAAATCTTGCCAACCTAAGAGCGCAGCATACTGTGTAAAGCAAAACCAGAAACCAACCAAACTTTCCAATTTCGTTTATTGACCAAAAGTACATTATAAAACTTGGTGCAACACCAAAACTTATTACATCGGTCAATGAATCTAACTCTTTACCAACTTTAGATGTCGCCTTAACCAATCTCGCAACTCTTCCATCGAGTGTATCAAGAATGGCGGCTAACCCTATTGTTATAACGGCCATTTCATAGTTATAATCCAGTGCAAATTTAATGGAACTTAATCCTAAACAAACACCTAGAATAGTTAAGGCGTTTGGTAAAAGCGAAGTTGGTGTTTTTTTTTGCATAACTTCAAAGCCTTCTTTATCTTTATCTTTGTTCATTTTTTTGCTATTAAAGTTTCCCCAGCTACTGTTTTTTGATTCACTTTGGCTAGTAGCTTATATTTTTCAAAATACAAATCAACTCTGCTGCCAAATCTTATTATTCCAAATCTTTCTCCTTGTTTGATTTGACTTTCTTCTTTTACATCACAAACAATTCTTCTTGCTATAAGACCAGCTATTTGAACTAAAACTAATTCATCGTTGTCAGAGTTTTTTATTTTAACGTAATTTCTTTCATTTTCATTGCTTGCCTTATCTAGCGATGCATTAAAAAATTTTCCTGCTTTGTAGTGTATCTGTTTTACTAAGCCAGATACAGGCACTCTATTTACATGGCAATTAAAAACATTCATAAATATACTTACTCTAGTAAATTTTTTATTTTCTAAACCTAGTTCAGTTGGTCCATGAGTTTCAATAATTTGTGTTATTACCCCATCAGCTGGACTTGTTAAGTAATTTTCATCATTAATTGGAAATCTTTCAGGGTCTCGAAAAAAATAGTAAACCCATAAAGTAAAGACAGAACTTAACAAACCTAATGCACTTGAGATTAATAAAAAAATAAAAGAAATTACTAATGCTATAGCTAAAAATCTATAACCCTCCTTATGGAGTTTTGGTAACAAAAAATTTATCATAATCAATAAGCTTTCTAATTTTATGCTAATATGTATATTAAGTGATAAAACTCAAATAATAAAATTAATATATAATGTCAAAAATTAATGTAAAAAACCCGATTGTTGAGCTGGATGGTGACGAAATGACCAGAATTATATGGGATTTTATCAAAAAGAAACTTATTTTGCCTTACCTTGATCTTGGAATTAAATATTACGACCTAGGAATCAAAAGTAGAGATTCAACTTCAGACCAAATAACAATTGATTCTGCTAATGCTATTAAAAAAATTGGTGTGGGTATTAAGTGCGCAACGATAACACCTGATGAAAATCGTGTTGAAGAATTTAAATTAAGAAAAATGTGGAGATCTCCTAATGGTACTATCAGAAATATTTTAGGTGGTACTGTTTTTCGTGAACCAATTATTTGTAAAAACATACCTAAGCTAGTACCTAGCTGGACAAATCCAATCGTGATAGGAAGGCATGCTTTTGGTGATCAGTATAGGGCAACAGACTTTAAAGTTCCGGGAAAAGGTAAATTAGAAATGAAATGGACATCTGAAGACGGCAAGGAGAAAAAAGAATTTGAAATATTTAATTTTCCTGGACCAGGTGTCGCTTTATCAATGTACAACTTGGATCAATCTATAAAAGATTTTGCAAGATCATGTATGAATTATGGACTTAGCAGAAAATGGCCAGTTTATCTTTCTACAAAAAATACAATTTTGAAAAAGTACGACGGTACATTTAAAGATTTATTTCAAGAAGTCTTTGAAAAAGAATTTGAAAAAAAATTTCAAGAAAGAAAAATAACTTACGAACATAGACTCATAGACGATATGGTTGCTTGCGCTATGAAATGGAATGGAAATTATATTTGGGCATGTAAAAATTATGATGGGGATGTGCAGTCTGACACAATTGCACAAGGATTTGGTTCTTTAGGTCTTATGACAAGTGTTTTGTTTTCACCAGATGGAAAAACTATAGAATCTGAAGCAGCACATGGAACTGTAACTAGACATTATAGGCTGCATCAACAAGGTAAAGAAACATCAACAAACCCAATAGCTTCTATTTTTGCTTGGGCAAGAGGGCTATATCATAGAGGGAAACTAGATGGTAATGAGGACTTGAAAAAATTTGTAAAAAATTTAGAAAAAGTTTGTGTACAAACAATTGAAAATGGCTCAATGACTAAAGACTTAGCTATACTAATTGGTAAAAACCAAAAATATTTAACCACAAATCAATTTTTAGAAGCAATTGATTCTAATTTAAAAAAGAGTCTTAATTAATTTTTTTACTTAACATATCAAAGGCATTGTCTATTTTATCTTTGTTAATACCACCAGCTTGTGCGAAATCATTTCTTCCACCTCCTCCTTTTCCACCAAGAGCTTCAGAAGCTATTTTTACAAGCATTACGGCATCATATTTTTTTGTTAATTTATTTGTTACACCAACAGCAACACCAACTTTATTTTCAAATGTAGAAAATCCTACTACAATACCTTCTTTGATATCTTTTTTGCTTTGGTCTATTATATTTCTTAATTCTTTTGGCGGATAATCTTTAAGAACTTGTTTTCTTAATGTAAAAGTACCTATTTTTCTATCCTCAATAACATTCTTAGTTTTGTCTTTAATGGTATCCTTAATTTTTTCCTTTTCTAATTGCTTATTTAAATTTTTTATATTTACAGATAATTCTAAATCCTCGTGGTAATCTGGTTTAATTTTATAATTAGCTAGTTTTTTTTTAATTAAATCTAACTGTTCTTTTTGAGTTATTTCTTTTAGATCTTTTTCTTTATTTAATGATGTTTCGTATTTTTCTAGTTGTTTATCTCTTAAAGCCTCAATTCGTCGAACACCAGCAGCAATTGAGGATTGGCTTATAATCTTAAATTTTCCTATATCTTCAGTATTTCTGACGTGAGTTCCTCCACACAATTCAGTAGAAAAAAATTTATCACTTTCATTTCCCATAGATAAAACTCTAACTTCATCACCATACTTCTCGCCAAATAGAGCCAATGCTCCATTATTTACTGCTTCTTTTGGTGTCATTATTCTAGTTTTTACATCTGATTTTTTATTTACCATATCGTTCACATATGTTTCTATTTTTTTAACCTCTTCAAGAAGAAGAGGTTTCATATGACTAAAATCAAATCTTAATCTTTCGGGTTCTACTAATGATCCTTTTTGCATTACATGGGTGCCTAGTACTCTTCTTAGTGACTCATGAAGCAAATGTGTTGCAGAATGATAGGCCCTAATATTATTTCTTCTAACAAAATCTATTTTCATATCTACGTTGTCTTTTACATTAATTGTTCCACTTAAAACTTTCCCATAATGAATAAATAGGTCACCTAATTTTTTTTGCACATCTTTTACCTCAAAGTTAAATTCTCCAGAAACAATACTCCCTGTATCCCCTACTTGACCGCCAGACTCTGCATAAAATGGTGTTTGGTTTGTAATTAACATTGCTTCATCTCCAGATTTTAAAGTTTGCACTTCTTTATTATTTTTTAATAAAGATAAAACAACACCTTCTGCTTGATTTGTTTCGTGACCCAAAAACTCAGTTGCTCCTAATTTATCTTTTATTTTAAACCAAATTTTATCAACCGCACTATCTCCAGATCCCTTCCAATTTTTCTTTGCTAATTCTCTACTGTCCTTCATTAAGGATTTGAATTTTTCATGGTCTACTTTTAATGATTTGTTTTTTAAAATATCTTCAGTAAGATCAAGGGGGAAACCATAAGTGTCGTACAGCTTAAAAGCCACTTCTCCAGGTAATACATTTTTTATTTTAGATATTTCATCATCTAAAATTTTAATTCCTCTATCAAGAAGAACCAAAAAATTTTCTTCTTCCATTTTTAAAGTTTCTTTTATTAAGGACTGTGCTCTTTCTAATTCTGGATAACTTATTTTCATTTCTTCTAATAATGTTTTAAAAATATTAAAAAAGACAGGATCCTTTGTTCCCAATAAATGTGAATGTCTCATTCCTCTTCTCATAATTCTTCTAAGTACATATCCTCTTCCTTCGTTAGATGGGAGAACTCCTTCAGCAATTAAAAATGAACTTGCTCTTAGATGGTCAGCTATAACTCTAAAACTTGATATATTTTTTTCATCAGGTTTTATTTTTACAGTATCTGAAATTGAGCTTATGAGTTTTTTAAAATGGTCTGTTTGATAATTATCATGAGTTCCCTGAAGTAGAGCTGCCATTCTTTCTAAACCCATACCAGTATCAACAGATGGTTTGGGTAAATCAATTCGTTTATCTTTTGAAATCTGTTCAAATTGCATAAAAACTAAATTCCAAATTTCAATATATCTATCTCCATCCTGATCTTTTGACCCAGGCAAACCTCCTTTTAAACGATCACCATGATCAAAGAATATTTCTGAACATGGTCCACATGGGCCCATTTCTCCCATTGACCAAAAATTATCTGAAGTTGAAATTCTAATTATCTTATCATCCCCCAAACCAGTAATTTTTTTCCAAAGATTAAAAGCTTCTTCATCATCCTTATAAACAGTAAAATAAAGTTTATTTTTATCTAAACCAAAATCTTTTGTTATTAAATTCCAGGCTAGTTCAATTGCTCTTTCCTTAAAGTAATCTCCAAATGAAAAGTTTCCTAACATCTCAAAAAATGTGTGGTGTCTAGGTGTATAACCCACATTTTCTAAATCATTATGTTTACCTCCGGCTCTTACACATTTTTGTGAAGTTGTTGCTGTTTTATAATCTCTTTTTTCTAGTCCAGTAAAAACATTTTTAAATTGTACCATTCCTGAGTTAGCAAACATTAGGGTAGGATCATTGTTAGGAACTAGGTTGCTAGACTCAACAATTTTATGACCATTTTTCTCAAAATATTTAAGAAAGGTGCTTCTTATTTCATTTAATGTCTTTTGAGTCATGTTTCTAAAATATTTTTTTTAAATAATTATCTTCAACAGGCTTATTGTTGATTTTTTGTGCTGTATAAATAGGCATGCAACCAAAATACTACTTTTTAGGCTTATGTCTATATCGCTGAAGGGAAAAAGGCGCTTAAAATAAGCGCCTTTTATTATCTAAAAATGACTTTTAGTTAATTTTTTTAGGTGGAACTTCTTCCTTTGGAGTAATTTTTTCTTTTTCCATGTCTGGGGTAGTTTTTTCTTTATCTCCGTCTAAAGGATTGCCTTCTAACTGTTTAGCGATTAAACCAGCTTTAGTTCTGATGGCCATTTCTATCTCCGCAGCTATTTTAGGATTTTGTTCTAAATAAACTTTGGCATTTTCACGACCCTGTCCAATTTTTTCTCCCTTATACGCATACCAAGCACCTGCTTTTTCAACTACATTAGCTTTTGCGCCTAAGTCTACTAGCTCGCCGACTTTACTAATGCCTTTTCCATACATTAGATCAAATTCTACAACTTTGAATGGCGGAGAAACTTTATTTTTAACTACTTTAACTCTAGTAGAATTCCCGATAATTTGCTCTTTATCTTTAATCGCTCCTATTCTTCTTATATCCAGTCTGACCGATGAATAGAATTTCAAAGCATTTCCACCTGATGTTGTTTCTGGATTGCCAAACATTACGCCAATTTTCATTCTAATTTGGTTAATAAATATCATCATAGTGTTGGTGTTTGCTATTGAGCCAGTCAATTTTCTAAGGGCTTGACTCATTAATCTTGATTGTAAACCAACATGATGATCTCCCATTTCTCCTTCTAACTCTGCTCTGGGTGTTAGAGCTGCAACAGAATCAACTACTATAACTGAGATAGATCCTGATTTAATAAGAGTGTCTGCTATTTCTAAAGCTTGCTCACCGGTGTCAGGTTGAGATATCAAAAGTTCTTCAGTTTTTACTCCTAATTTTTTAGCGTAAACGGGATCTAAAGCATGTTCTGCATCCACAAACGCACAAATTCCACCAGTTTTTTGTGCTTCAGCAACCACTTGTAGTGCTAAAGTGGTTTTTCCAGAAGATTCTGGACCATAAATTTCTACAACTCTTCCTTTTGGGAGTCCTCCAATTCCTAACGCTAAATCTAAGCTTAATGATCCAGTTGATATCGCCTCTATATTCATGGCTGCTTTTTGCCCAAGCTTCATTACTGAACCTTTTCCGAAATTTTCATCTATTTGACTGATTGCTGCTTCTAAAGCTTTATTTTTTTCTTTATTTTCTGCTTCTTGATTTTTGCCTGATTTTACTATTTTTAAGTTATTTTTAGTCATAATTACCTTTTTTGTTAAAAGTTTAGTTTACGAATCATGTCTATAAATGTACACATTTTGTTCTTTTTATCAATAGTTAATAATATGATTAAAAAACAAAGATTTTTAGGCAAAGCGTAGGCTTATTTTTTTAAATTAAGTTGTTTTGCTGTAAGGCGACCCACTGTCGATAAAAGAGCAAATTGAGAAATAATGAAGTTTCTTTCTGAGTTAGCTAGATTAATTCTAGAATTAAGTAAAATTGTATGTGATTGAATTACTTCTAAAGTAGTTCTGTTATTTCCAGACTCATATTCTAAAGTTATTCCTTCGTTTGCTATTTCCGCGGCTTTAACTTGAGATTTAATTGACTCTAAAACACCTTTAGAAGATTGGTAATTAGACCAGGAAGTGGTAACGTCTGTTTCGATTGCTTTTTTAGTATCTTCAAATAAAAGTTTTTTTTGATTTTTAAGCTCTTTTGTTTTTCTTACATTATATATATTGCTACCTCCTGAAAATAAAGGCCATGTAGCTGTTGCTGTAAGTGTTTGCTGAGTTCTATCGAGTACCGTAGAACTCATATTATCTTGTTCAGCAATTTTATAGGATAATGTTGCTGAGGGAGCAAGATCTGATCCTGCAATTACTAAATCTAGTTTAGATTGCTCAAATTCTAGCCTAGCTATTTGTATATCAGGATTTTCAGATTTTGATAGATTGTAAGCTACCGCTAAACTGTTGGGCAATTTTAAGTTAAGTGTTTTAATTTCCTCGATATCTTTTGAAGGTTTTTTTCCAACTATTTTTTCATAATTAGCTGCGCTAGTTAGCAAATTATTTTTTGCAACGATTAGGTCTGCTACGGCACCAGCAAGAGAAGACTCGGATTGGGCTAAATCAGTCAAATTTATTTCTCCTTTTTCCAATCTGTTTTGGTCAGTTTCAACTTGTCTTTCTAATAAATCAACATTTATTAAGTTAATATTTAATTTTTTTTTATCTAACAATAGATCTGCGTGTACTTCTGCAGCTGAGAGTAAGATTTCTTGTTCAATTTTTTTAAGTTTAAATTCTGCCATTTCATAGCCATATTTTTTTTTCTTTACATTCGCAACACCTCCAAACCCTTGAAAAATTTTTTGTTCAATTTTTAGTGCTTGTTCTGACGGCGTAAAATTAGAAGAGGCTGATCCACCAGAGTTATCTTGTTCGCTTACATACCCAGATATTGTAACGCTTGGCAGAAATTCACTTATTGCTCCTTTGTTTTCTTCTTTGGAAGCACGTTTATTTGCTCTTTCTGCATTTAGTTTTGGATTATTTAAATAAGCTGAATGCAAAGAATCAAATAATGTATCAGCCTTAATCTCATTTCCAGTTAATGTAAGTGTTACAAGTAATAAAATTCTAATTAAATATTTCATTTCACTATATTCTATATAAGACTTTTTTTATTTCATGATTTTTTTTCAAAAAAATAACTATTGCTGCTGATTTACCCAAATCCTTAATCATTTGCAAAGTAATTCTTTGATAAAACATTATAAATTTTTTTATTTCACTGTAAGTCATTATTTTTTTACCTTTACTATATTTTTTTTTTAATTTATTTTCTTGTAGCATTCTCCATTTAAAAACTATTTTAAAACTTGGAGCTTTCATAAAAATGTAATGATCAATCATTGAAAAAATTTTTTTATATTCTTTCTTAAGTTTTTCGTTAACAAATTGTCTCCATACCAAATCTTTATCATGATACTTTTCTAAAAAATTTATTGGTTTTTTTAAAGAAGATTTTTTTTCAGGTTTGGCTCCAACACACCATCCTTCAAATATTACTATTTCAGGTTTTTTTCTAATATGATTCCATCTACTTTTTTCTATCCTATCGTCTATTGCTTTATCAAATTTTGGGATTTTAATTCTTTTAAATTTTTTTTTCTTAAGTGATGTAAAAAAATAATCAATCAAATGTGTGTCATGTGTGCCAGGCACCCCTCTTGTTTTGAGTAGCGGATGTTTTTGCTTTGCCATTTTTTCTCTATCGCTTAACTTTTTATAAAAATCATCGATTGATATAACACATACATTTCTTTTAAAGAATTTTTTTAAAATAATACTTAATATAGCCGCAACAGTTGTTTTTCCTGAGCCTTGACTGGCTGATAAACCAAGTAGTAAAGTTTTTCCTTTTTTTTGACATTTGTTGTTAATCCAAAATGCAATTGGTATATATATATTTTTAAAACTTTTTATGTGTGTTCCTATAGACTTGTTATAAATTTTTTCTTTACTTATAAAATTTAAATATTCTTTTTTTGTTTTCTCGAAACAATCATTTGTTAATTGCATTAAAATAATTATTATTTCTGGTCCAGAGGATGATTTTCGCCATCATTGATTATTATATTTTTTAATTCAAGTGGTTTAACACCTTCTATACATGCAACATTTATCATATAAACTTTGTCATGATTGCTTCTTGGGTTTGTGTGAGTATAGATTCCACACTTTGCACAAAAATAATGTTCAGCTACTTTTGTGTGATACTGGTAAAGAGTTAAAAGGTCATGTCCTTTAATAATTTTAAAATTTTCTGGGCTAACTGGAGTCATTATATAACCTTTTCTTTTACAAATTGAGCAATTACACCTAACAAGTTTTTCAAAACCTTTCTCTGGTATTTTTACTTCGGCCTCCACTCCCCCACAATGACATGTTAGTTTTTTCATTTATATTTTTATTTTTTTTAAAATTAATAAAGTATTTAAACTATCTCTGGTTAATGTTATCCACAAGCCTGCAAAATGTAACTTGAATGTTCACGTTTTGATTCTTCTTTGATTCAGTTACGGACTCAAAATACAACCCAGAAGGTGTTTTTCAACAGGTTGCAATATCATATTTGTTATTATATATTAGAACAAAATAAGAACATTATGAAATTACTATTGCCGTTTCACATGAATAAAGTTGGCGCTGGATTTCCTTCTCCGGCTACAGATTATGTTGAAGATGATATAGATCTTAATGCTCATCTAATAAAAAATATACCCTCAACATTTCTTATCCGAGTTCAGGGCAAATCTATGAACAGCGTTGGTATTCAAAATGGCGATCTTCTGGTGGTAGACAGAAGTTTAAATCCAAAAAATTTTTCTACTGTGATTGTTAATATTAATGAAGAGTTGGTCGTCAAAAGTTTTATAAAAGAAAAAAATCAAACATTTTTAACTTCCGGATCAAAAGAATCAAAAGATAAAATTAATTTAATTGAAAATCCTGAAATCGTTATTTGGGGTGTGGTAACTTATACAATTCATGCTTTATAATAATAGCAAAATAGCACTAGTTGATTGTAATGCTTTTTATGTTTCTTGTGAAAGATTGTTTAGCCCATCAATAGAAAAAAAACCAGTTGTAGTTCTCTCAAGCAATGATGGTTGTGTGATATCTAGGTCAGCAGAAGCTAAGTTATTAGGAATAAAAATGGGAGAACCATATTTTAAAGTAAAAAAAATAGTAAAAGAAAATGATGTAAAAACTTTTTCAACAAATTTTTCTTTATATGGAGATATATCAAGAAGAGTAATGAAAACATTAAAACAATTTGCACCACGAATGGAAATTTATTCAATTGATGAAGCTTTTTTAGATTTATCGTCAATCCAAAATGAAAACCTACTAGAGCATGGTTATAATATAAGAAAAACTGTTTTAAAATGGACTGGTATACCTACTAGTATTGGTATTGCAACAACAAAAACTTTAAGCAAAGCTGCAAATTATATTGCAAAGAAAGAAAAATCTGGGGTTATTAACTTAATAGATTCAAAAAATATAGATAAACTTCTTTCAGAAGTTAAAATAAATGATGTTTGGGGTGTGGGACGACAACTAACTAAATTCTATATTAAAAATGGGATAAATACAGCTTATGAACTTAAAAATATGCACAATGGATGGATAAAAAAAAATACAAACGTTTTTGGATCACGTACTGCAATGGAGTTAAAAGGAATTCCATGCTCATCCCTAGAACCTCATCAAGCAAAAAGAAAAAATTGTTGTGTTTCAAGATCTTTTGGAGTCAAAGTCACAAAATTAGAAGAACTTAACGAGGCTGTAACAACACATTGTCTTAACGCGGCTGAAAAAATAAGGTCAGACAAGCAAACGGTAAAAAAAATAACTGTTTTTATTAGAACAAGCCCTTTCCAAACAAAAAGTAATTACTATGCAAATTCGCAAGATATAGATTTGCCAATAAGAACAAACGATAGCATAACGTTAATCAAAGAAGCTTTAAATGCATTAAAAAGTATTTACAAAGAAGGATATCGATACCAAAAAACTGGTATAATTCTATCAGGTTTAAAAGATGTTGATATTTATAATAAAAATTTATTTTCAGAAATTAATAATGATGAAAAAAGAATACAGTTGATGAAAGCAATAGATCATACAAATTTTAAGTATGGTCGTAATGCCTTAAGTGTTGCACAGGCAGGTTTCAAAAAAAAATGGAACACAAAAAAACAACATAGTTCTAAAGTTGATACAGCTTGTTTTGATTTTTTACCTGTTGTTAGAATTGTCTAAAATATCAACACTACCAATGTTGTCTAAGGACTTACTAAACTCTTCCATGTTTGCGCGCATTGAAACTTTTAAAATAAAAAGTACAAAAGCTAATAAAAAAAAGACTGGAGTAAGGGTAAGTGAGGAAATGTTATTAGAAATCAAAAACAAATAAATTAATAAAAAAATAATAGATCGAATAACAACTAATCTTCTAAAGACAGAAATTATTGTTAAAGAATGAAAAATAAGTGCTGTAAAATTCATTTTAGATGGCAAGACATATCTATTACCTCTTACAGACGGTATAAAAGTCCTATCTTTAATTGTTTTTACTACTGAGCTAGAATATGTGTTCCATAAGTAAGATTTCTGGATTAGCTGCCCCACATGAAGCTTTGGTAAACAAGAAAAGTTTCCAAATTTTATCAATTTACCAGTAAACACAAAGGTTAGTATTTTATGAACTTCATATAATGTTCTAAAAACAATCCCTTCTGATCTTTTGAACCTGTTCCCAGTTATTGTTTTGTTGGGGTTTTCTTGGACCTTTTTATAAAAATCATTTAGTTCTTCCGGTCTATCTTCACCATCAGCGTCCATAATAATCACACGGTGAAAATCTTCATTTTTGTAGATATACTTTAGTCCGGCAGCAATACATCTTTGGTGCACTTTATTTTCTTTCATATTTAAAACTTTGAAAGATTTTATTTTTTTAAAACTTTTATTTAAGCCAGTTTTTGGTTCGGTCGAGGCATCATTAACAATGATAACTGAAACTTCTGATTGCCAATTATTAACTTGTAAATCAATTTCATCTAAAAGCTTAGAAGCTGATTTCCAATCATTATAAAGAGGTATTAAAATTATAAATTTTTTCATTTATTATATGCATTACATTTATATTTTTTACTACAAAGAAAGATACCATTTTTTTTTAGCTCTTTGAATTCACCAGTCCATTTCGGTCTATCTTTTAAATGGTAAGATAAATTGCCCGCTTCCCATTCATTTCCTATAACCGTAATAATTTCTCCACCATATTTACTATCCCACCATTCTTGAGCTACTCTTGCATTTTCTTTGCCAGGATAATTTGTTCTTTTATCTGTTTGTGTTACCGAAACATAAGCATAAGCAAATGGTGAGAAAATAAATAAAATTAAAAATACTGAAACAAAACTTTTTAATTTATTTAAATTGATTTGAGATTGAAAAATATAAACTAGCAATACACCTAAAAATAAATAAAAAGGCGTCATCCACATTGTTCTAATTTTAACACCCATCAGCATAGAAGTTAAAAACATTAAAATAATTGGAACAATATTAATAGTTAGTAAAAATAGTAATCTCTTATCTTTAAAATTAAATTTTGTTTTAAATTTTGAAACTAAAAAAGCAACCATTAAAAAGAATGGTGCAAGTATTCCTATTTGTTTTCCTAAAAATATAAAAGGATAAAATAAATGATCTAAAAAATTTTGATCAATTGTTCCCGTCCTATGAAGACCATAAGTAATAGTAGTATAATCATTTTCTGTAAGCCAAATTAGATGAGGTAATAAAACTAAGAAAAAAGGAATTAAAGAAATTAAACATCTAAAATTAAATTTTTTATTAATTATAAGATAAATAAAAGCTATATCTATAGCTGCTAATAAATAAATAAATAAATACTTAGATAAAAACCCTAAGGCAGCAAATAAACCAAATAATAACCAATCATTAGTTTTATTATCTTTATAACCTTTCCAAAAATATAAAACTGTCAAAGACCAAAAAGGTAATTGACATACATTTACATTAAATTCAGGTGTTGTGAAATTATAAAAGTAAATGCCTTCTAATAATAAAACTGAAATCAAACTATGAATTGGGTTTTTAAAAAAATCTTCAGAAAATTTAAAAATAATAAAAAAAGATAATATCACAAAAACTTGACTAAGAGCATAATAAGCCCAATCTTGACTTCCAAATATTTGGTAGAATATTTCAACTGCAAATGCACTTACTGGAGGATGTTTGTTAAAACCCCAATCTAAATTACTTCCCCAAGCGAGGGCTTCTATAGTATCTAATGGCAAATTAGCATTTGATATTGCTGGAACTACTGTCCATATAACTAAGTGAAAAAATAAAAAGATTATTAGAATTTTTTTAATGTTTACATCTTTGCTTTGCATGCGCTGAATTTATACAAGTTTATGCCTCTTGACACCTATAAAATCGTAAATATAATCTGCAACTTTAATAAATTAGAAACTAAAGAAAATGCCAAAAAAATATAGTCCAAATGAAAAAGAAAAATACATGTGTGCTAAACACAAGACGTATTTTAAAAAAAGACTTGTTGAATGGAGAAAAGAGATTATAGACGCTAATACTAAAAGCCTTACTTTAAGTGATATTGATAATGAGATTTTCTCTCCAGACGTAGTTGATCAAGCATCATCGCAAACAGAAAAAAATGTTGAAATACATACAATGAATAGGCAAAGAAAACTTCTATCAAAAATAGATAAGGCTATTAAAAGAGTTCAAGATAATACATATGGTTTTTGCGAGGATACTGGTGAACCAATTGGTGTAAAAAGACTAATTGCAAGACCTATTGC
>Ga0209403_10002866_pt1 | contig 20050 bp, 20 predicted proteins | sample ArcticOcean_MG_C_8_FD_187440 | JGI IMG/M metagenome (GOLD analysis project Ga0209403, IMG submission 187440) | Marine microbial communities from western Arctic Ocean - ArcticOcean_MG_CB11_86 (SPAdes) (version 2) | ecosystem: Environmental > Aquatic > Marine > Oceanic | place: Arctic Ocean... | reverse complement strand
CTTTCGTAATCCACGGAGTCCCCGCGTTCTTCCGCTGCTGCCGAATACCACTTGGCAAGGCAGTTGCGGCAAAAACCTGCGAGGTTCATGAGGTCCAGGTTCTGGACATCCTTGCGCGAGTCGAGATGCTCCAAAAGCCTTCGGAAGGCGGCGGCTTCCACTTCAGTTTGGGTTGCTGGGTTCATGAGGTTCCTTTGTTCTGTGAACTCTGGTGGTGAGGGACTGCCCCCAAAGCATTGTCCACTACCGACCTAAGTCTTCAAGCTCAGATTCGTTGAGGGGAAGGTTGACTCCCGGATGGAGCGGGGTACAGTGGCTCACAACCCGGAAGCCCATCCTGCCGGATTCGTACTTGGGCGTCGAACAAGTCCAGCAACTGTGAAAACGACAAGGAGAATTGATGATCCTCTACCCCCCTCTCACATTCAGGCAGTTGCGTCTTAACTCAAGGAAGGCAATGTGGTAGGGTGTCAACAAGGACACCACGAAACCAGCCTTTGCAGGAAGAACCATGTTCAGGAAATTCGTCTCGGCATTGGCTTCCACAGTGGTCGGCTTGGCAACGCTCAGCAGCGTCGTGCAGGCGCGTGACTCCATCCGGATTGTTGGCTCCTCGACGGTCTTTCCGTTTGCCACGGTTGTCGCCGAGAAACTCGGCAGTCGGGGCAAGTACAAAACCCCTGTGGTGGAAAGCACGGGCACAGGCGGGGGCATGAAACTCTTCTGCGCTGGAGTGGGAGTGGGTCATCCGGATTTCACCAACGCCTCGCGGGCGATCAAGAAATCCGAGCTCAAGCTCTGCCAGCAAAATGGCGTCTCCGGAATTATTGAGATCATCATTGGCAACGATGGTATTGCCTTTGCGAACAGTGTGAAATCTGGGCAAGCGAACTTCACGCTCGCCCAACTTTGGATGGCGATGGCAGAGTATGGTCCGAAGCCGAGTCGCTGGAATGAAATTGATGCGTCTTTTCCAGACGTTGCAATCAAAATTCTTGCGCCGCCGCCAACCTCCGGAACCCGCGATGCTTGGAATGATCTGGTCATGAAAGGGGGGTGCAAGGTGGCCGGAGAATACGAGACTCTCGGCAAGAAGTGTGCGATCTTCCGGGAAGATGGAGCCGTCGAGGAAGCCGGGGAGAACGACACTCTGATCGTCAGGCGACTTTCCGCTGATCCAGCAGCGTTCGGCATCTTCGGCTTCAGCTTCCTCGACATGAACGGCGACAGGATTCAGGGTTCCACCATCGAGGGTGTGGCGATTGCTCTTGACACCATCCAGACCCACGAATACCCAGTCTCCCGACCCCTCTTCTTCTATGCGAAGAAGGCGCATATCGGGGCGATTCCCGGAATGCAGGACTACCTCAACGAGTTTGTCAGCGAGTCTGCGGTTTGGGAGTATGGCTACTTGAGCGACATTGGTCTGGTGCCGCTGGAACCGAAGCAGCTTGTGGAAATCCGCAAGCGGATAAAGAATCTCACCACCTTGTGAGTGAATTTCGAGTTTCGGATTGATGTCGCAATGACCATTTTCCTGCTGACCGCCCTGCTGTTGACATTGTTCTCAGCGTACAGCCTTGGGCAGAGCAAAGCCCGCAGCATTGCCCTGACGCAGGGACGCTTGCACTCACTGCCGAGCCACTATGGGGGTTATGTCGCAATTTGGTGCGGTGTGCCGCTTGTGTTGCTACTGCTGCTTTGGTGGCTGGGCGAACCTTTGGTGCTGAAAGCTTTGGTGCTGGACTCCTTTGGTGAGCGTATTCAGGAAATGTCTCCGGGTCGCCTCGGAATGCTCTACGCCGAGGTGCGCAACACCGCGAGCGGGATTTCTGGATTTCAGTCGAGCGATCCCGAAGTTTTGGCAGCAGCCAAAGCATACCAGCACTATGCGCAGCGTAGCCAGTGGATTCAGGTGGCGGTGTTCGTGTTGGTTGCGCTTGGGGGGCTTGCCTTTGGTTGGCAACGGATTCGCCGCGATTTCCGGGCACGGCAGTCGGTGGAACGGGCCTTCAATGTCTTCCTCATCCTCAGTTCCCTGATTGCAGTCCTCACGACGGTGGGAATCGTCGTCTCGCTCGTTTTTGAAAGTCTGCGCTTCTTCGAGCTGGTTCCGCTCCAAGATTTCATCTTCGGACTCAAATGGTATCCGCAAATCGCCATCCGGGAGGATCAGGCTGCCAGTGCTGGGGCGTTTGGTGCGCTTCCTGTGTTTGGGGGGACACTATTGATTTCCTTTGTCGCCCTCTGTGTGGCGGGGCCGATTGGACTATTTTCGGCGATCTACTTTGCAGAATATGCAGATCGTCGAGTGCGGACGGTGGTCAAGCCTGCACTTGAAATTCTGGCGGGCATCCCCACGGTCGTTTACGGATTTTTCGCTGCCTTGACCGTGGCACCGTGGGTACGGGAGTTTGGGATCAAGCTAGGATTTGAGACTTCCGCACAAAGTGCGCTTGCAGCAGGATTGGTGATGGGCGTGATGATCATTCCCTTTGTCTCCTCGCTTTCCGATGATGTGATCAACGCGGTCCCGCAGACCCTCCGGGATGGTTCATTGGCGCTGGGGGCGACACAATCCGAGACTATCAAACAGGTGGTGCTTCCCGCTGCATTACCGGGAATCGTCGGGGCGTTTCTGCTGGCAATCTCCCGTGCGATTGGGGAGACCATGATCGTGGTGATGGCGGCAGGACTCAACGCCAAGCTCACGCTCAACCCACTGGAGAACGTCACCACGGTGACGGTGCAGATGGTGGTCAGCCTGATTGGAGATCAGGAATTCGATGACCCCAAAACACTTTCGGCCTTTGCGCTGGGCCTGATGCTCTTTTGCGTGACTTTGATGCTGAATGTCATCGCCGTGCAGGTTGTCAAACGCTACCGGGAGAAGTATGACTGACTCCGGCAGAAGAGACAAAGTTCCAGGGTTCCAGAGGAGCAAAGCGCAGAGAAGCCAACAGCCAGTTGCTAACCGCCGCTTGCGCCGTCGCTATGCCGCCGAGCGTCGCTTCCAGTGGTACGGGCGCTTGGCGATGCTGCTGGGAGTGGCCGTGCTGGCTTTTCTGGTCCTCACGGTGTTCTCGTCCGGACACTCCGCCTTTGTGCGCCATCAAATCGGCGTGGTGGTGTTTTTCGACACGGATGCGCTGGGCATCACAGCACAGAGTCCGAGCGAAGCGTTGGAGCAGGCCGAATACTTGGTGTTGCTGCGCAAGAACATCTTCAAGATGTTTCCTCAGGTCCGCAAGCGCCGCGACCGCAAGCAACTGCTGGGCTTGATCAGCTCGAATTCTGGAGGCGAGTTGCGAGACTTGGTGGTGTCGAATCCGGCGGTGCTGGGCACAAAGCAGCAGGTTTGGGTGACGGCTTCGTCCAACGTGGATCAGATCCTCAAAGGCAATGCGCCACGGGAGATTGCGGAGCAGCACCGACTGCTGAACGACAAGCAACTGAAGTGGCTGGACCGCCTTGCGGGTGAAGGGCGTGTCCGGACGAGATTCAACCCGTATTTTTTCACACGTGGCGATTCTCGTGCTCCGGAAATGGCAGGCATCTGGGGAGCAATGCTCGGTTCGTTCTGGGCGTTACTGGTTTGTTTGCTGCTGAGTTTTCCGTTGGGGGTGGCTGCTGCGGTTTACTTGGAGGAATTCGCGCCTAAGAACGGCTGGTCGGAATTGATCGAGGTCAACATCAACAACCTTGCGGCTGTGCCCTCGATCATCTTTGGCTTGCTAGGGTTGGCGGTGTTTCTCAATTTCTTTGGGGTGCCACGAGGAACCCCGTTGGTTGGCGGGATGGTGCTGTCGCTGATGACACTGCCGACGATCATCATCACCTGCCGCTCGGCGCTGAAGGCGGTGCCGCCAAGCATTCGAGAAGCCGCGATGGGCATGGGCGCCTCGCCGATGCAGGTGGTGCTGCACCACGTTTTGCCACTGGCCTTGCCCGGAACGCTCACCGGCGTGATCATCGGACTCGCCCGCGCTTTGGGGGAAACCGCGCCCTTGCTGATGATCGGCATGTTCGCCTTTGTCGTGGATCTTCCCGAAGGGCTGCTAGACTCCGCCACCGCGCTGCCCGTGCAGATTTACCTATGGGCCGAAAGCTCCGAACGAGGTTATGTGGAATTGACTGCTGCCGGGATCATGGTCATCCTAGGTTTCATGATCGTGATGAACTCGGTTGCCATGTACTTCCGGAAACGCTTCGAGCGGCGCTGGTGACAGCCCAGTTATCAGTTACCAGCGAACCGACCACCAACCACCAGTTCTCATTTCAATGGATTCTCAAACTGCGGACCCACTTCCAACAGCAGTCGGATTGGAAACGATCGTTAAGATCGCGGCCAAGCAGGTTTCCGTCTATTATGGGGACACAGCCGCACTCCGGAACGTCAGCATTGACATCTACCAGCATCAGGTCACGGCCTTGATCGGACCTTCTGGATGCGGAAAATCGACCTTTCTGCGTTGCATCAATCGCATGAACGATGTGATTGACGGTTGCCGCATGGAGGGAGAGATCACGCTGGATGGCGAGGATATTTACAATCCTGATCTTGACGTGGTGCAACTCCGGGAGCGCGTGGGCATGGTCTTTCAAAAGCCCAACCCTTTTCCAAAATCCATTTATGATAACGTGGCTTACGGACCCCGCATTCACGGGATGGCCAATTCTCGGCAGGAACTGGACGAGATTGTGGAGCAGAGCCTGCGCAAGGCAGGGTTGTTTGGCGAGGTGAAGGACCGCCTCAGCGATCCGGGCACGGGATTGTCCGGAGGCCAGCAGCAGCGGCTCTGCATCGCCCGTGCGATTTCCGTGAATCCAGAAGTCATCTTGATGGACGAACCCTGCTCGGCGCTGGACCCCATTGCCACCGCCCGCATCGAGGGCTTGATTGCGGAACTGCGACAGAACTACTCGATTGTGATCGTCACGCACTCGATGCAGCAGGCCGCCCGCGTTTCACAGCGGACCGGATTCTTTCACCTTGGCGATCTGGTCGAGGTCGGGTTGACGGACGACATCTTCGTCAAGCCTGTGAACAAGCGCACACAGGACTACATCACCGGACGTTTTGGATAATAGCGAGGAACTATGCCCAGCCACTTGGAACGACAGATTGAACGACTGAAGAGCGAGGTCATGCGGCTTGGCACACTGGCTGAGGAAAGTGTGCAGAAATCTCTGCGGGCGATGGAAAATCGAGACACCGCCTTGGCGGAGCAGGTCATTGCCGAAGATCGCCGGATCGATGAATTGGAGATGGATTTGGAGGAAGAATGTCTCAAGTTGCTCGCACTTTACCAACCTGTGGCGACTGATTTGAGATATATTGTTTCAATTCTAAAAATCAACTCGGATTTGGAGAACATCGGGGATCAGGCGAAAAAGATCGGGCGGCGGGTGCTGTCCTTCTGTAGCCAACCCGCACATGGGCTGGTGTTTGAGCGGAGCAAGTTGATCGAGCGGACAAGCTGGTCTGTCAAGCACTGCCTTGACGCCATGCTCAACCTTGATGCCGAACTCGCCCGCAAGGTGATTGACGTGGAAGCGCAGGTGGACGAGTTGTCTGAAGCATTGGCGGCGCAGGTTCAGAACGCGATGGGCAAGGAGCCCAAACACATCGGTAGCCTGCTGGATGAGTTGAGCATCTGCTCGCATTTGGAGCAGATTGGCGATTACACCAAGAAAATCGCCGAGGATGTGGTGTACATGTCCGAGGCGAAAATCATCCGCCACGGCGGTATTCATGTTCCCAAGCATCATTAGCGGTCAGCAAAAAAACGGTAAGGATATAAAGCAAGACGCACTTTGGATTCACACCAAATTCCCCAACCGAACACCAACATCCTGCAAGCCTCTCGTCCGGCCCTGATGGTGCTGGGCATCGCCTGCCTGCTTTGCCTAGTGGGACGGGGCACACTCGAATGCTATGCGATTTTCCTGATTTCTCTGGAAAATGAAATGGGGTGGACCCGCACCTCTGCCTCGGCGATTTATTCGGTGTCACTGATCGTTTATGGCTTCTCGGGTCCCATTGTCGGGTGGTTCATTGACCGCTATGGTCCGGAGCGGGTGTACGCGGCCTGTCTGGTCGTTGTGGCCATCGGTTTGTCCCTGAATTCGATTGGGGAGTCTTGGCTGTTTTTCATGGTTTCGCAAGGGGGGTTCGTTGGATTTGGAGTCGCTGGACTTTCCGCGGTTTCTGTGACCGTGTTGATCAGTCGCTGGTTCAAGCGTTTCCTCCAGCAGGCGATGTCCTTGTCTCATGCTGCCGCCGGTGCCGGGATTCTTGTGTACTCCCCACTTGCAGAACGCCTGATCAGTGCGACCGGTTGGCGCATATCGTACCTCGTGCTTGCAGGGATTGCCGCAGGAACGTCGGGCTTGATCGTGGTGCTGTTCCGGATGCGTGTGGGCGAAGGCAATCCTGTTCACCAACAACAGGATGATCCTGAGGGCACAAAGAGCGGTCCAGGGCCGACGGTCCCGGACGCACTCCACACGGTGGGATTTTGGGGGCTCTGCTGGGTTTATCTGTTCACGGGTGTGGCCTCTTACACGATCATCCTGCAAACCCCAGTCTTTCTTGTGAGTTTGGGGCACGATATTGAATTTGCAGCCCTTGTCCAAGGGGCCAATGGCCTGCTCGCCCCCATTGGCATGATCGTCATCTCACAGCTCGTCCCGCGTTTTGGGCAAACCCGGATCATCCTACTCAGCTACTGCTCCAGCATCCTTGGAGTTGCGTCTTTGCTGCAATACGCCAACTCACACAACCTGCTCTGGCTGGGGATTTTCGTGCTGCTTTTCGGCTTCACTGTGGGTTGCCGCGCCCCGGCGATTGCCTCCATCGCGACCACGCTTTTCAAAGGTTCATCCTTTGGTCGTATTTACGGCATGATCACCATTGCCAGTGGGTGTGGCATGTCGCTGGGAGCCTTCTCCGGAGGGCTGCTGTATGAACTCACCGGAGACTACCAAGCTGGGTTTCTGTTGGCGATGGGGGCGTTTGCACTAGGCAACATTCCCTTCTGGGCCGTGCTTTCGATGAGACGCTAAAAGAACTGCGGAGCCAGTTAAAAATGCAGGAAAAATCTGTCACATAAATATTATTTTAAAAACAAAAATATTAAGCTGAGTATAATGGTATTTAAAAATATGGTTAATATTATGTTAATTTACTTTATTCTCTTATTCTACCAAACTTCTTTCAAAACCAACAAACCCGACTACCACACGAAATTTCCGTACCCGCTGCCGCAGGACCGTTCATTTTAGAATTACAAATTACACTGCAACCTGATAAATTACTAACGAGCTTACTTCTTCCGAAAAACCACACCTAATGCTCACTGAAATCCTGCTCCAGCAAACCAAATCGGCACGACAAGCTACGCAAGTGCTGGCGACGACCCCAACCGAGCAGAAGGATGCTCTACTTCAGAAACTTGCCCACGTCATTCGCGAACAGCAGACGAAAATTCTTGATGAAAATCAGAAGGATATGACGGTTGCTCAGCAGATGGTCCGAGAAGGAGAGCTTTCGGAAAGTGCCTATCGACGGATGCTGCTTAGCCCTGCAAAGATCGAACAAATGGCCAACAGTGTAGAAGCTGTTGCCAAACTCAGTGACCCGGTGGGGCAGGTGGGGTTGGGCACCCGTTTGGATGCAGGTTTGGACCTCTATCGGGTTAGCACTCCCATTGGGGTGATTCTCGTGATTTTCGAATCACGTCCGGATGCCTTGGTGCAAATCAGTTCGCTCTCATTGAAATCCGGCAATGCGGTGATCCTCAAGGGGGGGCGCGAGGTGCAGAAAACCAATGTCATTCTGGCCTCTCTTATCCGGGACACTCTGAAAGAGGTGCAACTGCCGGTCGATGCGGTCAATCTGGTGACAACGAGGGAGGAGGTCGCACAGCTTGTGCAACTCAGCGAGCAGTTGGACCTGATCATTCCTCGTGGCAGCAACGCCTTGGTCCAGCACATACAGAAGCACGCGCAGGTTCCAGTGTTGGGACACGCGGAGGGCATCTGCCACGTTTTTGTCGATGATGAGGCTCATCCGGAAAAGGCGTTGAATGTGGTGGTGGACGCCAAAACCGACTACCCTGCTGTGTGCAATGCCGTGGAAACCCTGCTGCTCCATCAGGATCACCCTGTCGTTTCAGTCCAGAGTATTCTGAAAGCCCTGCACGAAGCGGGGGTTGAACTGCGGGTTTGCGAGGAAACACGGGTCAAATTTTGCGGTGGTTTGGAGATTCCCGTCAAATCGGCAACCACAGAGGACTGGATCACGGAATATACAGATTTGATCCTTGCTGTGAAGACGGTTTCAGGCTTGAAGGACGCCATTCAACACATCAACACTTGCAGTTCCCACCACACCGATGCGATTGTCACAGAACATCCCGGACATGCACAGGAGTTTCTGCAACAAGTTGATTCTGCTGGAGTTTTCTGGAACGCTTCCACTCGTTTTGCAGATGGATTCCGCTATGGATTTGGTGCAGAAGTCGGAGTCAGCACTTGCCGGACTCACGCTCGTGGTCCAGTTGGGTTGGAAGGTCTGGTGATTCACAAGTACCTGCTCTATGGTTCCGGACAAGGGGCTGGCGATTATGGTGTTGGCAAGAGAGAATTTTGTCACGAACCCCTGCCGCAAACGCTTCCGCATTTGCACTCATGAAAACCAAGCTGGACATCGCCAAAGACTGGCTTCCACGTTACACTGGCACAGGACTGGATGGCTTTGGCCCACATATCCTGCTCACCAATTTCTTCAACTACTTGGTCAAGTTCTCCCAGCGTTTCGATGTTCCCATTCTGGGAGAGGGAGGTCCGATGCAGACCGTGACCAACAAGGACGGATTGACCCTCATCAATTTTGGGATGGGTTCCGCAAACGCTGCAACGATCATGGATTTGCTCGTTGCTTGCAAGCCTCGGGGGGTGCTGTTTCTGGGGAAGTGCGGAGGTTTAAAGCGTTCGGCAGAAATCGGCCGGTTCATCCTGCCGGTCGCAGCAATTCGGGGGGAGGGCACCAGTAATGATTACCTGCCTCCGGAGGTTCCGGCATTGCCGTCGTTTAAGCTCCATAAGTTTGTCTCGAACACGGTGTTGCAGTACCGCCAGGAGTACCGGACGGGGGTGATCTACACCACCAACCGCCGTGTTTGGGAGTGGGATGATCAATTCCGGGAGCGGCTGCGGATCCTGTCGGCCATCGGGATTGACATGGAAACCGCAACCGTGTTCATCGTCGGACACGTCAACCAGATTCCACGCGGGGCGCTGCTGCTCGTCTCGGACACCCCGATGACTCCGGAGGGCATCAAGACGCAGGAATCCGACAAGGCCGTCACGGCCCGCTACACGGATCTGCATTTGGACATCGGTATCCGCGCCATGGCCGAAATCGGCCGGGGCGGAGAGAAAATCAAGCACTTTGGTTACTGAACAGTTATCAGTTGTCAGCGAACAGTAAACAACTGACAACGGACAACTGACAACGGACAACTGATTTTATGGCTCAATTCACTGGCAAAACGGCAATGATTGTGGATGACTTCCCCACGGCACGTCGCTTTATCCGCAACACGATGGAGGAGTTGGAGTTCACCTGCATTGAGGCCAGCAGTGCCGCACAGGCGCTGGATTTACTGGAGAACGAAGTCCCGGATATGATCCTGATCGATCTGAACATGCCAGAAAAAAACGGGATGGAACTCTTGCAGGAATTGCGGGGGCGAGATGGGTTTCAGGAGGTGCCCATCCTCCTCATGATGATGCACGAAACCGAGGCCGTCCTCGCCGAAGCCGAAAACGAAAACAGTCCGATGAGTGGTCACCTCATTAAGCCCTTTGACGCCTTCACGCTCTCGAAGGTGCTGGACCCCTTGCTGAAGTGAGGGCGGTCTCATGTCTGGAACGACCAGAGTTCGCTGCATCCAGTGCCAACACTACCAGATCACGTGGGACACCGAACGGCCCTATGGCTGTGGAGTACTGAACTTCAAAAGTCGGCTTGAACCCAGTCAGTATGTTTTCCAAACCTCTGGAGCAGAGTGTCAGAGTTTTGAGGCCAAATCGATCCGCAAGCCGCTTGCTTCAGTTTAAACCAGAAAAATCACGCAGAGACACAGAGGGTGCAGAGAAAAAATCAGATGAAGACAAAACCTCTGTACCCTCTGCGACTCTGTGGTGAATCAAGAGGGGATTCGTGGCGAAAACGAGAAAACTCTCCAAAACCGCCAAGAATTAGAGAAAGGCTGAAAACAGGGTGCTGGCAGGATGTGGGTGAAATTGTGCGGTGGTGCCGATTCTGAGCAGTCGTTTTTCCGGATTTGGCGTAAAATTCAGACCGCCTGATCTCCGGTTTCGCCGGTGCGGATGCGGATGGCCTGCTTGAGATCAAACACGAAAATCTTTCCGTCGCCGATGCGCCCCGTCTTGGCGGCGCTCATGATTGCACCCACGGCGCGCTCCACGTCATCGTCTGAGATGACGATTTCGATTTTCACCTTGGGCAGGAAATCGACAATATACTCGGCACCACGGTAAAGCTCGGTGTGCCCACGTTGACGGCCAAATCCTTTCACTTCGGTCACCGTCAATCCCTGAACCCCGATGCTGCCGAGGGCTTCCTTCACTTCTTCAAGTTTGAACGGCTTGATGATCGCTTCAATCTTTTTCATGTCTCTTTGGTAAACGGGGTGGAAAATCCTACTTCAATTGTCGACCAGTACCTAGCTGTTTTGCAAGTTGAAATGCGTCCAAACACCGCACGGCTCTACGAAGCCGTGCTCTTGCGCTTCAGCGTTTTCTGTGCAAAACGCAGTGCGGATCTGTTTCTTCCGGGGGCATGGAATTGGAGCGATGTGGGGGTGCAAGCTCTAGAACGTTACCTCCACCAGAGCAGGCAGGAACTGGGCTGGAGCGACAACACGACCCATGCACACCTGACTGCGATCCGGCATTTCTTCCGACACCTGACTCGTAGCGGCCACCTTGAGCGCAACCCGATCCAGCACTACACCCGGCAAAAAAGCGCAGGTCTGGTCAACGCCCTTGAGATCGATCCTGAAGTACTTGCGGAACAACTCCAGCAACTCCCCTGCGAAACCCACGAGCAACTCGTCCAATGCCTGTTGCTGGAATTGACCTACAGCACCGGGGTCAGTGTGGCGCAACTCTGCCGCGTGGAAAACCTCGAACCGCTGCCGCAGTCCGGCCTCCGCCTGCATTTTTCCAGGCGGGCGCCACTGGAACGTCCGCTTGGTGAACACGGTCTCTCGCTGTTACAACACTATCTGAAAACAGTGAACAGTTATCAGTTATCAGTTATCGGTGAACTGGAAACCGAAAATCAAAAACCAAAAACAGAATTTTGGGTGGATGTCGAGGGGAGATCGTTGCCTGCCGCAAAGCTCAAACAACTGTTGGTGGCTCCGCTTCAAGAACTTGGGGTGCCCCACGCGAACGCCCTCCGAGATGCGGGTTTGCAACATTTCTCGGCAGCGGGGGCGGACATGCGGACCCTCCAGAATTATCGAGGCTTGAAACGACTTCAACGAGTGCAAGATTACAAAAATCCCACCTTTGGAGAATTGCAAGACCGCCTGCTTGCCTGCCACCCCCGCACCAATTAGGTGGTGAACTGTTTAGGTTGTAGGGTTCCGCAACGACAGCCTAAATCCCCACGAACGTTCAGTGAGAAAATAGCGTGGTTTTCCAGCCACTGTCCTCATCGCCATAGCCGTGGATCAGCAACTCGACCAGCCCCGGAATCATGGCCTGGGCGGTTTCGTTGAGTTCGGAAACGGTGGCACTGGTGGACAAGGCGGGGCGGCTCCGGATCATCTCCTCCAGCTTGCGGTAGATCGCGACGAGGTGTAGCACGTCATTTGCGGCGTATTGCAACTGTTCGGTGCTGAGGTCGTCCCGCATCCAGTTTGTCTGTTGTTGCTCCTTGTTCAACTCGATCCCCAGCAGTTCCTTGCAGAGGTCCTTGAGTCCATGGGACTGCGAATAGGTGCGGATCAGCTTGCTCATCACTCGGGTGCAGCGCAACGGACGCACGTCGATTCCATAACGGACCTTGAGGAAACCTACATCCGAAAGCGCAAAGTGAAACACCTTGGTGGTGTCCGGATGGGTGAGGAGGGTCTTGAGATTGGGCGGGCATTCCGACTGTGGACGCACGAGCACTACCCGCTGCTCGTCATCGCCCACCTGAATCAGGCAGAGATCGTCGCGGTAGAGCCGCAAGCCGTGCATCTCGCAATCCACCGCAATCAACGGCTTTGTGAGGTAGGCTTGCAAGTGTTCGTCCGGAAGATCCGGGAGGATTTCATAGTCTGCCATTTTATGCCTCTAAGAAGTGTTGTCGAATCACTGTAAACCGACCACGCCAAAAACACCACCCATATCCGCTAGTGAGGCTTATATGTGTGATTAATGTAATTATCGAACATATAAAATTATCTAAGAAATCTACGGAAACCCTGTTTCATGAACTAACAACTGATCCGTCGGAAGGCAGCATTGCACAGTGGGTGAAGTCGAGCAGGGGGCCCACTCCTGCAAGTCCCTTGTGGGTGTCCGTTGGTATAAAATTCTCATGGCCTCCTTTGCGATAACCTTTGGACAACTTGGAGAATTCGGAAATCACCGCATTGAGCTGTGCGTGTTTTTGGCGCAACTCGTCAGTGGGCAGTTGCACGGGCAATTCTGCAAACTCGACCAGCAACTCGATATGGCGGCTGTCCTGATTGTTGTGCAGCGCAATGAGTGCGAGAACGGGTAGCACGACGAGTCGGACTTCAGCAGGAGGATAAGCGGCGAGAGATTTGTTCAAAACCACCCCGGCGAGTTCCACCCGCCCTGCGGCCATGCTGACAAAACCCTGCTGCATGAACAGTTCCGCTTCTTCCAACAGGCACCAACCCCGGATGAAGTCATAATGCCAGCGGTCGTGCTTGTTGAATTCGGCAAGTCGGTCGCTGGTCGCCGCAGCCAGTTTCCAAGCATACAACCCTTCGTCCAGATTGCGGCGATCCGAAGACACCCAGCGAACATCGCTCTTGACCTCACGCTTGCGGTTTACAATCGTGCTGAACCACTTGGTGCGGAATTCCGGATTGAGGAATGCAGCCGGCTTGACCGCAGTGCCGGGGCGGTAGAAGGAGGATTGCAACGGGCTGACAAACAGGCATTCCGGACAAACCCCAGTTCGATAAAATGAGAAGTTGAATCCGGAATAGATGTTGATGTCCTCCTGATAGTGGGGAATGCCGAAGATGTTGTACTGCGCACGGACTTCAGTTTCCAAGGACCACCATGGCACCTTCGGGTTCCCGCAGACGTAACACGTCAGCAGAATTCCAGACAGAGCTTCATTCCGGGTGGGCACGGATTGTGGTTGGGCGTCCACCGACTGTTCCGGGTGAATCACATGGAGAATCCCGTGGCTCAAGGTCGGGCGTTCCTTGTAAGCCAGCACCAGCAGGTGATTGCTGGATTCTCCGGAGGTTTCCTTGGTTGTCAACACCCGGCAGGAGATTGGCGAGAAATACTGCTCCACCGCACTGTCTTGTTCGCCGATCTCAAGCAGGACCATGGCGCCCGGAGGGATCACCTGCTTGGCCGCGAGGAGGCAGCGTTTTTCCTGAATCGCCAAGCAAGTGGCACTGTAGCGGTGTTTCTGGAAGGTGAGTTTGGCGGGGATGATTTCGTGGACCACTTTCCGGGCGGTCACGATCAGCTTTTCCGCGATCTCGTTCGGCAGTCCTAGCAATTCGCAGGCATGTCGGAGGTAATCCTCCTCGGATGCCGACAAAACCCGATCGGCAACCGCAAGCTGCGCCAATTCCTTAAGAATTGCAAACGCTTGACGCTTCTGCATTTGCTGAGGAGAGAGTTCCGCAACGTGATGTTCCCGGACCTCCGACATGAGTTCTTCGACTTCCCCCTTATTGTCCAGAAATTCGATGGCCTCACGAAGGTGAGACAATTCGGAACTATCCACCTCGCCATCCGCCACCGTCATGCCCGCGATGGCGTGGGCCAGCCATTTTTTTGCCCCATCACTCAGGGTTTCAACTCCGGGAATGCCCATTTTTCAGTTAGCAGTTATCAATGGTCAGTGGTCGGTGGTCGGTCGTGCGTTTTCCGGGGATCTTCCATGAATTGTGCCCAAAGCTCACCACCCGGAGTGCGGGACAGTGTGATCTTGACCGCTGACATGATTGGAACCGAAAGCAGCATTCCCACCACTCCCCACAGCCACCCCCAGAAGATGAGGGAGAGCAGCACCACAAGTGGAGAAAGGTTGAGACGATCCCCCAAGACCAGCGGTTCGATGACATTCCCCACCAGAAACTGTAGCACACCCAAGCTAGTGAGAACGAGCAAAACCAGCGAGATCGAGTCCAACTGAATCACGGCCAGCAGCACGGGCGGGATGATCGCCAGCAGGGAACCCACGGTTGGGATGAAGTTGAGCATGAAGGTGAGGAAGCCCCAAAACACGGCAAACTCCACGCCGAACAACCACAGAATGATGGCGGTGGAGAGTCCTGTGACCGCCGAGACCATCGTTTTGATGTTGAGGTAGCTGAGGACCGACTCGTTGATCTGTGCCATGATTTCAAGCACTTGCCGGGATCGTTCTCCTTCAAACAGCCTCTGGATGCGGAGGGAAAAAGCTTCGCGCTCAAACAGCAGGTAAATCATGAAAAGTAGCACCAACGCCAAGTTCCCCAAAAAATCCAGAGTCTGCACAAATCCAGAACTGAGCAGCGAGGTGAGGGTTTCTGGTTGCAGGTAAGCAAACCAGTTTTGGTCGCCCTTGAGAAATTCCAACTCGGAGCGTTCCAGCCCCAACCCGTTCAGCAAATCACCCAACAATTCGTCGAGCCGTGCTTCATAATGCGGCAGTGACTTGCCCAGTGCGAGCAGATTGCTCATGACAAGGCGACTCAAACCCAGCACTCCCAGAGTCGTGACTCCGAGAATCGCAGGAACCCGGAAAACCCCCGGAATCTTCAACCGAATCAGCATTCGGTTGAGGGGTTCCGTCAGGTAAACGAGCAGGGTAGCCAGAGCAAGAGGGATGAGGAGTTCGCGGAGCAGGTGGAGTCCGCTAATTAAAATGGTGATGCTGAGGAGAGGAAGGGCTAGTTTATTAAACATAATATTTTACATACATTCACTAAAAATCCTGAACAAAACTTTCGACTCAAACCATGCTATGCTATGGTTTGAACGCTTGCAACCACACGGCCTCACGAAGCAACATGTTGTCAGAAAAAGAAATCTTATCGTTCGCAGAATCCGGACACCTGGTGCTTCCGGACTTTATCTCCGACTCCGCAATTCAACAGGTTCGAAATCGCATGAACGAACTGCTACAGGATTTTGACCCAGCCGCACATCGGAGCATTTTCACCACCGACGAACAGGAGCGAAATTCTGACGATCACTTTCTCAACTCCGGAGATAAAATCCGCTTCTTTTTTGAGGAGGACGCCTTTGATACCGGCGGAAACCTCCGTCAGGAAAAGGAGCTTTCGGTTAACAAGGTCGGCCATGCGCTTCACGATCTCGATCCTGTGTTCGACGAATTCTCCCGGGATGCCCGCTTTGGAGAGATCGCTTCAGAGTTGGGATTCCGTAATCCAGGTCTGATCCAGTCCATGTACATCTTCAAACAACCCCGCATTGGCGGGGCCGTCGACTGTCATCAGGATGCGACTTTTCTGATCACCGAACCTTCCAGTGTGATGGGATTTTGGATAGCGCTGGAGGACGCTGACCTTGAAAACGGCTGCCTCTGGATCCTCCCCGGGGGACACCGAGAGGGATTGAAATCGTTGTTCAAGCGCACTCCGCACAACACTACCGAATTCGAGACGCTGGATGACACACTGTGGGACGATTCGCGGCTCGTCCCGCTGGAGGTGGAATCGGGAACCTTGGTGTTGCTCCACGGCCTGTTGCCCCACCGCAGCCTGCCTAACCGTTCGCCCCGCACCCGTCACGCTTACACCCTGCACCTCATTGAGCAAGACCTCCCGTATCCGGAGTGGAACTGGTTGCAGCGCCACTCCGACCTGCCCCTGCGCGGCTTTCGGTGAGGTGGTCAGTTTGTGGGCTGATAACTGATAACTGTTTACTGTCAGAATCACTTGCTGAACACCTCCTCAAGCGACCCTGTTCCTCCGGATTTGTTGACGCGCACTTTCCACGACCACTGATTCTGCGGGTCACTGCTGATCACTCCAGCGCGTCCCCGACCGTCCGGAGCAAACTCTGCCTCCGACAGCACCGCCGGTTTGCCCGTGACAGGATGGATGCCTTCGACCCGCACTTGCAGATGCTCAAAGCTGTTGTGCCGAGGATCATCCGGACTCATGGAACGCTGCAAGTCCTGCGCGGCCCGCATGGCGAGTTGCGCCATTTCCTGCGGGGTGACGGGTTCGGTCACTCGCACCACGACCTTGAGTCGGGAGCGTGTCGAAATGGACCGATCCTCGGTGGATTCCACCGAGTAGGCGGGCAGCGGTTTGAGTTTGGGTTCTGGTTCTTGACGGCTCACCCATTCGGAAAGCAGCAGCAGCAGCAAAACCAGCAGCAACCCGATCAGCAGCAGCCCAAAGCGGGCCAAGCGTCCTTGTAGCCACGGCACCAGGCGCGTGAGTGGTTTGTAAATCTGCGGAATCACCAAGACCCCCAATCCCAGCAGAAGCAATCCGGCAGGCAGGTGGAACAACGCCAATGCCACTCCCACCATGACCGCAACGGCTGGCCCCGCATAATCGGAAATCTGCTTGGCGGTCTCGCCCACCGACTCGCCCAACGCCCTCACTTGGACCAAAGTGCCGCCGCCCGATCCGCCGCCGTCCTTGGGGGCTACCAATTCCGGGGGTTTGGGCACATCCTTCACGGCGGGTGGCGGGGGTTGGGTTTCCTGCTCGTCCGCTCGTGCCGGAACGTAAAGCGTCGTGCACCAGATGTATTCAGAGTTGAGGCGGCTCTTGCATTTAGGGCTGGGAATCGGCAACCGCAGCCGCGCCACCTTTGTGCTCAAGACCTTCTTGTGCATTTTGTGACACTCACCGCAACACGCGCTGGCGTTGATCTGGACCTTATCTGACCCCTCCATCTCCAGCGCGTTGATGCGGCACTGGTGCGAGAGTTGCTGTTCCTTGAAAGAGTCCTGATCTCGGCGGTCCTTGAAAACCGCGTAGTACCAATACGCAACCTGCTTGCCTACCCACTCGGTCGCCTGCTCGACGCGCTCCTGCAAAAGCGCCTCGACCACATTGTCCTGAGCCGCTTGGGATTTGTCCCCGCCGGAGATTTCCTTGCGTTTCTGCTGGTACGCCTTGTCGCTGATGCCGTAACTTTGCAGTTCTTCGGAGATAGGAACCATGAACAGTTATCCGTTGTCAGTTGTCAGTCGCCTATAGTGAAACGTTAGCAGTTAGCCCCTGATCACTGTTCACTGATATGCCGTCTTGCTCCTTTGGCCGGGAACAGTTATCAGTTTTCCTAAAGGTAGGAGATTGTACACACAACCAGCCTACCGACAACTGACAGCTGTTCATCATGCAAGAGAATCACCAATGAGCCAACGCAATCCTCCACTGCTGCCCGTTCCTGGATTCCAGTGGCTGGGCCTGAACATCGGCATCAAGGACGACACTCTCGATTTCGGAGTGGTCGCGTCCGAACGCGAATGCACCGCCGCCGCCGTGTTCACACGCAACAACTTTCCCGGAGCACCGGTGATCGTGGGTCGGGAGTTTCTCAAGGATGGGCGTTTGCAGGCCATCGCCGTGGTCTCGAAAAACGCGAATGTCGCCACCGGCGCACGGGGTCTCGAACACGCCCGCAGCCTCAGTCGTTGGGTTGGCGAACAGTTGGGCCTCCCGGAAACGCTCGTGCTGCCCAGTTCAACTGGAGTGATCGGCGTGCTGCAGCCCATCAAGCGCATCGAACAGGGTTGTCGGAAAATCCGGGAAAACCTTGGGTCCGACACGCAGGCCTTGGAACGCTTCGCCCGCGCGATCATGACCACCGACCGCTGGCCCAAGTGGTTCTGCACCCGCATTGGCCCAGCCACCCTCGTCGGAGTAGCAAAGGGCGCCGGCATGATTGAGCCGAACATGGCCACCATGCTCTCCTATTTTGTCACCGATGCCGAACTTCCGGCGGAGCGTCTGGACCCTTTGCTCCGGAAGGCGGTCAACCGCAGTTTCAACCGCATCTCCATTGATTCCGACACCTCCACGAGCGACACTGTGGCCCTGCTCGCCAACGGACTGGCCGGACCTGTGGATGAAGCGGAATTTGCGGAAGCTCTCAACGAAGGCTGCACCTTCCTCGCCAAAGAGATTGTGCGCAACGGCGAGGGTGTCACCAAAACCATCGAGCTGACCGTCTCCGGAGCAGATTCGCAGGAAATGGCCGTCCGGATTGGGCGTTCCATCCTCAACTCCCCCCTCGTGAAAACCGCCTTTCACGGAGGTGATCCCAATTGGGGCCGTATCGTTATGGCGGTCGGCAAGGTCTTCGAGCATCCGGTTGCCCTCGACGATCTGGAAATCCGTTTTCCCACCGCGTCCGGAGTCCTGCGACTCAACAATGCCCTTGTCAATGCTGGAACTGTGGATCTCACCTCGCTGAGAACACAACTCCAGTCTGCTGAGGTGCAGCTTGAGGTCTCGGTCGGAAACGGCAATCATCAAGAAACCTTTTGGGGGTGCGATCTCTCCCAAGAGTTTGTTGCAGGAAATGCGTTTTATACCACATAATGGAAATCTCGGAGTCAGGGCCAGGATGTTGCGGAACTTGGAAAGGGCTGGACTCTGCTCGAAATAGTCAGCTGGTTACTGGAATTGTCTTCGCCATCCTTGCACCATCCCAATTCCTGACTCCTGAATACTTCCTTTTAAGCCCATGATCTCCGGACTCGACCACATCAACATTGAAACCACTGATCTTGAAGGCACGATTCGCTTTTACGAACAGGTGCTTGGGCTACGGAACGGCGCACGCCCACCCTTCACATTTCCGGGAGCGTGGCTCTATTCCGGAGAGCAGGCACTGTTTCACCTTGTCGGTGTGGATGACCTCACAAACACCTCCACGGGAGCGATCAACCATGTCGCCCTGCTGGCCCATGATTTTGTAGGCTGCAAAGCTCGACTCAACGCGCTTGCCCAGCCCTATGAGCAACGAGTGGTTCCAGATTCGAACATCCGCCAGTTGTTCGTGAACGACCCCAACGGAGTGCGGCTGGAACTGAATTTTCACGACGAATAGCAGCACGCTGTCAAGAACCAACATCAACCGCCAACCACCACCAACCAGCCACCGAACGAACCATGACCCTGAAAACTATCATGACCGCCGTGGGTTCCGCAATCCTCATCATCGGCTTCGTTTATTTCTCGAAAACAGATCGTGCCCTGCTGACCGGCACAGAGTCGCAAACTCCAAAAAATAAGGCACTTGCAGCCTGTGACGAGGCCATTGTCCAAGAATTGGGCAGTCCCATCGAAACCAGCGCTCTCACTTCCTCCGTCCGGAAACTGGACAACCTCACCCTCGTCACACGAGGATTCACTTATGCGGATGGCAAAGGCTCAGCGTTCTGTCGGCTTCAAGAAGGGATGGTGGAGTTGATGCTGGAGTTGGAGTAGTAACGGGGCTTAGTTTAGAGACAAGGTAACTTATATTAACATAATATTAACCACACAAATAAAACGACCTCCTTATTTGCTCCCCTTTTGTCGTAGTTCCGGCTAAGTTATTGGTTTTGTCTGTTAGGCTTACGCGGCCACCAGCCCTAAAGCAACCAGACCGTCGGAGAGTCCGTGTTATTGAAATACATCATCGTTTTGCTGATTGGAGTGGCCTTGCCGTTCGTTTTGAACTACGGCGTAGCCCATCTGATTTTCTGGTTCCATTACCGCTCCACCATCCACACCAATGAGTGGTTCTGGGACAATGAATTGGACGATCATGACCG
>Ga0209403_10002863_pt1 | contig 20053 bp, 19 predicted proteins | sample ArcticOcean_MG_C_8_FD_187440 | JGI IMG/M metagenome (GOLD analysis project Ga0209403, IMG submission 187440) | Marine microbial communities from western Arctic Ocean - ArcticOcean_MG_CB11_86 (SPAdes) (version 2) | ecosystem: Environmental > Aquatic > Marine > Oceanic | place: Arctic Ocean... | reverse complement strand
AGATTTAACTGCTTGATGATTGTCTTTTAAGTATTTTAAACCAATGCCTCCAAGTAAAAAGAATGCGACCACAGCTCCCAATCGATGGGTGAAATGTATCGCCGTCCTTGCAGGCGGAGACAGCAATCCGCCTTCATAGTTTTCACCAAAAGATTGCCAGCTTAAAAACCCTGTTTTGAAATCCATATTATCCGGCCACATTTGCCCATAACAAAAAGGTAAATCTGGACAGCCCAATGCGGCATAATTGGTGCTGGTCCACCCCCCTAAAAGGATCTGAATAATTAAGAAACAAAAACCTAAAACAACAAACCCATTGAGCCTTTCTATTACTGCATTGACTGTGTTTAGCTTTTTATAATAATAAAACAAAAGCGATAACGTGCTCAACCCGCCAATAAGATGTGCTGATACTATCACTGGGTGTACTTTTAAAGTTACGGTCCACATGCCAAGCAAACCCTGGAATGCAACCAACATTAACAGATAGAATGGAAGGCGAGTTGAGGTGTGATCGCCGTATTTTTTTCTTTGAGAAAGAGACAATGCAAATAGAACTAATATCAAAAATCCAAGGGTGCTTGCTATATAACGATGAATCATTTCACGCCAAGCTTTACCTGACTCAACAACTTGCCCTGGGAAGGTTTTTTCTACCTCTAAGAGTGACTCGCTTGATTCTGGAACACCAAAGAAGCCATAACATCCTGGCCAATCAGGGCAACCCAGCCCTGCATCAGTCAGTCGAACGTAAGCCCCAAAAACAATGACAATAAAAGCTAAAACAATAGCGATGAGTGTTATTTTTTTATTGTATGGCATCCGCTAGAATGGCATGGTTTTAAATGCTAATTAACCCGTTAATGTCATAAAGAGGCTTCTAACATGGAACACCCAGGTGCCTTCAACGGATAGAATCCCAACCAGTGCCAGTAAAAATAAAGGGGGTAAGCAGATTGCGTATAAAAATGCCATGCGTTCCCAAGCCATATGCATAAAGACTCCCACTACAAGACCTGCCTTCAAAAAGGCAAATATTGTTACCAAAAACCAACGAAGATAGCCTTCAACCTCAGCATAATCAACGCCATATGAAAAACCGCTCAATACAAACAAAAGGATCCAAACACTAATATACAAACTAAAAGGATGCTCTGTCTCAGGAGCGTCTCCTGGATAGAAACTGGGGTGTTTAAATGGTTTTTCTTCTTGTGACATAGTTAATTCCTACCATAAATAAAAGAATGCAAAAATAAAGATCCAGACCAAATCTACAAAATGCCAATAAAGACCTGCCACCTCAACAATCTGATAATCATCGAGCCGATCATAACGTCCTTGAAGCACCCTAACAGCAATCGTCGTTAAGTAAACCACCCCAATGGAAACATGCAATCCATGAAATCCTGTGATCATAAAAAAGAATCCGCCAAATTGATCGGCACCAAATTCGTTGCCCCAGGGTCGGATGCCCTCTTCAAGAATTAATTTGCTCCACTCAAATATTTGCATGCCTACAAAACCAACTCCGCCTAAGGCGGTTAATAGAATCAATACCCCTGTTTTAACACGTTGTTTCTTGTAGCCTGAAGTCACAGCCATAGCCATGGTTCCACTACTACTAATCAAAATAAAAGTCATGATTGCTATGAGCAACAATGGGATGTCTGAACCACCGACATGGAGTGCAAAAACTTCACTGGTATTAGGCCATGGCTCTATTGTTGTGAGTCTTACCGCCATATAAGCAGATAAAAATGAGCCAAAAATAAAAGTATCGCTCACGAGGAATATCCACATCATGGCTTTACTCCAACGAACTTTAAAAGCTTGAACGTCTGAAGACCAATCTGCAACGAGTCCTTTTAAATTATCAGGTACATGGTCTGCATGTGATACGTGATTATTTGGCATAAAAAAGTCCTTAGATTATGTAGTTAATAAAATAGAAAATAAAAGCGCCCAGACAAGTAGCATGTAATGCCAATAAATTCCCAACAAACCTATTGTGTGCTCTGTTGCAGTATTTTCACTTCCTAGAAAAACCTTAAAGCTCACTCTTAGCCAAGCAACCATGCCACCTAAAACATGCATAACATGGAGTGCTGTAATTAAATAAAAGAATGTGTTTGCAGGGTTGCTTGCGATAAAGTACCCAACCGCATTTAGCTCTTGCCATGCTGTGACTTGACCTAAAGTAAACAAAGTGCCAAAAATCCCAGCTGCTACCAGACCAATTTTAATATTTGTTGGGTTTCCAGATTTAGCTCCTTGTTTAGCCCATATCATTCCAACACTTGCTAAAACTAAAGCGCCTGAATTAAACCATAACAATGTAGGCATAGGCAGTGACTGCCAATCTGCAAAATTCATTCTAAAAAGATACGCATTGGTAATAAATAAAAACAAAATAGAAATCACCGTCATCAACAAATACATAAAGACCTGTGCATGAGTTAACCCCATAAACTTTTCTTTTTCGTTGTTAATAACTTCAGTCATAATTATTAAGTAATATCCTCATCCGCTACATTCTGTGGAACAAAGTCAGCAGTTGCGCCAGGTAGACCGTAATCATAAGGCCAGCGATGAACAACTGGTAACTGTACGTCCCAGTTTCCATGCCCTGGAGGTGATTCAAGAGCTTGCCATTCTAATGTGCATGCGCCCCATGGGTTGCTGCCTGCTTTCTTTCCTTTGTAGATACTAACTACAAAGTTGTACAACAAGATGAATTGAGCTGCGCCTACGATCAATGCACAAATCGTAATAAATTGGTTGAGATCATTAACCGATTGAGGAATAAAATCATATTGTTCGTTTGAATAGTAACGCCTAGGAACACCTAGAAAGCCGATATAATGCATTGGGAAATAAATCAAATAAGTCCCAACAAAAGTTATCCAAAAATGTATTTTGCCCAAGCGGTCATCGAGCATTCTTCCTGTAACGGAGGGATACCAATGATAGAGGCCGCCATACAAAGCTAAGACTGGAGAGACTGCCATCACCATATGAAAATGGCCTACAACAAAATACGTATCAGAAAGGGGAACGTCTACCGCAACATTACCTAAAAATAAACCTGTTAGCCCGCCAATCAAAAATGTGATTAAAAAAGCTAAACAATACAGCATGGGAACAGTCATTCTGATATTCGCGTTCCACAATGTAATGACCCAGTTATAAACCTTAATGGCTGTTGGTATAGCAATAATCAGCGTTGTAGTGGCAAAAAAGAAACCTAAATAAGGGTTCATTCCAGCAACATACATGTGATGAGCCCAAACAATAAATGCAATTCCAGCAATAGCAATTAATGCCCAAACCATCATGTTGTAGCCAAAAATATTTTTTCTAGCATGGCAGCTGATTAACTCAGAGATAATGCCAAATGCTGGCAAGGCAATAATATACACTTCAGGATGGCCAAAGAACCAAAATAAATGCTGAAATAAGACCGGGCTTCCGCCACCATAATCCAAAACTTCTCCGCCTTTGAAGATTTCAGGCATGAAGAAACTGGTCTCTAAAACACGATCAAAAATAAGCATGATTGCTCCAACCAAAAGAGCTGGGAAAGCAAGTAATCCTAAAAAAGTCGCTAGAAAAATACACCATATAATCAAGGGCATTCTCATCAAAGTCATGCCTCGGGTTCTTGATTGAAGCACTGTAGTGATGTAATTCAAACCGCCCATAGTGAAGGCAATAATAAAAACTGCGAGTGATGCCAACATAAGAATGATGCCCGCACCATCAGCCCCTGGTGTGCCCTCTAAGATTGACTGTGGTGGATAGAGCGTCCAGCCTGCACCTGTGGGGCCACTTTCAACAAAAAAACTAGACACCAAAATTAAAACAGAGAGTAAATAAAACCAAAAACTAAGCATGTTTACAAATGGGAATGCCATGTCTCTAGAGCCCAACATTAGCGGTATTAAGTAGTTACCAAACCCGCCTAAAAATAGGGCTGTAAGTAGGTAAATCACCATAATCATTCCATGCATAGTGACGTCTTGGTAATAACTGCCTGCATCAATGGATTCAAACAATCCTGGAAAACCCAACTGCATCCTCATCAATAAAGATAAAAACATTCCAGTAAGGCCAATTGCCAAAGCAATGCAAGTATATTGCAATCCTATAACCTTGTGATCTTGTGAGAAAACATAACGTCCCCACCAGCCCTTGGGCTCATGCAACGGTTGTCCTTCGTATGCTGAACTTTGTTCCATTTTATTTATACTCCTTTCTTCTTAAACATCTCAATCAAAATTTATTCTGAGAGAGTTTCTATATATTCTACTATCGCGTCCAATTCATCGTCTGACATTTTATAAGCAGGCATTACTGGCGAATACCCTTGAGCAGTTTTTGCATTGGGGTTAGTAATTGACTCTTTAATGTATTCGGCATCAACAATGACTGTTTCTCCACTAGTCAGCATCCTTTGTGAGCCAAAACTATTCTTCCATGTTGGGCCTATGCCATTTTTCCCATTGTCGCTATGGCAAGCAACGCAACCAAGCGTTTGGGCAATTTGTTTGCCTTGGCCTTTAGTGCCTTCATTCATGGTGTCAAAAAAAGTGGGTTGCTCTGTAAGCCAACTCTGAAAATCATTCATCGTATCAACGGTTATAATGCCACGCATTGCGAAATGGCCGGTGCCGCAATATTCAGCGCAAGCAACCTCATAGGTTCCCAATACAGTTGGTGTAAACCAAAGATTGGTTTGTTGTCCTGGGACCAAATCCATTTTTGCTCTAAATTGTGGAATATAAAAATCATGTAATACGTCTTTAGATCTAAGTTGAAAAACCACAGGTTCATCGATGGGTAGGTGTAAGTGGTTTGACCTAATTAAAATATCGTCTTGTGAATTAGGATCATTTGGATCCAAACCAAAAGTATTTTTTGAGCTGAACAACCTTCCGCTGGTGTTGCCATAAACATCATCTTCTCCTGGAAAGCGATACGTCCATACCCATTGCTGACCTACCCCTTCAACCTCCATAGCATCTTCTGGTAGATTCACATAGTCATTCCAGGCAATCAAGCCTGGGGCTAATAAAATAATAACGCCTATTGTTGTGACCACCGTCAATATGACTTCAAGCTTAGTATTCTCAGGTTCATATTCAGACTTGTGCCCCTCTTTGTAACTAAACTTAACAACACAATAAATAATAAAGCCTGAAACCAATACAAACGCTACGCCTGTCACCCAGAGAGAAATTATAATTGTTTGGTCAAGCGATCCCCAATTGGAGGCCAATGGTGTAAACCACCAAGGTGTTATGAAGTTCCATAAAACAGTACCAATGACAATGATTGTCGCGACGATTGCAAAAGCCATCAAATACCTCACAAATGATTAATTAGACGTGTGCATTATGATAAAAAAAACTAAAGAATTCAATTCTGACAGGCAATCAAAATAAGATAAAAAATAGAAAGTATATTACTCGGGTATTTAGACTAAAAAAGTTGCTGGGATAAAATACCTACAAAGATGACTCCACCCACATGGTTATTTATCAGAAAAGCTTTGAAACAGGCGCTTGGCTCTCTGTTTTTAATTAATATTTGTTGATAAAAAAATAAGCAAGCAACAATGGTCATGCATAGAAAATAAGAAAGGCTCATATTAGCCAGAACGCCTGCATAAGAAAACAAAAAAACCACTATGCTCTGCATTATTGCGGTAATTAGTTTGTCGTGCTTTCCGAAGAGTCGAGCGGTTGAAAAAATACCAACTTTTTCATCGTCTATTTTGTCTGCCATCGCATAAAAGGTATCGTAGGCAATTATCCACAATATTGTACCTGTCCAGATAAGATAGAAAACTGGATCAAATGTTTTTTCAGAGGCTACATAAGCCATAGGGATACACCAACTAAAAGTAACGCCAAGAACCATTTGCGGAGCAGCAAAAAACCTTTTGAACAGTGGGTAAATTATTGTTAGCCCCAATCCAATGACTGCATACAATAAGACCTCTTGGTTTAACTGAATAACCAAAATAAAGGCCAACAAAATAAGTAAAAAAAAGATGCTCCAAGCCTCTTTTTTAGAAACAGATTTAATCACTAAGGGTCTGTTTTTGGTCCGCTCTACAGAACTGTCTAGGTCTTTATCAAAAATATCATTGATGACACATCCAGCTGAGCGCATGACAAAAACGCCTATAGTAAAAATTATAATAAGAAATGGTTTCGGTTGGCCATCGCTTGCTAACCACAAACTCCATAAAGTCGGCCACAATAAAAGTAAATACCCTATAGGACGGTCAGCTCGTATAAGTTTTATAAAAGACAGCGCCCTTAGTGAACCTCTTAATTGCTCAGACATTCTATTCCTGGCAAAAATAATTCAACAGTTGATAAGCTGTTATTTCCTAGACTGAATGTGGATCGTCTTGCCCAAATTAATGACTGTTTTATTTCTAAGATTCCTATGTTTTCTAGTTCAGAGTTTTCTATATAAAAACAATTATAAGAAAAATCACTTCTTACAGCTTCGTCGATATTTTTTAAGGCCTCTCCTAATGTGTTTTCTCCTAATGTGTTAATCCAAGGATGTTCGCTGAGGGTTTTTTCTGGCGTTTTAGTTTGCCCAAGTATGTATGGTCTATTACTTGATAACATGGCGATTTCTCTTACAAATATTTTTTTGCTGTTATCTTTCTCGTCTTCATCAAAATACTCTTGGAGGACTTCAAACTGATAATCAGCAATATTGTTTCTGAGCTTGTTTGTCAAAAGTGATGTTTCTGTGAGCCATGACTTTAAGGCTGAAGAAACAACATGCTGTTCAGCAATAGCCTCAATATTCGTCCAGTTATTGCTATTAGGTCCGCTCTTTATAAGGTTAAATATATTTGGCATAAGTTGCTATATAAAAAGGCTAGTCTAGCTATATTTTAAACTTTTCGATACTCGATTTGATTGCCTACCCATCGGTGTATCAGTTTTTCAGCTTGTTTGGGGTAGTTTTCCTCGAAATCTGCACACAGTTTATTAATTTTTGGAAGCAAGTGAGCGTCTCTTGCAATATCTGCAATTTTCAGCCCAATAATTCCCTTTTGCTTCGTTCCAAGAAGTTCCCCCGGTCCTCTAAGCTCAAGATCTTTTTCAGAAATATAAAAACCATCATTGCTTTCTCGAATAGCGCTTAATCTCATTTTTGCCATAGATGATAAAGGTTTTTTATAGATTAATATGCATATACTCTTATGCTCCCCTCTACCAACTCGTCCTCTTAGTTGGTGTAATTGAGAAAGGCCTAAACGTTCTGAGTTTTCAATAACCATAATGCTGGCATTGGCAACATCAACACCCACCTCAATCACCGTTGTTGCAACCAAAACATCTTGTTTTCCCTTTTTAAAATCAAGCATGGCTTTGGTTTTTTTCAACGAGTCTAGCTTCCCATGAACAAGCCCGATACTACAATTTTTGAGTTTTGATTTAAGGTTTTTATGGGTCGTCTCAACAGCCTCAAAATTTAATTCTTCAGATTCCTCTATTAAAGGACATACCCAATATATTTGTCTATTTTTTTTAATTTCATCCATAACCCTCAATACCACACCCTCTCTCTTTTCCTCTGAAACTACGACAGTTTCAATAGTCCCCCTACCTTTAGGCAGTTCATTTATTACAGAAGAATCTAAATCTCCATAAGCTGTCATGGCAAGTGTTCTTGGGATTGGCGTTGCTGTCATAATAAGTTGATGAGGAACAGAGCCTGAGATTGATTTATTCATTAAGCTTAGGCGTTGGTCAACTCCAAATCGATGTTGCTCATCCACCACCACTAACGCTAAATTATTATAATTAACCGCCCCCTGAAATAAGGCATGGGTGCCGATAATAATACTAGATGTACCGTCTTCAATAGAGCCAAGAATTTGTTTTTTTTCTTTTGCGGGCAACTTACTTTTAAGTAAAACCACCTCAATACCCAATGGGTCAAACCAAACCTTAAGATTATTGTAATGTTGTTCGGCAAGAAGCTCGGTTGGTGCCATAAAGGCAGCCTGTGCGTTACTGCCTGCTGCTATAGCAATAGCGAGTGCCGCTACTACTGTTTTTCCTGAGCCAACATCGCCTTGGAGTAACCTCATCATTGGCCTTGGCACCATAAGATCCTCTTCTATCTCTCTAACAACTCTTTCTTGTGAGTTAGTTAAAGTGAACGGCAGTTGCTTTATTAGGTTGTTTTTTTCTTTTATGTTTTTTAAAGCAATAGCTTTATTTAATTGTGTTGTTCTTTTTATTCTTTTTAACGCTAGTTGGTTGGCAATAAGCTCTTCTGTTACTAGTCTTAGTTTTGCAGGCGAAAAACCTTCTTCTTGTTCTGTTTTTGGCGGACTATGGATCGCTTCAAGAGACTCTCCTAGGGGCATCACATGAAGTAAATCAGCTATTTCTTTAGGTAATAATTCTTCAACTGAGTTTAACTGAGAATCCAATGCTAGTTTAATCATACTTCTTAATTTGCCTTGTGATAGACCTTTTGTTGATGGATATATTGGGGTCAATGTTGAAGCTAAAGGTGGAATATTATCTGGGTCGATAATTTGGTATTCGGGGTGAATGATTTCTACGCCCGTTGCTGTCTTTCTAACCCTCCCAAAACATCGAACCAGGGTGTTTCTAGATAAGTTTTTAGCTTGTTGATTAGAAAAACTAAAAAAGCGAAGTGTCACCATCCCAGTATCATCAGACAATTGAGACAAAAGAGTTCTTCTTCCCCTGTAGACAATATTAGTTAATAAAACCCTTCCTTGTATTAAAACCTGTTGGTCATGGCTTAGGGCGCCAATTGGTGTAACCAGTGTTCTATCCTCATAACGAATTGGCATTAAAAATAATAAATCTATCTGGTTATGAACATCCAGTTTTGTGAGTTTTTCCTCAATTGCCGGACCTACACCCCTCAAGCTTGTTAAATCATTAGACATAGAGTGGTCAATAATTAATATTATAAAGGAATGTGGGCAACAGCCTCTATCTCTATGGATGAGTTCTTGGGTAGAGCTGAAACCTCAACAAGTGCTCGAGCAGGGTAAGGAGGCTCAAACAATTCAGTCATTAAACTATTAATCACATCAAAGTTGTTTATGTCTATTAGATACACATTTAACTTAATTATATTTTTTAGTGAGGCCTCCTGCTCCATAAGAATAGCCTCTATATTTTTAAACACCTGTTCTGCTTGGTCCCTCAAACCCCCATTCACTAAGTTGCCTGCTTTGTCCAAAGGAATTTGTCCTGAAAGGAAACACAGTCCGTTATGATTTATAGCCTGCGAATAAGGCCCAATTGCTTGGGGTGCATTTCTTGTTTTTACTTCTATGGTTGCCATTAATGCATGCTCCTAGTAACTTTTTTTACGCTTTGCAGTACTCTAATTTGTTTAATAATGTCTGCAAGATATTTACGGCTTTCCACCTGGATTTGAAAAAGCAAATCAACAGTATCATCCTCGTACTCAGCCGCAATTGAAACCTGTTCAACATTGCAACCATTGTCAGCAATTTTTCCTGCAATTTCAGCAAAAGAACCTGGTTTGTGTTTTGCATGTACTGTAATTTCAGTGGACAACATATGGTCCACATTGTCCACCCACTCCACGCTGATCCAACGACTTATTTCTTTTATAAAAGAGTTTACATGTAGGCATTTTCTTCTGTGAATAACAAGGCCTTTGGTTTTGCTTAGGTGGCCAATAATTGCATCTCCAGGAATGGGGTGGCAACAGTTAGAAAATGTTATGGAAACGCCTTCAGTTCCTTTAATCAATAATGGTGCATGGTCAAGGCTAGCATGGTTTTCTTGTTGCTCGCCCAACATCATTTGAGCAATCAGCAGGGGGTTTTTATCTCCCAAGCCAATATTTTCATAAAGCTCATCCATGTTTTTAAAGGCTAAGCTCTCCAACAATACCTGGATTTGTTTTTTTGATATGTTTCTTTGTTTTTTTCCTAGTGTGTTGAGGGCGTTATTAAATAGTCTTTTTCCTAATGCCCTTGTTTGGGCGCTTGTTAGGTTTTTTAGATAGCTTCTAAGGTTATTTCTTGCTTTAGCTGTTGTAATAAATGAAAGCCAATTTGGATCAGGGTTAGAGTTTTTAGAGGTTAGAATTTCAATGGTTTGACCGCTTTCAATTAAGGTTCTTAATGGCATTTGTACTTTGTTGATTTTTGCACCTATGCAGCTATTGCCCAAATCACTATGGACCGCATAAGCAAAGTCAACGCAGGTTGATTTTGAAGGCAATCTAAAAATTTTTCCTTTTGGGCTAAAAACATAAACTTTATCAGGAAAAAGATCGACCTTAACGCTTTCTAAGAACTCTTCCGGATGACTAACGCCTTGGATCTCTTGAATAGAAGCTAGCCATTCTCTGGCCCTAGCCTGAGGCGATGCGTCGCTTGGGTTTTCGGATTTATATTTCCAATGTGCGGCAATACCATTTTCAGCAACACGATGCATTGCTTTGGTTCTAATTTGAACCTCAATAGGGGTCCCTCCAGGGCCCAATAAACTTGTGTGGATAGATTGATAACCATTCACTCTAGGTATTGCTATATAATCCTTAAACTTACCCATAATTGGCTTATAAACCTCATGCACCAAGCCAAGCACTTGATAGCAATCATGAACATCGTCTACAACAATTCTTAAGCCGTACATATCCACAATTTGATCTAGTGATAAGTGTCTTTTCTTCATTTTTTTATAAACACTAAAAAGATCTTTCTCCCTTGCTTCTATGTCATGAAGGATGGTTTCTTCGTTTAATTTATTAGAAATTCTTGTTGATATTTTTTTTAAAATTCTCTTTTGGTTGCCCAGCCTCTTTTTTAGCGCTTTGCTTATTATTTTATATCGATAGGGGTAAGCAAACTTAAACGCCTCTTTTTCCAACAAGACCTTCATCTTAAAAATTCCCAGTCTATTAGCAATAGGGGCATAGACCTCTAACGTTTCTTTCCCTATTCTCATTTGTTTTTTTGTATCAAGGGCGCCTAAGGTTTGGATGTTGTGAAGTCTGTCGGCTAGTTTGATTAAAATAACTCGAATGTCTTGAACCATTGCAAGCATCATTTTTCTAAAACTCTCCGCTTGTCTTTGATTGTTGTCTGCATACTCTATTTGATCTAATTTGCTTACGCCATCAACCAAAGAAAGTATTTCACTGCCGAACTCTTCTTGCAAAAGCTCTTTGTTAAGGGTTGTATCCTCTAACACATCATGCAATAAGCCAGCTGAAATAGTCTCTTTATCTAGCTTTAGTTCTGCAAGTGTTGTTGCTACAGCAGTTGGATGGTGAATATAAGGCTCGCCAGACTGTCTGGACTGATGCTCATGAGAAATACTTGAGAAAACATAAGCTTTTTTTACAACCTCCCGATCATCCTCGCTAAGATAATCCAAACAATATAAAAGTTGCTTTAAAAGCTTGGGTGGTCTTTTTTGCAGCATTAATGCTGCCGATTCTAGAATATTATCCATAGAACTATTATTTTATACCTAACGAGGCTATAAAACATTGCTACAAAAATATTTTTATACCTTTTGAGAGGAAACTATTCTCGCTTGTGGGTTTAAACCAGCTATTCTTGTTCGGCTTTAGCTAGTTCCTCAGCCAGTTCTTTTTCTAGGTCATTTTCAGTTTTGTGAAAATCAGGGTTGTCTAAATGCCCTTCAGCAATTTCCCTTAAAGCTAGCACTGCTGGCTTATCATTCTCATCGTCCTCAAGAAGGGTTTCTGACCCATTGGCTATTCTTCTTGCGCGCTTTGCGGCTAGATTAACAAGGTTGAAAACACCGTCGGTGTGCTCCAAACAATCTTCTACTGTGACTCTTGCCATAATAATACTGCTCATGAAAAATTAAGAGACACAAGCCTACTTGGTTGAAAAGATAAGTCAAATACTTTGTTTTTATATTTTGAAGCTATTGATAATTGAGAGCTCATGCTCACTAATGGGTTTTTTATGTCCTTTATATTGCTTAACAAAATTAATTATCTCATCGCAAGTTAGCTCTAGGTCCTTGTTTACAAAAGTAGCATCGTAATTAATGGAGTGTTGTATGTCATTGATTGCTTCTTTAAACCTAAGGTTTATTTCTCCCACAGAGTCTGTCCCTCTCTTATCTAAGCGTTTTTTCAACTCTTCCTTGGAAGGTGGAATTAAAAACAAAGTCAAGCAATTGAGTTCTGTTTTTCTCACTTGGTTTGCCCCCTGCCAGTCAATTTCTAAAATCACAGTTTTGCCTTCTTTTATTGATGCTTCTACTTCTTTTTTTGGTGTTCCATAGAGGTTTCCAAAAACCTCTGCGTATTCAAAAAAAGCATGTTCCGCTGCCATGGCCTCAAAGACAGGGATGGAGACAAACCTATAGTCGTCACCATCTATTTCATTGTCTCTTTTTGATCTTGTTGTATATGAGATTGAAGCAACCATGTTGGGGTTGTCTTGAATAAGCTTTCGAACGACAGTTGTCTTACCTGTGCCAGATGGTGCTGAGATTATTAATAATGATTTATTTTTAGGCAACATTTAACTGATTCAATATATAATTATTTGAGATTAATGGTTAAGTATATTCTATTATTTATTTCATGAAAGTTAAGACTTTAGTATTGGCATCATCCAACAATCACAAAGCAAAAGAGATTGGGATGATACTAGGGAGAAATTACCAAATCAAAACGCAAGAGGAGTTTGGTGTCCCCTTTGTCCCGGAAAATGGCAAAACATTTTCAGAAAATGCTTATATCAAAGCAAGCCAACTAGCCAAGAATATCTCTATACCTGTGATTGCAGATGATTCTGGACTAGAAGTATTATCCATTAACAATCAGCCGGGAATCTATTCTGCAAGATATGCCTCTATAGGGGCAACGGATGAAGAAAATATTAACAAGCTTTTGGGTGCGCTAAAAAACATGCCCAACTCAGAGAGAAACGCGAAATTTATCTGCTCTTTGGTATTGATTGAAGACCATGATAAACAAAAAATCAGTTATTTTAATGGGGAGTGGAAAGGAGAGATAGCAAATAAAAAAACTGGTCATCATGGTTTTGGTTATGACCCAATATTTTTTGTGCCTTCTTTAAAAAAAACAGCAGCAGAGTTACCTGAAGAAATAAAAAACAAAGTAAGCCACCGTGCAATTGCCATAAACAAGCTGAAAAACTATCTTGAAAATCAATAAAAGAAAACATATTTATGATAATAAATTAGCGTTAAATCAATAAGCTAGAGTCTGTCATTTCTTCTTTTTTCACGCGCCTAGTCTTTGGTTGCTCTCGGTATTGAGGGTTAAATAATGGTGTAATTATGCACAGCCCCAAACAAACATTGATTTTGATTTATATAGATAGGCTATGTTTCACATATATTACAGTAAATCACCCTTGTATCTAATTGATAAACATTAAGATATATGTTTTCTGTATAGTTTTTGTACAATTTTAAGCTTTCCATATAAAACAACGAATTGAGGATGCTTTTTTATAAATATCCACAAAGTTATCCACAGATTTTGTGGATAAAAAAATAGTGCTGTACGGCGAAATACTTCATATTTCCTTGAAAAAACATTTCCAAGTGGTTATGCTTGCCACCCTTAAAAAGTTCTTATACTTTTTTAAGAAAAAAATTAATAATCCAAAGGACAGCCAAGTGAAAGCAAATACACACCCTGATTATAATGAGATTAAAGTGACTTGTTCTTGTGGTGATTCTTTTGTCACAAAATCAACATTAAAAAACGACCTAAGCATTGAGGTTTGTTCTTCGTGTCATCCTTTTTACACAGGTCAACAGAAAATTGTTGATACTGCGGGAAGAGTTGATAAATTTAGAAAGCGATTTGGCATTCAATCATCTTAGTGTTTGTAATTTAGAGTTTTTCAATAGCAATACATGCCCTCAAATAAAAAAACCGTAAGTCTTAGTAACGATGACTTCTCTTCTGAGTTAAGTATTAAAGATGCCAGTGTTGGTCCTTCGGTTGTTGATTTAGCTAACCTAAATAAAGACACAGGCTTGTTTACTTTTGACCCCTCTTATTCATCAACAGCAAGTTGTGAAAGCAAAGTAACTTACATAGATGGTGATGAAGGCATTCTTGAGTATCGTGGATACCCCATTGAGCAATTAGCAAATAAAAGCACTTATCTTGAGGTCTCTTATCTTTTGTTTAATGGTGAGCTTCCCAAAAAAGAAGAGCTGTCAGAATTTAGACATAATGTAAAACACAATATGGTTTTGGACTCAAACCTCAACCAATTGTTCACTGGGTTTTTACCCAATGCTCACCCCATGGGAATGTTGATGAGCTCTGTAGCAGCTCTTTCAACAATCTATCATGAAGACATTGATATCAGGAACCCTCACCACAGAGAAGCTTTCTTTTTTAACGTGCTAGGAAAAATGCCAGTCTTGGTGGCAACAATTTTTAACCAAATCAATGGAACAACAATAGGTAGTTATAATGAAGAACGAAGTTACGCTGAAAACATTCTAACTTTGTTTTTTGGTGGACGTGGAGATTATGAAATCAACCCTGTGTTTTCTCAGGCGCTGGATATTTTATTAGTCTTGCATGCCGACCATGAGCAAAACTGCAGCACTTCATCTGTAAGGCTTACTGGAAGCTCTGGAACAAATCCCTATGCCGCTATTGCAGCTGGAATAGCCGCTCTTTGGGGGCCCTCACATGGTGGTGCAAACGAAGCGGTGGTTAGAATGTTGAAAGAAATTGGGTCGCCTAAAAACATCCCTACATACATCGAAAAAGCGAAAGATAAATCAGATCCTTTCAAGTTAATGGGTTTTGGTCATCGTGTTTATAAAAACTTTGATCCAAGAGCAACGATCATTAGGGGAGAGTGTCACAAGGTTCTGGGGCAACTAAACCAAGACAACAATCCTATGTTTGAGCTTGCGCTACAATTAGAGGAAATTGCTCTAAACGATCAATATTTTGTTGATCGAAACCTGTATCCAAATGTTGATTTTTATTCTGGTGTTATTTATCAAGCAATGGGTATTCCAAAAGAAATGTTTACGGTTATCTTTGCTCTAGCAAGAACCGTTGGTTGGGCCACACATTGGTGTGAGATGATGGAAAATCCAGCCTTAAAAATTGGGCGCCCAAGACAGCTCTATCTTGGTAGCGAAAAAAGAGATTACATCTCAATTGACCAAAGATAAAAACATTTACCTCTTCAACTCCTACCCTTTTTTGTCTTACTATACGATGTAGACGAATTAAGGTTTATTATTATGAGCGATCTAAAAAACAGAATATTTCTCATTGGCCCAATGGGCTCAGGTAAAACCACGGTTGGAAGAAGGTTGGCTTCAATGTTAGGGAAAACATTTTGTGATACCGACAATGAGGTCGAAGCAAAAACTGGTGTTAATATTGCTTATATTTTTGATGTTGAGGGTGAAGAGGGTTTTAGAACAAGAGAGTCGGCAGCATTGTTTGAGAAAGCTCAACTTGACAATATTATTATCTCAACGGGTGGCGGAATAATAGAGCTGAAAGCAAACCGCGAGGTTTTAAAAAATGGCTATGTTGTTTATTTAAAAACAAGTCTTGAAACACAAAAAGAAAGGGCAACCCCGAATGAAAACAGGCCTCTGCTTTTAAATACGAATGCTGAAAAACAACTTACAGAGCTTATGATCAAAAGAAAACCACTCTATGAGGAATCAGCAGATCGGGTTATTATAACTGACGGGCTTACCTCCAAGGCAGTCGCTAAACAAATTTTTGAAGCAATAAATGAATAAAGAAACAGTTAATTTAAAAAGCCATAGCTACCCTATCTTTATTGGCACTGATTCTAGCCTATCCAATGAGGCTGTGTCTGATTTTATCATTGGCAATGATGTTGCAATTATTACCAACGATGTTGTTGGTCCTTTGTATTTAGAAGAGCTTACAAACACAATCAAAGATAAAAATATTGTCTCTTATATTCTTAATGATGGTGAGCAAGAAAAGAAATTAAAAACCATTCACAAGATTATAGATAAACTTCTAGAAGAGGGTTTTGGTAGAGATGCAACGCTTATATCCCTAGGTGGTGGAGTGACCGGAGATATAACGGGGTTTACTGCTTCTATTTTTATGCGAGGAATAAACTTCATACAAATACCAACCACATTATTGGCACAAGTGGATGCCTCTGTTGGAGGTAAAACAGGGGTCAACCATGCGCTGGGAAAAAATTTAATTGGTAGTTTTTATCAGCCAGAATGTGTGGTCTGTGATCCTCGTTTTTTAAAAACCCTAGGAGACAAACAAGTCTCAGAAGGGCTCGCTGAAATAATTAAATACGGCCTTATTTATGATGCAGATTTTTTTGGATTCCTTGAGCAAAACCTTTCTAAGCTTGTTGCTCTAGATAAAGGTGTTACAGGTCATGCGATACAGCGTTCTTGCCAAATAAAAGCAGAGATAGTCTCTCAAGATGAAAAGGAAAGGTCTGTTAGGGCGATCCTTAACTTTGGCCATACTTTTGGTCATGCCATTGAGACCTTAATGGGCTATGATCATTATTCCCATGGTGATGCTGTTTCTATTGGGATGGTTTTGGCAACGAGGCTTTCTGAGTCCATGGGTATGGTTTCAAGCGATGACACGAAGCGAATAATTAAAATATTAGAGGCTGCGGGTCTTCCTGTTACGCTTCCCAGTTTGAATGGTGATGAAATTATTAACGTTATGCTGAAAGACAAGAAAGTAAAAAACAGAAAAATACAATTAGTGCTGCTCAAGAGCATGGGTGAAGCCTACCTGACTTCTGACTACCTTGAAAAAGAATTCAAACAGTTGTTAACTGGAGCATAAGGTGAGCATAGACAACAAAGACCGTTTAATATTTGCTTTGGATGTTCCTGAGGTTGATAGAGCCAAAGAGTTGGTTTCTGAGCTGGGAGACAGTGTTTCTTTTTATAAAATTGGAATGGAACTAATGATGACAGGTGAATACTTTAACCTCCTTGATTGGTTGGTGGAGAAAGAAAAAAAAGTGTTTGTGGACCTAAAGTTATTTGATGTACCTGCAACAGTTTCAAAATCCGTTAAGCGCTTAAGTCAAAGAGGCGCTTACTTTACAACCATACATGGAAACCAAAGCATGATGGAAGCAGCAGCGGCTGAAAAAGGTGGTTTAAAAATACTGGCTGTTACCGCCCTAACCAGTTTAGACCAGGGTGATATTACGGATATGGGTTTTGACTGTGATGTTCAAGACTTGGTTGTCTCAAGAGCTCGAAGAGCTTTTACTGCGGGTTGCGATGGTATTGTGGCCTCGGGAATGGAGCTTGAGCATATCAGGGGTGAGGTGGATGATAAGTTGTTAATTGTAACGCCAGGAATTCGACCCGTGGAGAACAGGCCTACAGACGATCAAAAGAGAGTTGTCACTGTTGAGCAAGCCTTTCAAAGAGGGGCGAACTATATTGTTGTGGGGCGACCAATACAAAATGCTGCAAGCCCTAGGGAAGCAGCGGAAAGCATACAAGCGTCAATTCAGTCAGCTCTTAATTAAACTCAAATACTCTTTCTCATTTAGAATATTGACCGATAGTTTTTTTGCTTTCTCAAGCTTTTTATTCCCAACGCTTTCTCCACATACCAAAAGGTTGGTCGTAGAAGAAATTGCATCTTGAGCCACTGCGCCCAGTGCTTCTGCATTGTTTTTCATGTCATCACGCGACCCTTGTGTCATCTTTCCAGAAAAGACAATTCTCAAACCTGCTATAGGAGAATCAATTTTTTCCATCGTCGAAAGAAGTGGTGTTTGTAATAAATTAAAGCCCAGGCTTAACATATGGGTAATGGTGGTCTTTTGTTGTTTCAGCCCCTCAACAATTGCCTTAGCTGATAAGCTAGCAAAACCATCAATATTGCCTATCTCCTGTTCAGTTAAGTCAAACAAGTCCATTAGTATTGTGTTTTGCAGTAGGCGTTTTGAGTCCCCTTTGCCTAGTTGGGCAACGCCAAAGCCTGCTAAAAACCTCCAGTCTTCTATTTCAGCATTAAGGGCTCGCTCAAGTTCCTTTCTTAAATTCTTTGATTGTGTTTCTCCAAAACCAGCTTTCTGAAACGCTTCTTCATCGGCCGCAAAAATTCTCTTCAGCGTATTAATCTCTGCTGAAACCATTTTTTCTATACTTTTTGGCCCAAAACCATCCACTTGGCCATGGAGCTTGAAAAAATGTCCCAATGAGGTGGCTACTTGGGCGGGGCACTTATCATGGTTAGGGCAAACAAGAAAATCAGAATCCCAAAATAAATCGTTCTGGCATGAGGGGCATTTATTTATAATGGTTGTTCTTTTTGTGGTTTGAATCACTGAAACAATTTTTGGAATAACTTCTCCAGAGCGTTCTGCCTCAACAACTGCGCCTGTACCTAACCTTAAAGCCTTTACATTGCCTGCATTATGGGCCGTTATCCTAGAGACGATTGCCCCTGAAAGCTCAATGGGCTCAACCTCTAGCACTGGTGTCACCCTGCCCGTTCTTCCGGTTTGCCAAGTGATTTTTTTAACGTTTGTTTGTTTGGTTGGAGAGCGTTTTTTTATCGCTATTTGCCATCGATTATGATGATTGGTTGCGCCCAACAATGTTTTCATTTTCGTGTGTGTAATTTCAGCAACCACGCCATCAGTGGGGTAAACACAGTCTTTAATAATTTGGTCTTGGACTTTCTCATGTTGGTCAATTAAATCGCTAAAGCCGCCCTCCCATCGATCCAGTGTGGTGTAAGGAACAAAGCGGACGGCTTTATCTTTTAGTGCCTGAATAAAGTCTTTATTAACCTCATCAGAGTTCACCACACCAACACAGATGTTTCTTGGGTGTGCGTAACCTAATTTTTTAATGTGTTTGTCAAAATAGTCTGTCTCCATCACAAGCTCACCAACGCCTGAAATGCCTTTTCCATCGTCCACAACGCCTTTGTCAAAAACTGAGGTAATATCGTTTCCATGAATGCCATCGCCACGACTGGCTAACAGCCCGTCCTCTCTTCTCATGGCGGCAAGCCCATCTAGTTTTGCGGTGACTATGATTGACAATGTATTGGGATCAATATTGTTTTTGCTGGCTTCTTTTTTAATGCGTTCAATCCATTTTTGCGTCTCCTCAATGGAGTAGGACTTTTCAGTGCTGAGCATGGGTATAGGGTGTTTTAGTCTAGCTTCCCCAAAGCTTGGCTCTAGCTCAACCTCATGCAAAAAAGAATGGTTGGGCTCACGCTTTTTCAGCTCGGCTAAATACCCATGATCATAGGTATCATCATCAATGATTGGTGAGCCACTTCTGTATGCTTGCGATGCTTTTTTTAAGAAGCTTACTAGAGCATCAGTTGTGAGTAATTTAGGGTTGCTTTCATTCATAAACAAAAAATTCTATGGTGTTATTTTACCATATCATCGGGCATATCTGTTGTTGAAATGAAGGAGATTTAGTTGCTTGTTAACAAAGGCAAAATTTGGCCCCAGGCTGTTTTCTCAATTTCAATATGGCCCTCCACATTAGGGTGTATGCCATCCGACTGCATCAGGTTGTCGGTGATCATTTGTTTGAGCGTTCCTTGGATAAGCACTAAACTATATTCGCTGGCCAAGCTTGAAAATATATCTTGAAAGCTCCTTGTATAGATCTCGCCATAATTGGGCGGCAGTTGCACACCCATCAAAACAACAGTGATGTTTTTGTTTTGAGCAATGTCAATCATGCCTCTCATATTTTTCCTAACCGCCTTCAAAGAGGTGCCCCTTAGGCCATCGTTCCCTCCCAGTTCTAAAATTAAAAAACTGGGTTGGTGTTTGTCAATTAACTTAGGCAATCGTGAAAGTCCTCCAGATGTTGTATCCCCACTAATTCCTGCGTTAACAACGCTGTATTTCAAATTGTTTTTAAGCAGTCGTTTTTGCAGCAAAGAGGGCCAAGCCTGCTCGTAATTGACACCCAGGCCTGCGCTCAAACTGTCGCCC
>Ga0209403_10002859_pt1 | contig 20079 bp, 15 predicted proteins | sample ArcticOcean_MG_C_8_FD_187440 | JGI IMG/M metagenome (GOLD analysis project Ga0209403, IMG submission 187440) | Marine microbial communities from western Arctic Ocean - ArcticOcean_MG_CB11_86 (SPAdes) (version 2) | ecosystem: Environmental > Aquatic > Marine > Oceanic | place: Arctic Ocean... | reverse complement strand
AGAAGTCTTAGTAACATTGCATCAGCAGAACCTAGCGTCTGTTCATGGATTGGAGGCCCGTCCGTTCTATACATTACTGATGTCATGTCTCTTCCATTACCAGTTGAGTATCCCATTGATTTCCATAATGAATCAATAGTCATATCATTATTAGTATGATTTAAAACTTTTTGACCAAAGGCTCTAAGTGGATCTGAAATATCAGCTAATAAATCTGTTAGTCTATCTCCATCTAAGTCAGTAGCTAATATAACACATTCTTGATTCTCTATTAAATCCCATATCAACAATCCATAATTTGTATCAGCTATATGTTGTTCGATTCTTCCAGACCAATTTTCCATACCTTTTTTAAAATCTTTAGGGAGAAGAGATATAATTTTATCAATATTTTCTTTATGTTCTTCGTATGCATTAACTGCCCACTTACGTCCAATTTCAAATTTAGTATCTTCAAGTAACCAAATAAGTAATCCTGCATTTATTCCATCTTCCATTGCTTGAGTTGGTTTAAATGCGACGCGACCTAATTTACCAGTATCATTAATCATTTTTAAAAATAAACGACATGCGTAAGCCATTTGTATACCAGGAGTATTCATTTCAGTATGAACAATTCCAGTTTTCTTATTTACTGTAAATTTTGATTTATCTTGTGAATATGGAAGGCAAGGCATACATCTTACTACCGTAATAGGTCCATAAGGACGAACATTACAATAAACACCAGCTTGTGTTCTAAGTGGAGCGTTTCCTGACTTACCCATTACAACAACTTTATTTCCTAACTCATCATTTACATATGCATCACCGGCCGTAGACCACTTTATTGAGGTATTTTGCATATTACCAAACCAACTTAATGATTCTAACTTGGTGTCATGTCTAATTTGAGACCACATAGGGACTGCATAAAACGGAAGGTTTAAAATATCTGCTGCAGCTATTGTACCTAATAATGCATAAGCGTCTGTAAGTGAGTGACACACAGGGTTAATTGATTGACCGTGTTTGCCACCTTTCCATACTGTAGCGTTTGGGTATCCTTTGGGCCTTACATCTGTTTCTGAATAAAGATTATTAAGAAGGGTTTTTAAATCACCACCTTGAGATTCTGTTTTAGCAATTTGCATTAAATCTAACATTTTTTTTCCTTATTTTTTTAAATACGAGTTAACTAGAGACAAAAGTATAAAATTGTTTCAAGATAATTTAATTATTTCTAGCTAAATACATTATTTAATCAAATTTTAAATATTATTTAAAAATTTTTTTAATAATTCAACATCTTTGACTTCTTCAAAATAATTTAAATTTTGTGGGCTCATAAAGCCTTCACTGATTACATTGTTAATTAAAACTATAAGAGGGTCCCAATAACCAGAAAAGTTTAATATACCTATATTTTTATTTTTAATTAAATTTAATTGGCACCAAGTTAAAACTTCAAAGCATTCATCTAATGTTCCGATACCACCAGGTAAAATTAAAAATGCATCTGATTTATTATACATTAACTGCTTTCGTTCATGCATTGTTTTCGTAATGATTAATTTTGTATTAAATTTATTGGGAAAAATGGTATTAATATTATCTTCTTTTATAAAAAAATTAGGGATTATTCCTGTTGTATTCGCTCCAAAAGCAATGCTGGAACTAGCAACTGAGCCCATCATACCACTTTCTCCTCCACCAAAAACTATATCAAAATTATTTTCTGCAATAGTTTTTCCCACAAGATTAGCTAATTCTTTATTAGACTTATCTATTCCGGATGATGAACCGGCAAAAATACAAATATTTTTTTTCAACTTTTACCTAACTTAATAATTTATTTTTAAAAAATGATATCTAATTATATATATTTATTTTAGAATATATTATATTTTTTTCTAAATATAGCTAAGGTTTTTTAATGGGGTTTTCAAAAGTTATATATTTTCTTTTTGGAGGAGGCGTATTAGCTAGCATTGCTATTTTAATTGCATTATATCAGCCCGCAACAATAGAAGAAAAAGATATTGTCGTCCCATTGGTTAAAGAAGTAATCGATGCTAAGCCTATAGAGATTAAACCATCTAGAAAAGAATCCAGTGAAATAATAAAGTTAGAAGTAATTAGAGTTAGGCCAGATGGAAGCTTAGTTATAGCTGGAAAAGGGTTGCCTAATTCTAAAGTTGAAATAATTTCTGGTTCTACAGTTATTGCAACCACAACAAGTGATAAAATTGGAGAATTTGTAGCTGTTCCTGAAAAGCAATTAAAAAGTGGGGAACATTTATTAGCTTTTCGTCAGATTACAAAAAATGGGAACATTACTATTGCTAATGAAGCCGTAGCTATAAATGTAACTGGAGGAATAAATGATATTCCTATAGTAGCAATTATTGATAGCGAAGGAAAGCTTGGTGCAAGAGTAATACAAGCTCCAGGTTTAATCGAAAGAAAAATTGAGAATAATGTTAATGAAGAAAAAAAATTAACAGAAAAAATAAATCCAATAATCTCTATTTTAGCATTTACTTATGATGCAAAAGTAGGGCAATTAATTTTGTCAGGAACAGCATATGGAGGAATTCAAATTAATGCAGGTTTTTCTGGCAAAGAAACATCATCAACAAAAATTTTAAATAATAAGTGGTCTTTGACAATACCGGGAAAACTAATATCTGGGAAACAAAAGGTTTCTGCGGTTCTTTTAGGTAAAGATGGAAAAATTTTAAGTAAAAACTCAGTAAATATTTCTGGAAAATCTATACAAAATGCAAACGGAAAAACTTTTATAATTGTACAGAAAGGTGACGCATTATGGAATATTGCATTCAATAGATTAGGATTAGGACAACGTTATATAGACATAGTTGATCTAAATAAAGAGATAATTACCAACCCTAATTTAATTTACCCTAAACAATTATTTGTTATTCCAAGTCAAAATAAAGATTAAAGGCATCAAAAAAATTGCTTGATAAGAAAATAAATAATTACTTAAACCCATATTTTTTTTATTTAGCTAAAATACTTTTTAGATTTAATATTTCAGCAAACTTTATTACTTTAATTGGCTTTGTTTCTGGGTTATTTTGTTTTTATTTTATTATTAACACTAACTTTGTATTAGCTTTTTTGTTTCTTTTTTTAAATAGATTTTTTGATGGATTAGATGGTGCAATAGCAAGGTTAGTTGGAGAAACTGATCTTGGTGCTTTTTATGATATTATATCAGACTTCATTTTTTATTCTTTGTTTCCTATAGCTTTTGTTTGGGTTAACATTGAAAACGCTTATGCCATTTGCTTTTTATTGTTAAGTTTTGTGTCTACTCAATCCACATTTTTAGCTTCAGCTTGGCTCATAGAAAAAAATAAAATATTAATATCAAAAAAAAATATAAAATCTTTTTTTTATATTGGAGGAATTACAGAAGGTTTTGAAACTATAATATGTTTTTCATTAATGTTGTTTTTTAATAACTTTGTTGAATTAATTTCTTATTGTTTTGGAACTTTATGTTGGATTACTTTTGTTTTTCGTATTTGTTATATTAGAAAAGTACTTGCATCTTAATATTTAGTATTTATTTATTATAAACCTTGAAAAGTTTATTGCTTAAATGCTAATAATTAATAATTTTATATCTTTTATAAATTTAGATAAAAATAGGTTATAAAATAATGAATGATAATACAAAAAATCTAACAGAAGAACAATATAGAGTTACGCAACATCATGGAACTGAAGCAGCTTTTTCAGGAGCATATTGGGATAAAAAAGACACTGGAGATTATTTTTGTGTTTGCTGTAATATAAAACTTTTTTCTAGTAACACTAAATATGATTCTGGTTCCGGTTGGCCCGCATTTTTCCAACCTGTTTCCAATAATGTTATAGGGTTGTCTAAAGATAACTCTTTATTTATGGAAAGAACAGAGGTTCATTGTGTGAATTGTGAAGCTCATTTAGGTCATGTTTTTTCTGATGGTCCTAAACCAACAGGTTTACGTTACTGTATAAACTCAGCTTCATTAAGCTTTAATAATATAGAAAAAGAATAGTTGAATGCTTGGATCAACAAAAATTTATGGTTGTTTAGCTGATCCAATTGATCATGTTAAGGCACCAACAATTTTTACATCTATTTTCAATAAAAAAAATATAGATGCTGTAATGATACCTATCCATGTTTCTAAAGATAATTTGAGTGATGTAATTAGTTCTTTAAAGTTAATTAAAAATTTTTATGGAATGACAATAACTATACCTTATAAAACTGATATTGTAACATTTTGCGATTTTTTAGAACCTGATGCGGATAGAACTAAAGCAGTTAACTGGATTAAATTTGATGAAAACCGAAAATTAATAGGAAATAATTTTGATGGTAAAGGCTTTATTAATGGCTTTCTTGAACAAAAGCATTCATTAGCCAATAAATCTATATGTTTATTTGGAACTGGTGGGGCAGGTGTAGCTATTGCTTATGCTTTGGCAAATGAAAATCTTAAAAAATTAACATTTATTAATCGTGATATTAATAAAGCAAATAATCTAAAGAGCAATATCAATAAAATTTATCCTAATTTACATATTCAAGTTTTATCTAATTTTGATTATGCATTGCATGATTTTGATATTGTCATAAATGCTACTAGTTTAGGGTTAAAAAATAATGATAAATTACCCTTTGATGTCAATAAAACTAGATTAGATTGTATTATTGCTGACATTATAATGAATCCAAGTGATACAGAATTACTAAAGCAATCTAAATCTATTGGACGCACTATCCATTACGGTAAATATATGATAGAAAGTCAAATTGAATTGGCAGGAAATTTTTTAAATATTTGGTAGTATATAATAGGATTTAGTATGGAAAAAAAATCAGTTTGGGATCAAAATAAATTAGATCAGTTAAGACATTTATGGTCAGAAGGATTACCAATAACTAAAATTGGACTTGAACTAAATGTTTCAAGAAACGCTATTGCTGGAAAGGCTCATAGATTAGGTTTGCCAAAAAGAAATTCACCGATTTCTAAATTAGGAGAACCTAGAACAAATCATAGAAAAACGGTTACTGAAGAAAATAAAAAAGAATTGCCATTGAAGCTCTTATTAAGAGATGTTGAGTGGTCAAGAAATGCTTGTTGTTGGCCATTCGGTGACCCTAAGCTTCCAGGGTTTAAGTTCTGTGGTATTTCAATAATACCTGGCAGACCTTATTGTGAAGAGCATTCTATTTTAGCTTATACTAATACTAGAGAAAGCTAGAAAATGTACTATGAGTGTAACACCTAAAAAAAGAGAAAATTACAAGCCATTATTATGGACTCCAATAAATATATTACTAGATTTTCAGATTTATAAAAATTATACGTTTGTAACCTCTAATATTTTATTTGAAAAAAATGATCAAAACAATATTAAAAACTTTACATTAGAATCTTCTATTGAATTAAACGGGATTGATTTAGAGACTATTAATTTACAGGTTTCTTTAGATAATAAACCTTTTTATAACATTGATATAAAAATAATATTTATAAATGACGAATTAATCTCAATATCTATTCCTAAAGATGCAGTTCAAGTTAGAATTTTATCTAAAGTTAAACTTTATCCTTCAGATAATTCTTCTTTAGAAGGTTTATATGAATCTAATCAAATGTTGTGTACTCAATGTGAACCAGAGGGATTTAGAAAAATTACTTGGTTTCCCGATCGTCCAGATTGCTTAAGTATATTTAAAGTAAAAATTGAAGCACCATTATCATTTAATACAATGTTATCTAATGGAAATTTAATTGATGAAGGTATCTTAAAAGATTGTAACGATAAACCTATTAGACATTTTAAAATTTGGAATGATCCTTTTCCAAAACCTTCGTACCTTTTTGCTTTAGTTGTAGGTAATTTAGAAGTAACTGTATCTAACTTCACTACTTCTTCTAATAAAAAAATTAATCTTCAAATTTATACAGAAATTGGAAATAAACACTTAACAGGGCATGCCATGAATAGCTTAAAAAAAGCTATGGATTGGGATGAAAGAAAATATGGATTAGAATATGATCTTGAATGCTTTATGATTGTTGCTGTCAGTCATTTTAATATGGGAGCAATGGAAAATAAAGGTTTAAATATATTTAACTCAAAATTTATCTTAGCTGATTTAAATTGCGCTACAGATTTTGATTTGCAAAATATAGAAGCTATAGTTGCTCATGAATATTTCCATAATTGGACTGGTAACAGAGTTACTTGTAGAGATTGGTTTCAATTAACTCTTAAAGAGGGATTAACTGTTTTTAGGGATCAAGAATTTTCAGCTGAAATGAACGATATAGGTGTTAAAAGAATTGAAGATGTAAGACTTCTTCGGTCTATACAGTTTCCAGAAGATGCTGGATCTAATAAACATCCAATTAGACCAGATGAATATTTGGAAATAAATAATTTCTATACTCCTACTGTTTATGAAAAGGGAGCTGAAGTTATAAGGATGATTTATAATTATCTTGGAGAAAAACTTTATAGAAAAGGTATGGACGTTTATTTTGATATGTTTGATGGAAAAGCAGTTACTTGTGAAGATTTTTTAAAAGCATTAGAATTAGGATCTAACTTAGATCTGGATTTATTTAAAAAATGGTACACTCAAGTAGGCACTCCAAAATTAAATATTACAAGGGTTGCTCATAACGATAAAATCACACTTAATTTATCTCAAACCATTAATGAATATAAAAGCTGTTTACCTATACCTATTGCTATATCATTAATAGATAAAAAAGGTGATTTAGTTCAATTCAGCATTAATAATTTAAAACTGCAATATGAGCATATTTTCTTGTTATCAAAAAGTAATGATAAGGTAGAAATATCAGGTCATAAAGATATAGTTATTCCATCTTTATTGAGAAGGTTTTCTGCCCCTGTAAATATAAAAACGGATCTTACTATATCAGAATATCTTCATATTCTTAGACATGATAATGATCCTTTTAATAAATGGGAAGCTATTCAGAATTTATATTTAAGTTGTGTTATAAATGAAGAAAATATAAGTTCGATAACTTCCATATTAAATTATTTTTTGAGTGAAAAGATAATTAGTTCATCACTTCTTGCATATTTATTAGAATTGCCTTCTAAGAATGCTTTAGAAAACTTGTATAATGTCTCAGATCCAATTGATGTGTATAATACAAGACGAAATTTAATAAAGAAAATAGCATTAAGTTTACAAAATATTTTTGAAAAAACTGTATCTAGACTAATAAATGATGATATCAAGCGATCTAATCAAATGGGAAAAAGATTGTTATTAGGAAAAATTTTAAATTATCTTGTTTTGATAGATAGTAAAATAGGTATTCAGTTAGCAGAAAATATAAGTGTAAGCGATAACATGACATTGTCTTCAATTGGATTGAAATCTTTATGCCAAGGTGATAGTAAAAATTCTATAAAACATTTGAATAATTTTTATTTAAAATGGGAAGGTAATAGCTTGGTTTTAGAAAAGTGGTTTGAGATGATGTCTACACTTAATGTTGATGGTGAAGGAGTAAATTTTATAAAAAAACTTTTGTTTCATCAAGCATTTGATTACAAGAATCCAAATAAATTAAGATCTGTCTTGGGAAGCTTTCAAAGAGAAAATATTTTATTATTTCATGCAAATGATTCTTCAGGTTATAATTTTGTTTCAGAGCAAATCATCTTAATAGATTTAAAAAACCCACAAGCTGCTGCCAGACTTATCTTGCCATTAACTAGGTTTAATAATTATAGTGAGCTTAGAAAAGAAAAGATGAAACAGGCTTTGCATAAAATTTATAAAAAAAATAATTTATCATCTGATTTATCAGAAATAATAGCTAAAGCTTTAAAGTAAAAATTTATTTATTTATTAAAAACGATGGTATTTGACCACTATCCTTAAAATTTACAAAATTTTCTATTGGAGGAAATTCTACATTAACCTTTTTATTTTTTAATGGAACTTCTTTATAAGAATTATTTTCTTTAATAGTGCTTGTTTGTTTTTTTTGTGGTTCTACAAAAAACTTTTCAAAATTATAAATATTAATTTTCTTTTTTATTAATTTTTCTATCATGAGAATGCTTTTTTCATCACCATCATCATAAAGTGTAAAAGCTTTTCCAGAAAGGCCCGCCCGACCAGTTCTACCTATTCTATGCACATAGTCTTCAGGATTATTTGGAACATCATAATTAAACACATGGCTGAGACCTGCTATATCTAAACCTCTGGCGGCTACGTCAGAAGCAACAAGAATGTCAGCCAAACCATTTTTAAATTCCTCTAATGAGTTAATTCTTGAACTTTGATTCATATCTCCATGAAGACAAACTGTTTTAAATTTATGATTTCTTAAAAATGTATTTACTTTATTTATATCTATTTTTTTATTACAAAAAATCACTGCATTTTTTATTTTTTCTATGTTTAAAATTTTTTCTAACTTATTTAATTTTTCTTTATTTTTTGCTTTAATTAAAAAGCTTTCTATACCTACAGCAGTACTTGAGCTTGGACTTACAGTTATTTCTTTCGGGTTGATTAAAAAATTTTCTCCAATATGTCTTATTTCTTGAGATAGTGTTGCTGAAAAAAATAAAGTTTGTCTTATTTTTGGGAGTAGTTTAGTAATTTTTTCAATATCAGGAATGAATCCCATATCTAGCATTCGGTCTGCTTCATCAATAACAAGTATTTTAACATCTTTTAAAATTACTTTTCCTCTTTCAATATGATCTAAAAGTCTTCCTGGAGTAGCTACAAGGACATCTACTCCTTTTGCTAGTTTACTATCTTGTTCACTAAATGAAACTCCGCCAATTAACAATGCCATTTGAAGCTTAAGGTACTTATTAAATAATTTAAAATCTTCAGATACTTGCATCGCAAGTTCTCTTGTAGGAGCTAATATTAAAGATCTAGGCATTCTTGATTTAGATTGTCCAGTACTTAAAATCTCTACTAAAGGCAACATGAACGAAGCAGTTTTACCTGTTCCTGTTTGAGCACATCCTAATATATCTCTACCCATTAATACCTGGGGTATGGCTTGTTTTTGAATTTGTGAAGGAGTTTCATAGCCTATTTCTTCGATAGACTTTAAAATTTGTTCACTTAAACCTAACGTTTTAAAACTCACGCATATTCCTCAACTTTAAAAGACAATAGACTGTCAATACTTTATTATTAAAAAATGTCAATTAAAACTAATACAATTAATAATGTATTAAATGTCATAGTTATCTATTAAATCAGCATTTTCTTGAATATATTTAAATCTTAGTTCTGGTTTTTTTCCCATTAAAATATTTACTAATTCATCAACTAATCTTCTCTGATCTGCTTCGTTTATATCTCTTTTGGGAACTGTAACTTGAAGTAGTGTTCTTGTTTTGGGGTCCATTGTAGTCTCTTTCAATTGAGAAGGAGGCATCTCACCTAAACCTTTAAAGCGGCTAACAAAACCTTTTCCAGAGAACTTTTCCTTTATTATTTTATTTTTTAAATCTTCTGTTTGTGCATAATAGGATTTTCCTCCATGAGTTACTCTATATAAAGGTGGTTGAGCAATATATAGATTACCATTTTCTATAATTTGAGAAAAGTTATTATAAAAAAAAGTTAAAAGTAAGGCCGCAATATGAGCTCCATCAACATCTGCATCAGTCATTATTATTATTTTATTGTAACGTAAGTTCTCTATACTTTGTGAAGAGTGGTGATTTAAACCCAGTGCTTGTTTTAAATCATTTATTTCTTGATTTTGGAGCATTTTCTCACTTGATGCGCTAGCTACGTTTAATATTTTTCCTTTTAATGGAAGTACAGCTTGTGTTTTTCTGTTTCTAGCTTGTTTTGCAGATCCTCCAGCGCTATCTCCTTCTACTATGAAAAGTTCAGTTTCTGCAAAGCTATTACTAGAGCAATCGGCTAGTTTACCTGGCAATCGAATTTTTTTAGTTATACTTTTTCTTGATATATCCTTTTCTTTTTTCTTTCTTTTTCTTTCTTCATAAGCTTCTATAGTTCTGTTAAGGATAGCCTCTCCTCTTTCAGAATTATTAGCTAACCAAGTTTCAAATCTATCTTTAATTGCAGTTTCCACAAGCTTTGTAATTGATGTGTTTACAAGTTTTTCTTTTGTTTGACCCTGGAATTGAGGCTCTTTTATAAAAATTGATAATATTGAGCCTGTGGAACTCATCAAGTCATCATAATTGAATTCATTCGCTCTTTTAAAGCCTTTTATTTCTGCAAAATTTCTAATGCCTTTTATTAAAGCTTGTCTAAACCCTAACTCATGAGTGCCACCTAGCGGTGTAGGGACGGTATTGCAGAAAGATTCTATGAAATTTAACTCATCTAGAGTAAACCATCTAATAGCCCATTCAATTAATTCATCATTAATATTAACTTTACTTTCAAATGTAGATCCAATGTACATAGGTATAGAAGCCGTTTTAAATTCAATATATTCACTTAAACCATTTTTGTAACAAAGACTTATCTCATCAATAATATTTGAATTCTCTGAAATTAATGATTGATGACATTTCCAATTAATTTTAACACCTCCAAAAAGATAAGCTTTATATTCCAAAATTTTAAATAGTTTTTCTGGGCTAAAAAAAATATTATCTCCAAATATTTTATCATCAGGCTTAAAAGTTATTGATGTTCCGTTTGATTTCTTTGTATTCCCAAGATTTTGAAGAGCAGTTGTTGCTAAACCCATTGAAAAATCTTGTCTGTAAATGGTTCCAGAGCGAATTACTTCTACAATCATAAAAATGGATAATGCATTTACAACTGATGCTCCTACTCCATGAAGACCTCCAGATGTTGTGTAATTCTTATTCGAAAATTTTCCCCCTGCATGTAATGTCGTCATAATTACTTCTAATGCAGATTTTCCCTTAAATTTAGGGTGCTTATCTACTGGTATGCCTCTTCCGTTATCGCTAATACAAAGAGTATTATTTTCCATTAATTCTACATTAATTTCAGTTGCATGCTTTGCAACAACTTCATCCATACAATTATCAATAATTTCTATTGCTAAATGATGTAAAGCATTTCTGTCAGTTCCTCCTATATACATACCAGGTCTATGTCGAACTGGTTCCAGCCCTTCTAGAACTTCAATTGTAGAAGCAGAATAATTATTTTCTTTGAACAAGTCTTGTTTCATAATAAAATCTATTGCTATATTTAGTGAGTATTTTTATTTGTCTATACAACATTTAGTTGTATTTAAACAAACTGTAAATAAAAAAAACCAACTATTTTTGTTGGGTTTTTTTATTTCAATTTATTTTAAGATTAACTGGAATAATACATTTTAAATTCCACTGGATGAGGTGCATGTTCAAATTGAACTACTTCTTCCATTTTTAAATCAATATAGGCTTCAATTTGATCTTCTGTGAAAACATTGCCTTTTGTTAGAAAAGACATGTCTTGTCTTAGAGCATCTAGTGCTTCTCTCAGAGAACTACATACTGTAGGAATGCTTGAAAGCTCACTAGCTGGTAACTCATACAAATCTTGATCCATAGGTTCACCAGGGTGAATTTTATTTTGGATTCCATCTAAACCAGCCATTAACATTGCAGAAAAAGCTAAGTAAGGGTTTGCTGTGGCATCAGGAAACCTAATTTCCACTCTTTTTCCATTAGGGCTATCTGTATATGGAATTCTACATGAAGCAGATCTATTCCTAGCCGAGTAAGCCAAAATCACAGGCGCTTCATAGCCAGGTATTAATCTTTTATATGAGTTTGTTGAAGGATTAGTAAATGCATTAATTGCTTTTGCATGTTTGATTATGCCACCAATATAGTATAAACACATTTCAGATAGTTCAGCGTATTGATCTCCAGCAAAAAGAGCTTTCCCATCTTTCCAAATTGATTGATGGCAGTGCATTCCTGATCCATTATCTCCTGCAACTGGTTTAGGCATAAACGTAGCGGTTTGTCCAAATGAATGAGCTACATTTTGGACTGCATATTTATATAATTGAACATTATCAGCCGTATCAATTAAAGTTCCAAACATCATACCTAACTCATGTTGTGAAGGAGCTACTTCATGATGATGCTTTTCCATTGGAACGCCCATATCTACAAGTGAAAGAACCATTTCACTTCTTAGATCTTGAGCAGAATCAACAGGCGGCACTGGAAAATATCCTCCTTTAATACCTGGTCTATGTCCCATATTACCTTCTTCAAATTTAGTTCCTGAATTATAATGACCTTCAGTAGAATCTATTTTATAAAAAGATGAGTTCATTTCATCTTGAAATTGAACATCATCAAAAACAAAAAATTCTGGTTCAGGGCCAAAATAAGCTGTATCACCTATTCCTAAAGAAGACATGTAAGATAATGCTTGTTTAGCAGTTGATCTAGGGTCTCTTTCATATGGCTGACCAGAAAGTGGTTCTAACACGTCACAAAAAATTGAAAGTGTTGGTTGAGAAAAGAAAGGGTCAACAATGCCTCTAGAGCAATCAGGCATTAATTTCATATCAGATTCATTTATGGCTTTCCATCCAGCTATTGAAGATCCATCAAACATAAAGCCTTCAGTAAGGCTTTGTTCATCAATGGTACTAACATGTTGAGAGACGTGTTGCATTTTTCCTCTTGGATCGGTGAATCTTAGATCTACAAATTGAATTTCTTTTTCTTTAATCATATCCATTATTGTTTTTGCGTCTGACATTATTTTATTGCTCCATGTTTGTTATTAAATTGCGTCATTTCCTTTTTCACCAGTTCTAATACGAATGGCTTGTTCTATCGATGAAACAAAGATTTTTCCATCTCCAATGCGACCTGTTTTAGCTGCTTGTTCTATGCAATCAATAGCTGAATCAAGAAGCTCATCGTCAACTATGATTTCTATTTTAACTTTTGGTAAAAAATCAACAATATACTCAGCTCCTCTATATAATTCTGTATGACCTTTTTGTCTTCCAAAACCTTTTGCTTCATAAACTGTTAAGCCTTGAATACCAATTAAAGCCAATGAATTTTTTACTTCATCTAACTTGAAAGGTTTTATAATTGCTTCTATTTTTTTCATTGTTATTACCTTTTCTTAATATTTTTAATTATAATCGATAAAATATAAAAGCATCATTTGCATTTAATTGTTAATTTAGAAAAAATGCTTAAAAAATAGGCAAAAACATAAATTTAAAAAATACTTTTTATTCTATCAATCGCTTCCTCTATTGATGCATCAGAATTTGCACATGATAACCTTATAAATCCTTCTCCGTATTTTCCAAAAGAAGTACCTGCAACTGTTGCAACTCCAATTTCATCTAATAATAAATTTTGAATTACTGTAGAACTTTTATTAGTTTTTTCTATATTAGGAAAACAATAGAATGCACCATTAGGCTCTTGACAATTAAAGCCATTAATTTCATTAAGTTTTTGATGCATGAAACTAGCTCTTTGCTTAAAAGAACTATTCATTTCTGAGACGCATACTTGAGGACCTTGAAGAGCTTCTAATGCCGCGTATTGTGCGCTTGCATTAACACAAGAATGTATATTGACAGCTAGTTTTTCAGCTATTTCATATAATTTATCTGGGAATATACCGTAGCCTAATCTCCATCCTGTCATTGCGTATGTCTTAGACCATCCATTTAATATAATGAGTCTATCTCTTATATTTGGAAATGTTAACATGGAAGTGAATTGATTAGGTCCAAAACAAAATTGATCATATATTTCATCGCTCATTAACATGACATTGGGATGATCTTCTAGTCCTTTTGCCAGTTTTTCTAATTCAATTTTTGGAACAATTCCTCCTGTAGGATTTGCTGGACTGTTTATTATAATTAAACTAGTTTTGTTGTTGATTTTATTAAGCAAGTCATCAGCTGAAAAAGAAAAACCTTCTTTCTCACTAAGTCTATAAGGAACAGCCTTTGCTCCCGAGTAGTTTATTGCTGATTCGTAAATTGGAAATCCTGGGTTAGGATATAATATTTCTTTGTTTCTTTCACCCATAAGCATTGCAGAGAAGAAAATTATAACCTTGCCTCCAGGCACAATTAAAATATTATTGGAAGATACCTTTACTCCATGGCGCCTTTCTATATCATCCGAAACAGCCTCTCTTAGCTCAGGGATACCAGTAGATTGTGTGTATCCATGATGACCATCTCTTAATGCTTTTATTCCAGCCTCTACTATATGCTCTGGTGTTGGAAAGTCTGGTTGACCTATTCCTAAGTTAATAATAGATTTACCTTCGGAAGCTAACTTGTTTGCTTTAGCTAAAACTGTAAAGGCAGTTTCAGTGCCTAAGTTGTTATTTCTATTTGCAATATTATAAATTTCTTTTTTCATTTAATAAAACCTTGATTAAATTTCAATTATTAAATACTTATTACATTAACAAAAAAAAAAACATTATTTTCTAATTATTTTTTTTATTAATTGAAATTATAAAATATGGCGGGTGTAGCTCAGTTGGTTAGAGCGCGGGTTTGTGGTACCTGAGGTCGCCGGTTCGAAGCCGGTCACTCGCCCCATTATTATTTTTCATGTCATTCTAACTTGACCTTTTATCTTTTCTCGTTTAGCCCTTTATTGAATTACTTGTTTAAATGTTTTGGCAAGTTGCGGGCGTGGCGGAACTGGTAGACGCGCAAGATTTAGGTTCTTGTATCGAGAGGTGTGGGGGTTCAAGTCCCTTCGCCCGCACCAAAAAATTTTTAAGTTTTCAATTAGGCTCCATTTAAGGAGGATTTTTTAAAGGTGTATTATTAAAATGGCGATTACTCAAACTTTATCAGAAGGTTTAAAACGTGAATTTGAAGTTGTTATTACTAGTTCAGAAATTGATAAATTAGTAAATGAAAAGCTAATCAACATAGCAAAGGAAGCAAAGCTTCCTGGTTTTAGGCCAGGTAAAGTTCCTATTTCAGTTGTAAAAAATAGATTTGGTAAACAGGTTCTGGGTGAAGTTGTCAGAGAGTCAGTAGATAATGCAACAAAAGAAACAATGGAAACTAATAATTTGACTGCATCTTCGCAGCCAAAAATTGAAATTATATCTTTTGAAGATGGCGAAGATTTAAAAGCAAAGCTGTCTGTAGAAATTATGCCTGATTTTGAAATTCCTAATTTATCTAATTTAGAAATCACAAGGCCTGTTGTTGAAATTAAGGATAAGGATATAAATGAAGCTGTAGAGAAAATAGCTAAAGAAAACTTAGGTACAAAAACAATAGAAAAAGATAGGCCAGCTAAAATTGGTGATACTGTTGTAATTGATTTTTTAGGTAAAGTGGACAAGGCTCCATTTGAAGGTGGGGAAGCAAAAGATCACAACTTAAAACTTGGGTCAAATTCATTCATACCTGGATTTGAAGATGGATTAGTTGGAGCTGTTAAAGGTAAAACAATTTCAGTTACAGTTACTTTTCCTGAAGATTATCAAGCAAAACATTTAGCAGGAAAAGATGCTGTTTTTGATACAACAATTCAAGAAATTAAAGAAGATGTAGATTTAGAAATAAACGATGATTTTGCGAAAACTTTAGGAATGGAAAATTTGGAAGCGCTTAAAAAAGCTGTTTCTGATCAAATGAAGAGCCAGCATGACGATGCTAGCAGACAAAAAGCTAAAAGGATTGTTTTAGATAAATTAGCAGATTCAGTTTCCTTTGAACTTCCAGAGACACTTGAAAAAGATGAATATGATAGTATTTGTAGAGCAATGAATCCTAACGCAAAACCTGATCACGATCACAATCACGATCACGATCAGCCTGCTGCAGACAAAGGGATGAAACAAGAAGAAAAGGACGATGCTATTGAAATTGCAAAAAGGCGAGTTAGATTAGGCCTTTTACTATCTGAGATAGGAAGAAAAAATAATATCAAAGTAGAAGAAGAAGATACAAGAAAAGCTATGATGGCAGAAATTCAAAAATACCCTGGCCAAGAAAAGCAAGTTATGGATTATTTTAAAAATAATCCTGAGGCACAACAACAATTATCTGGTCCAATTTTTGAAGATAAAATAATTGATTTTATCTTAGAATTAGCAAAAACCGAAGATAAAGTAGTTTCTATTGAAGATCTATATAAGCAAGATGATTTAGATTTAAATAAAGAAGCAGAGAAAGCGAAAAAATCTAATAAAACGGTGACTAAGAAAAAAGCAACAAAACCCAATGAAAAAGATAAAAAGAAAATTAATAAATAATTTAAGTTATAAAACACTTTGTAGGAGTATATTAAAATATGTCTAACAATTTTTCTTATCCATTTAGTTATATTAGTGAAAAAAGTGCATTAGTTCCGATGGTAGTTGAACAAACTAGCAGAGGAGAGCGATCATACGACATTTATTCTAGATTATTAAAAGAAAGAATAATTTTTTTAGTTGGTCCTGTAGATGATACAATAGCTTCTTTAGTTTGTGCCCAATTATTATTTTTAGAGGCAGAAAACCCTAAAAAAGATATATCTATGTATATAAATTCACCTGGAGGTGTAGTGACGTCTGGGCTTTCTATATATGATACAATGGAATATATTAAACCGGATGTTTCAACCGTTTGTATTGGACAAGCTGCAAGTATGGGTTCTCTTTTATTAACAGCAGGAGCTAAGAATAAAAGATATTGCCTTCCAAATGCTAGAATAATGACTCATCAACCATCTGGAGGTTTTCAAGGACAAGCTACTGATATAGAAATCCATGCTAAGGAAATTATAAGCTTACGTTCTAGATTAAATGATATTTATGCTAAACATTCTGGCAAGAAAATTGCACAAATTGAAGGGTTGATGGATAGAGATACTTTTTTATCTCCTGATGACGCACTTAAAATTGGCTTGATTGATGAGGTTGTAAATAAAAGAGAAGATATTAAAGCAGATTAATTAAAAACTAGATTTTAGTTATTGCATTTTTTTTAAAATACATAGAATAATATTAAAGTGGTAAATATTAGTTAAATTATAAATGAGGTAGAATAATGAATGAACAAAGTAATGGGGGCAAAAATAAGACAACTTTATATTGTTCATTCTGTGGTAAAAGTCAGCATGAGGTAAAAAAATTAATAGCTGGTCCTACTGTTTTTATTTGTGATGAGTGTGTCGAATTATGTATGGACATAATTAATGAAGAACACAAATCTAATGTAACAAAAAATAAAGAAGGTATTCCTACTCCCATAGAAATCTGTAAAACATTAGATGATTACGTGATAGGTCAATCTAAAGCTAAAAGAGTATTATCCGTCGCTGTTCACAATCATTATAAAAGACTATCTAACTCAACTAATATGAATGACATTGAAATTTCTAAATCAAATATACTTTTAGTAGGGCCAACTGGATGTGGTAAAACATTGTTGGCACAAACTTTAGCAAAAATATTAGACGTCCCATTTACAATGGCTGACGCAACAACTCTTACTGAAGCTGGTTACGTTGGTGAGGATGTAGAAAATATAATTTTGAAGTTGTTACAAGCTTCTGACTACAATGTTGAAAGAGCTCAAAAAGGTATAGTTTATATAGATGAAGTTGATAAAATCTCAAGAAAATCTGAAAACCCCTCTATTACTAGAGATGTAAGCGGTGAAGGTGTGCAACAAGCTTTGTTGAAAATTATGGAAGGAACAATTGCTGCTGTGCCTCCTCAAGGAGGAAGAAAGCACCCTCAGCAAGAATTCTTACAAGTAGATACTACTAATATTTTATTTATTTGTGGTGGTGCTTTTGCGGGGCTTGATAAGGTAATATCAAATAGAACCAAAGGATCTTCAATAGGCTTTGGTGCAGAAATTGTTGGTGCCGAAGAGAAAAAAACAGGTGATATCCTTAAAGATGTAGAACCTAGTGATCTAGTTAAATATGGTCTCATACCTGAGTTTATAGGACGTTTGCCAGTTTTAGCTACACTTGAGGACTTAGATGAGGATGCGCTAGTAACTATTCTAACACAGCCAAGGAATGCACTAATTAAACAATATCAAAAATTATTTGAAATGGAAGACACTAAACTTGAATTTAAAGGAAATGCTCTAAAAGAAGTAGCAAAAAAAGCAATTATTTTAAAAACTGGTGCTAGAGGTTTAAGGTCTATTATTGAGAATGTCTTGATGGACACTATGTTTGAATTACCTTCAGAACCTGATATTGATGAAGTAGTTGTAAATGAGGATGTTATTACAAAAGGAAGCAAACCTATTTTAGTTCATGCCAAAAAGAAAAAACAAATTAGTACATCGATATAAATAAACTCATAAAATATTTTTTTATATACTTGAATTTTATAAATTTAATATCATTTTAGAACATAAGTATTAAAAATTTTGAAGGATCATGTTTTGTCTAAAATTATTTACCCCATTTTACCTTTGAGAGATATTGTAATATTTCCTTATATGATTGCACCTCTTTTTGTTGGAAGAACAAAATCAATTGCCGCTCTTCAATCGGTTATGGACCAAAATAAAGAAATAATACTTCTCACTCAAAAAAAATCCTCTGTTGAAGACCCTAAACAAAAAGATTTATATCAAACTGGCACTATTGGAAATATTCTCCAATTATTAAAACTTCCAGATGGAACAGTTAAAGTTTTAATAGAAGGAAAACAAAGATGTTCAATTAATGAAATTTCTAGATTAAACTCTTTTTTAGAAGCAGATATTGACTTAATTAATGAACCCAATCCTTTAAAGGGAGACATTATAAACCCAATAAACTCATTGATTAATGCGTTTGATGAATATGTAAAGCTTAATGGAAAAATTAATTCTGATGTAGTAACAACTGTTTCTGAAATAAAAGATCCTGGTATGTTATCTGATACAATAATAAATCATTTATTACTCAATATTAAAGATAAACAAAGTTTTCTTGAAATGGTAGATCCACTTCAAAGAGTTGAAAAACTTACTATTAAGATAGAAACAGAATTAGGAATATTAGAATCGGAAAAAAAAGTTCGCGGTCGTGTGAAACATCAGATGGAAAAAACACAACGTGAATACTATTTAAATGAACAGTTAAAGGCAATTCAAAAAGAACTAGGTTTGTCTGAAGATGGAAAAAATGAATTTGATGAGATAGAAGATAAAATAAAAAAAAATGGTTTAACTAAAGAAGCTAAAGAAAAAGCAAATTCTGAATTAAAAAAGTTAAAAAATATGGGCCCAATGAGTTCAGAAGCAACTGTAGTAAGGTCGTATATAGATTGGTTGATTTCTCTCCCATGGAAAGAGAAAAATAAGATTAAGACCGACATATCTAAGGCAAGAGAAATATTAGATAATGATCATTATGGTTTAGATAAAGTAAAAGATAGAATTATTGAATTTCTTGCTGTTCAAAAGAGAACTAAAGAAATTAAAGGTCCTATTCTATGTTTAGTTGGTCCTCCTGGTGTAGGGAAAACATCTTTAGGAAAGTCAATTGCTTCTGCTACTGGTAGACAATATATTAGAATGGCTTTAGGTGGAGTTAGAGATGAAGCTGAGATCAGAGGTCATAGACGAACATATATAGGATCTCTTCCTGGAAAAATTTTACAAGGCATGAAGAAAACTTCAAGTGTCAACCCATTGTTTTTATTGGATGAAATAGATAAGTTGGGAGCTGATTATAGAGGGGACCCATCATCAGCTCTATTAGAGGTGTTAGACCCGGAACAAAACAAAACTTTTCAGGATCATTATTTGGAGATTGATTATGATCTCTCTAAAGTTCTATTTATAACAACTGCAAATACTTTAAATATACCTCAAGCTTTATTAGATCGTATGGAGATAATTAGACTTGCTGGTTATACTGAAGATGAAAAATTACAAATAGCAAAAAAACATTTAATAAAAAAACAAATGGAAAGTTGTAAGCTTAAAGAGAATGAATTTAGTATAGATGACGAAGCTGTAAAATCTATAATACAGTCTTATACTAGAGAAGCAGGTGTAAGAGGACTTGAAAGACAATTATCTAAGT